>Ga0209487_1002639_pt1 | contig 14488 bp, 16 predicted proteins | sample Poulit2012_FD_187524 | JGI IMG/M metagenome (GOLD analysis project Ga0209487, IMG submission 187524) | Agricultural soil microbial communities from Georgia to study Nitrogen management - Poultry litter 2012 (SPAdes) (version 2) | ecosystem: Environmental > Terrestrial > Soil > Agricultural land... | reverse complement strand
GGTTATCCCGCAAAACGACCTTGGTTCCCTTTCAGTCCCCAAACGGTTGGAGATGTTCTTCCAAGCGCATTGGAAAAATATCCATATGGACTTAAGGCGTTGATTACACACAGACTATCACCTGTACTATCTGCCCCAAATGGTCAGATACAAGAACTAGCGCTCAAAGATCCTGATATATTACCGCTATTTGTTGCTTCAGACGTACAAATTGGTGACTCAACTAAATATGCTGACTTTATCTTGCCTGATACAACTTATCTCGAACGCTGGGGAAGAGAAGCAATCTACCCTAACATTACAACGAAATATGCAAGTATTTATCAACCAGTGACAAGAGTCTATCCAAATGTTCGTTCATTTGAAGATAGCGCAATCGAAATGGGTAAAATGCTAGGTCTCAGTGGAGTTGGCGATAATGCATTTGCAGATGGAAGTTCATTACATTGTGAAGAAGATTTCTATATCAAGCGTGTCGCAAATATTGCTTATGATGAAAAGCCTGTTCCAGATGCCAATCAAAGAGAACTAGAAATTTTCGAAAGAGCACGTACAAAAGCTTTAGGTAAATTCTTTGATTTAGAAAAGTGGAAAAAAGCTGTTAAGCCTGAAGAATGGAAGAAAGTTGTTTATGTACTCAACCGTGGCGGAAGATTTGAAGCTGCTGGAAATGAGTATGTAGGAAACCACATTAAATATGGTCACGGTGGTCAGGCCGATTTTTATGATGAAGGTGTAGCAGCAGGAAAGAATTCATTTGACGGTGATTTTTTTGAAGGTATGCCACTCTATCAAGAAATCAAAACATTTGATAGAAAAGTAGTCGATAATAATCAACCACTTCAATTTATTAACTGGAAATCAAGAAATCTTGGTACGTATCGCAATGTGAGCAGTGCTTGGCTTCGTGAAATTCGCTCAGATAATTATATTTGGATGAATCCATTAGACGCCAATAGAGACCATATTAAAACAGGTGATAAGGTATCTATCTCGAATGGAAACATAGAGCAAGAAGGAACTGTCTATGTTACTGGAGGAATTGCTCCTGGTGTTGTAGGATCTGCATATAATATGGGACAGACTGGCTATGGTGTTACTCGAAATTCAATTGATGGTACAAAAGAGAAAAAGCTACCATCATACAACCATACACCTTATGCTTTCTCAGAAGTCATGCATGAAGAAGGCGGTTATCCAGGGCATCGTGGCGACGGATTCGTTGTTAATAAACTAACCGAAGTAGATGAAAACTTTGAAAATGGTGTTTTATTTGATGAAATAGGTGGGTCACCTGGTCAACTAGACATGTATGTTAATATCAAACGTAAAGGATAGATTTGAAAAGGAGGAAAGTCATATGCCAAATACAATTGAAGAAACTTATGGAAAGTTAGTTTTAACTCAGCTGTTTACGCATGTGTGGTTTGGAGATTGGGATGAATATGAGAAAGATATTAATCAGCTCCCAGATGAACTCATCGATGCATTCCCTTTTCACAAACATTATGATCGAGAAGAAAGTGCACTTTGGCATGAAAATTATTTTTCTATACCTGGACCACATTTTATACCTCCATATCTGTCGAGTTATACAGAAAAAACAGAAAATGAACAGGAAAAGGCAAAGCAAGATTTATTATATCTAATAGGTGCATTTGATAAAGTAGGCTTTTACTATCCACTTGAAAAAGAAGAGTTTCCAGATCATATTGGAAGTTTGACTGCCTTTATTACTGCAGCTGCTAAAAAAGAAATCGAAGCAGCTAAAAATGGCAACAAAGAGCTTGTTAAACAAATGAAAGAGCTTCAGCAAGAAATATATGAATCTTATTTAAGATTTGCTATTAATGAACTTTGGGCACGTTATAAAGAACACATCCAAGATCCCTTCTTTAAAGAATTCGTACCATTTTATTTAAATGCTATGGAAGATTTAAGAGATGAATAGATAGTTTACAACTATAGTAAATTTCAAAATATATTAAGGAGTGATTGACATGGCTAATATTGGTATTCCTAGTTTAATTCTTATTCTGGTGATTGCTTTAATTATTTTTGGACCCTCTAAGCTACCCGAAATTGGCAAAGCAGCTGGAAGCACCCTCCGTGAATTTAAAAAAGCAACCAATGATTTAATGGGTGATGAAGACACGGACGGTGAAGAAGAGAAGAAAAATTAAAACCAAAATGAAGGAGCTGACTTGCTTCATCATTGTAATTCGATGATATAGAGTCAGCTCTTTTTATTTATAAATACCCTTGTGTACCCCGCGAACGAATCCAAGTATGCCGAGCTTAACGGGGCTTTATTTAATGAATGCTACACATTACAACTGGACAGTCTTCACAGTTAATTTCTGCTTTCAAATGTTCGATATTGTGAATGGTAATATACCCTTTATTTGTTGTCACGATATGATCTTGTCTTAGATCACTTAATAATCGACTGACACTCTCTCGTGATGTGCCACAGAAGTTAGCCAATTCTTGATTGGTAAGTTTAAAGTTTATTAAAATCTCATCATTTTCTACCGTCCCATAACTATTGGCTAGACGAATAAGTGTTGAATATAACGCTCCTTTTCTGCCATACATCACCAAGTCTCGGAGTTTTGTTTGATCTCTTAAGGACATTTCCGTAATGATATTAATGAACTCCATGGCAAGCTTGCTATTTTCCAATAATTTTTGCTCAAGATCCTTCTTACTAATTTCAACTACTTCACTATCGGTAAGAGCCGTGGCGGTCAAAATATATTTAACACTATCGGTATAAAGTGCAATTTCCCCTACTATATCTCCCTCTTTACCAAGTCTAAGGGCAAGTTCTCGTCCATCAGCTGTCATTTTTCCGATTTGAATTTTACCAGACTTGACGATGAAAATACTTTCAGCCTTTTCTCCAGCCGTAAACAAACGCTCGCCTTTTTTTAAGAAGTTGATATCATCTGCTGCTGATAAAAGATCTTTTAATTCATCTGATAATGATACATTGTTCATTAACTGTGAAATGATAATCCTCTCCTTCTTACAAAAGTAAAGTTAATCGACGTTGCTTTTTTGATAAGAAGTTATATTGGTTTTATAAAATTTCGAACAAATACTTATAGTTTATCGTACCATACGAAGGAATGTCAGTCTATAGATGCATAGAGGAGGGCTAAATTATACTTTTTATTTATATTATAATAAGTTTCCTCACTTTTCGCATTTGACCTATCTAACAAATAGTTTCGCAAGTACCTAGTGTAAATCGATATATCATATAAATACACTCACTTACATAGAATCTACTAAGCTTCATATATTAGTTTCTTATTAGAAATTGTAACGTCTTTCTTATTTATTGGTGTAATTTAAAAGGGGGTATTTATATGGGACCAAGATGGATTAAAGTAGCCGCTATTTATTTTATTATTGGTATATCTCTTGGCATTTTTATGTCTTCCACCTTGCAATTGAACTGGGCATCTGCCCACGCACACATTAACTTAGCTGGTTGGGTTTCTGTTGCCATTATGGGATTAATCTATTCCGTTTATCCTGCCGCTGGAAATAATTCATTAGGAAGATGGCATTTTTGGCTGTATAACATCGGTTTGCCGTTCTTCCTTCTGAGTACATTCATGGTACAAATCCCTGATATGTTGGCCTTTGCACACGTGTTTACATTTGGCGGCGCCGGGGCAATGGCTGCCGGTCTAATTGTATTTGTTGTAAATATTTTCAAGAATGTTAATGGGAGAATAGTCTTTAAGGATAATTAGTAGCTTCTTAGCTTCAAAAAGCACTTGGTATAAAAGCAGTCACGAAAATTGTAGTGTCTAAGTTTCGTTTAAGTTTATTTGAAGTGGATGAAGGACAAAATTATGTAGTTTTATCAAAAAATGTCCTTCATAGGGCGGATGAGGGACATTTTTAAAGTTTTCACCCTGAAAATGTCTTTCACTACATCGATGAAAGACAAAATCACGTGGATTTTACTAAAAATGTCTTTCATAAACTAGATGAAGGACATTATTGAAGTTTTGTCCTTGAATATGTCCTTCATCACAGGAAGTCATCTGGATTGATACAGAAAACAATCTTTAGTATGATCATTCACCATACCGGTTGCTTGCATGAAGGCGTAACAAATGGTTGGTCCAACAAATTTAAAACCACGTTTTTTTAAATCCTTGCTCATTGCTTCTGATTCTTTTGTTGAACTTGGCACGTCTTCTTTATTTTTTCGTTCGTTCAAATGAGGCTTTCCGTCAACAAATTGCCAAATGTAATTAGTAAAACTACCAAACTCGTGTTGGACTTTCAAAAAAGCTTGGGCGTTTGTGACTACTGAATTAATTTTAAGTTTGTTCCGAATGATACCCTCATCATTCGTTAGTTTTTCAATTTTATCGCTTCCGTATTGACTAATTTTCTGTGGTTCGAAATTATCGAACGCATTGCGGTAATTTTCCCGTCTTTTTAAAATAGTAATCCAACTCAAGCCAGCTTGGGCTCCTTCAAGTGTCAACATTTCAAAAAGTTTTCGATCATCATGGACAGGTCTTCCCCACTCATGATCATGATAGTCAATATAAATAGGTTCATCTGTGACCCAGTCGCAGCGTTTGACCATATCACTCTTCCTTTGTTTCAAGCGGGTTTTCGTCGTAAGAAATCCAATCACTGAAACTTCCAGGATACAGTTTTACGTTTGTAAACCCTGCTCGTTTAAGTGCGAGGATATTCGGACATGCTGAGACACCTGATCCACACGAGACAATAATTTCATCACTTTTAGATAAATCACTAAAATGACGTTCAAGTTCCTCATTATCTTTCCAGTTTCCTTCAGCATCTAAGACATCTTTCCAAAAGTAATTTTTCGCACCTGGAATATGTCCCGCTCTTCCGTAGAGTGGTTCGGTCTTACCTAAATATCTATCTTTTGAACGTGAATCGATTAAGACGGCTGACTTGTCATCCATCTTTTGCTTAACATCCTGCATGTTAACTATTTCATTTTCAAACGACGACGGCTTAAATGTTTTTGCTTTTCTTTGAGGTGTGTCCGTGGTAATCTCATTACCCTCTTGTAACCATTTCGCCAACCCACCATCAAGAATATAGGCGTTTTCGTGACCTAAATAGTGAAAAAGCCAGAGGCAGCGTGCTGAGAACATATCATTTTTCTCACCGTAAATAACGACGAGTGTGTCATGATTAATACCTAATTCTCCTAGCTTACTCGCAAGCACATCTTTATCAGGCAATGGATGACTCCCACCATGTTGTTTAGCTTCACTTGATAAATCTTCTTTTAAATCTAAGTAGACTGCTCCTGGAATGTGACCTTTTTGATATGCCACTCTCCCTGCTGCCGGGTTATTTAGTTGGTACCTGACATCGACGATTGCAACATCCCGTTCATTGTTTTGCATAGAATTTTCCAATTGATTTACTGTCATTAAAAAAGACATAAAATCCCTCCAGATTTTCATGTTACATCTTAATTGCTTTATATCATATTTTCTTTATTATATGATAAAATAAGCGAAAGTTAAAAAATTGGAGATGATGGATATGAAAGATGATTTGATCAAACGTTTGATTACATATGCCAAAATGGATACCCAATCAAATGAGAATAACGACACAACTCCTTCAACACCTGGACAACTGGAATTAGCTCATTATCTCGTTGACGAATTAAAAAGCATCGGACTTGGGAATGCGTCTGTCGATGACAATGGTTACGTAATGGCAACCCTTCCAGCGACAACAGATAAAAATGTACCGACCATCGGCTTTCTTGCTCATGTTGACACGGCGACCGACTTTACTGGAAAAAATGTGAATCCACAAGTCATCGAAAATTTTGATGGCAACGATATTATCCTTAATAAAGAGCTTGATGTTGTTTTATCAGCGAAAGACTTTCCAGAACTGCCGAATTATGCGGGACATACGCTAATCACAACTGACGGCACCACGCTTCTTGGGGCAGATAATAAAGCTGGTATAGCTGAAATCATGACAGCGATGGCATACTTAAATGAACATCCTGAAATTGAGCACGGCGACATTCGTGTAGCATTTACACCGGATGAGGAAATAGGTAGAGGCCCGCATAAGTTTGATGTTGATCGTTTTAATGCAAAATTTGCCTACACGATTGATGGTGGACCACTAGGCGAACTACAATACGAAAGTTTCAATGCCGCAGCAGCGAAAGTGACATTTAAAGGAAGCAATGTCCATCCTGGCACAGCTAAAAATAAAATGGTCAATTCAGCTAAATTGGCATCTGAGTTTATCGAAATGTTTCCAGATCAGGAATCGCCTGAACACACAGAAGGTTACGAAGGGTTTTATCATTTAATATCTGTTAATGGTGACGTTGAATCAACACAAGTCTATTATATCATCCGTGATTTTGATAAAGATAATTTCAAAAAACGTAAAGAAACCGTTCAAGCATTTGTAGAAAAAATGAAGAACACCTACGGGGAAGCTTCCGTGGAATTGGACTTATCAGACCAATATTATAATATGCGTGATAAGATCGAACCAGTCAAAGAGATTGTCGATATTGCAGCTGAAGCGATGAAAAATCACCATATCGAACCGGTCATTGAGCCAATTCGTGGAGGTACTGATGGCTCACAACTCTCATATAAAGGTCTGCCGACGCCGAATATTTTCACAGGTGGCGAAAACTTTCACGGTAAATTTGAATATGTTTCAGTAGACAATATGGAAAAGGCCACAAACGTTATTATTGAAATAAGCCGCTTATTTGCAAAAAAAGCGTAAAGAACAAAAGCGCGGGGCGGCCGGTTAGGAAACGTACAAGCTGAAGCGATTCGAGTTCGACTTATCGTAGGAAGGTATTCAATGCTTGATAGTTGCTGGGCGCTTGCGCTGAACGTGGCCAATTTCAGTATAAAGTTATCCACAGAAATTTTAATGTTATCGTTTCCTAAGCAAAAATAAAACTCAAGTTCAAATACCATTTGTCTGAACTTGAGTTTATATTTTTGTCCAATTTTCATATACTCGAATATGAAGCGAAACATACCAGAAACCAGCTAAAAATAATGCTAAACTACTAACCTTCACTTTGAGACACTTACGACTAAAGTCGATTTTCCACACTATTTTCCGAATACCCTTAACCTTTTACATACATATGTGGGACGATAACCCCATGTGCAATGAGACCTATAAGGAAAATATTTATATTGCTATTAAGGCCGTTTGTATGAGAAAATATAGGTCGATACGTATAGAATCTAAATGATTTCATCATGTAGTGAAGGATTTTATAGAGGGAGTGCGAGATTGTGTTTAAAAAAACAACATTGCTTACTTTGGGAGCCACCATTTTTTTCACTCTATCTGCATGTGATGCAGGTGATCTTTTTAGCATGCCACAAGATAAAGAGACAGCACCTGTAAATACAACGGGTAATGAGCAAAATGAACAAACCACAGATAATAAAGAAGAAAAGGAAGACGTCATTACTCTTCCACAAGGATTGCTACAAAAAGGCGACCAGGGAAATGACATCGAGAGCCTCCAAAAAGCTTTAAACGAATTAGATTATGACTTAGAAGAAACTTCTCAATTTGATGATAAAACAACATGGGCAATAACTGATTTTCAATTTCAAATAGATGGGTTAGATATTACAGGAATATATGATGATAAAACTAAGTTAGCACTTGAAGCACAGTTTGAAAGTGATAATCAGGTGAAACCAGGAGATGGTCTACCTCTTCAAAAAACTACAGAGACGGATGATGGGATAGAGGTAACTGGAAATCCATATGAAGTTCTTGTTCTTGTCAATAAGGAACATGCTTTGCCGGATGATTTCACTCCAGATGATTTGGTTATACCAAATGTACGTTTCCCATTTACAGAGGACTTGCCTAAAAAACAAATGCGAAAGGTTGCTGCTGATGCGCTTGAGGAAATGTTTGACGCAGCAGATGATAAGGGACTTGAGTTGTTTGCTCAGTCTGGATTTCGCTCATTTGATCGACAAGAAGAAATATTCGCAGCCAATGTAGAAAAAAACGGTGAAGAAGCCGCCAATAAATATAGTGCACGTCCTGGAGAAAGTGAGCATCAGTCCGGATTAACAATGGACGTCACGAGTGCTGATGTTGGCTTCGATCTCATTATTGACTTTGGTGAGACGCCTGAAGGTAAATGGATTGAAAAACATGCAAGTGATTATGGGTTCATTATCCGTTATCCTGAGGGTAAGGAAGATATTACTAAATACCAATATGAACCATGGCACTTAAGGTATGTTGGAGAGAAAGCCGCTAAAGATATTATGGACAAAAGCATTACGTTTGAAGAGTATTTGGAAAATCTATAGGGATTGACTGGAACGTATTAATGTTTAAGTTGGAATGCCGCGCGAGTTGACGCAGTCCCCGCGCGAGTTGGAGCGGGTGCTGCGCGAGTTGGAGTGGTCGCCGCTCTATTAAAATCAAACCCTAATCATTCAAAAACACGGCCATATTACCGTGTTTTTTTACGTTTGAGTTTTTATTGTTTTCATTTTGAAGTGTAAGTTAGAAGTTGGAATACTTAATTTAAGCCATTTTTTGTTGGTGGTTATTTTGAGGGTTTTCTTTTTGGTCAATTTTTATATCTAGAGCGCGAATCCGTTCTAGAGCAACATATTGTTCTATTTGTCGATAGTGATGATTTCCACCCGTTTCTTCATCCTTTTCATCAGCAAGCGTGACGACTTGTTGCAAAGGTTGCAATTCTAGATGACCTTGCGGCAAATAGGAATCCGTATGCAGTAAGATAGCAATGGCTATTTCTTTCGCAATATGTCTTTCTTCGCCAATTCGAATCAACAATTTATGTGCCCGGCTCGCCCCTTTAATAGCATGGATGTCATTTTCTTTATATAAATCATAATCCCACTTTCCATCACGATACCAAGTGTAATGTCCGATATCATGAAGTAACCCTGCTTTAGCCGCTTGATCTGGATTAACACCATATTCATGGGCAAGCAAGAAGGCATATTCAGCCACTGTAATGGCATGTGCAATACCGGAACGAGCTAAATATTTCTGTGTAATAGGATGAAGGAAAATATCTTCTAAGTTTACTTTTCGCATGGTGATCGCCTCCTCTTTTATTATTTTAAAATTTTATTGAAACTTAAATTGAATACACTACTCTAAATAAATTTGTACAACTATAGCATGTCCTTTATCTTTTTTCAATAGTTTAATATCACCTTTCCCCTATTTTTATCGTTATCAATCATGATTAATTATTTTCATAGGCCAAAAACGTCTTATTATAAATAAAATAGCCCACCCTATTCGATGCGCTAATTTTATCTACTTTATTAAAATGGTTTTAAAATCATTAACGCGATAATAATTAAAAATAAAATGTTCTCAATACGTTCATAAAAGAATAAATCTTTTGCTAAAATATGATATCTTTCTGGTACATCATCACCTTGATGTTCTTTCAGCATTTTTTTAATAGGTTTTGAGCGTGGTGACAGTGCAATCGGTCCAAATGCGAGAGCAACCAAAAATAGAATGAGACTTACAACATACCAACCTTGCTTTAACAAGTATGGATTGATCATCCCCATTAATATCCCTGTTACAAGCAGTAATGTTCCACCAACCATGACGAATATATGGATGCGATTACGAATCAGATAGGCATGTCTGAGTTCGGTCATTGTTTTCGCTTTAGTAACAACATAAATCATAATAAAACCAGGACCTAATCCCAAAATAGCTGAAAATATATGAATAAAAACGAGCAGTTTGTAAAAAGACATGATTGAAAACCTCCAACGAATAACCTTATCTTTATTATACAGCTTTTAGGGGAGGTATTATGTGATTAATATCACCATTCCTAAAAAAAGTAAATGAATCGGTTAAGTGATAAGGCAGTGTATAACTTTTTAATACAACTCATTCTTTAAATTTCTTAAAAGCAATTTTCATCATAGCTTAATATATGGAGGATGTCGAATAATTAATATGCTTTATCATAATCGTTACTATAAATGAAACGGTGAGATCTTCTCACGCTGGAAAAACCTCACCATTCATCGTAAAACAAAACTTCACTAGTGATTTAATTCTGTTCTTTCCATAATTTCATTGGGTCTTCTTGACCTTCTTCAAGTGGCATGGAATACATTTGTACCGTTCTTTCCTCACGTGGTTTCTGGAAGTCCTCATATAAAGTAACAGAAGCACCCAATCCTACATCCGCTGTATCTTCAATAGATGCGCAATAATATCCTTTTTCAATTCCTACGTAGAACATAGCTGTTAGACACATTGGACAAGGTTCTCCACTGGCATACATGATAGCTCCTGATAGATCATTGGTTTGTAGCTTTTCCTGTGCTATACGAATAGCTACTAATTCAGCATGCCCACTCACATCATATTTTATATGTACTTCGTTCACACCCTCGGCAATAATTTCATTGTCCTTGACCAAGACCGCTCCAAAAGGCTGACCACCTTCACGAACATTTTCAGCTGATAATTCAACTGCACGTTTCATAAATTTATCCATCTCATATTCCTCCTATTAAAATTGATTAATCGATTCTTTATCATTTTAAAAGTTGAAATCTAAAGATCTTCCTACGCAAATCAATAAATGATCTTATCACCTTTCCTTTCTATTCGTAGCATGGCGCTGCCTTCTAGCTCCCATTTTACATGATTAGGAATAAATTGCCCATTATTCATAGTCTATCTTCATATCTCCCTGTTGGATCCATCCTTTCTTCCTAAACCATTCTGATAAACCAAGGCTGATAACGGCAGGAGCTACAATATGTAAGATTAACACGCTCCAAAAGATAGACATCGAAAACCCCATCGATTCGAATGTCATGATCTGTCCAACAAGCCCACTTGTCCCCATTCCTGCACCTGATGAATTGTTTAATAGTTTTAACCACATTGTTGCAAACGGGGCAAGAACAGCACCAGCAATAGTTGGCGGGATAATGATGATCGGCTTCTTTAAAATATTAGCAACTTGAAGCATGGAAGTACCTAAACCTTGGGCTAAAAAGCCACCAAATCCATTATCACGGTAACTTGACGTGGCAAAGCCTATCATTTGGGCTGAGCAACCAATCGCCGCCGCTCCTGCCGCAATACCGTCAATTCCAAGCATAAATGCGATAGCCACACTTGAGATTGGGGCAGTTAAAGCCCACCCCATTAATACCGCCACAAGGATTCCCATAAGAAGTGGTTGCTGTTCTGTAGACCAATTGATTAGTTCTCCAAACCAAGTCATAAACTGATTAATCGGTGGCCCAATGAATTTCCCCACTGTAAATCCAACAATAACCGTGACCATTGGTGTAATAATTATATCAATTCTCGTTAATTTATAGACTATTTTCCCAAACTCAATGGCAACTAAAGCCGCGATATAACTGCCGACAGGTCCACCAAGTTCTGACCCAAACGCACCTGCAAATAAAGCCGAAAACATAACGAGCGGTGGTGCTTTCAATCCATATGCGATGGCGACTCCGATAGCTCCCCCAACAATTTTGTCATCCATCGCGAATGTACCCATTTCTTCAAGATAACTTATATTCAGTTGTTCTCCAGCTGTGTTTAAAATCAACCCCATAATGAGCGAAGAAAACAGCCCTAACGCCATATAACTTAAAGCTGTAATCAAATATTCTTTAACTGAGAGAGAGACCCCTTTTTTCTGTAAGAACTTCCTCACTTAATTTCCCCCTTTTATATTATGTTGGATGTCTGACATAACGGTGGTTTCGATGAGTTCCCCCTTTCATGTGATTAAATTCACATAAAAGACCGATATTGCTCACAATCTCACTCACCTATTCTATACTATATTATTACGTTAAATAATTCATTATTGCAAGAACTTTTTGTGATTTTGTGATTTTTTTGGCAATGATTTATATTTTACGGTCTATTACGAAAAGATCCCCAATCTTAATTGTGACAATTAAGATTGGGGGCAGTATTAGTCAAATTATATTTGATACCTCGTGTCGACCGGTTTTTTCGGTAATCCTATTTCTTTATTTTTATAAACCGCTTTAATAGCTGTAGATTTAAGAAGATGTTTAATTGCATTTCCCTTAAGCCGCATCGCTACACCGTTAAAGGAGTCTTTATAAGTATGAATAACCGAGTATTTATTTTGTTGTTCATCCAAAATTTTTAGGTCACTCTGAAATGATTGATGACTCATGTCAACCTGCTTTTTAGCTTGTTCCATCGTTAGACCTAAATGACTAATCGCCATGGCTACTTTGGCAGGCTTTATTTTAAACTCAATAAGTACTTCAATGTATTCATCACTATAGATATCTATTTTTGGATCAATATATATGTCTGTCTGCATGCTTGTTCACCTTTTATATTTACAAGTTAGTTATTTCAAATTAATCGTACTTTGCACCATCATCGGTTTGTTTTCCAATCACATTAAGTTGCGCATTATAAGTAGCACTCTGGTATTCATTGCCTGCACTTTCATCCATCTTTACTCCGATCATCACGTCAATATATTGACCTTCTTCCAATTCCCAGAACGAATCCTCACTACCTTCGCCTAGTAAGATTTCCCCTGAATCAGACTCATTTTGGGAAATGATTTCCCCATGAACTTCTATCCCCTCTGATAAGCTCATATTAACGGTACGCTCATTCGTTGTTCCTTCAAAAAGGTTTTCAAGAGCGATTTCGGAGTCTTCATATGCATCTTGATCAGGCGTAATTGTATATTTCATCGCCATATACCCCACTTCGTAAGCATCAAGTGACGCTTTATCGATTGAATGAGTGTAGGTCGCCTTTAAGTGTGCGTCTAAATCTCCAGTATTTGACAGAGATACCCAATTACCATACTCAAGCTGAGAAGGAGTAAAATTCTCCCCCTCAAAAAGTGGCTCTTCAATATCCACGCCATTATTTATTTCCAATGCGCCGTTTTTCATTTCACCATGTGCATTCGTTTCGGAAGTAAACCATGAGTGTGTTCCTAAGCCGGCCGTTGCAATTAACGCTGCCGAAAGTGACGTAGCAAGAAAAACTTTTTTAACTTTATTCTTTTTCATTTGTTATCCCCCATTATTTAGATATATTTTTTAACTAACTTTCTCATTGTCATCATTGTTTCTTATACGTTCATAGAACTCCAAACTGACATAACCAATTAGTGGGATTATTATCAAAAGTACAAAGCCTGTTTTACTAATAACAAAGTTTGCGATATATCCTAACTTCGGAATATGGAATAGCACTTTTCCAACCAAATGATTAGCATGAACTATTTCTTCATCAATAACATTGTTATTATCACCTTTTGTGATAAAGCCCGTTTCCCCTTTTTCTTTAATAGTGTCGACAACTCTATGGGTAATATAGGACGTATCTTTTACTTTAAATGTAATAATGTCATCTTTATGGATATCTGATGCACTCATTGTTTCTACAATAACAAGATCACCTGTTGCAAAGGTTGGATTCATACTATTTGATAAAACCGTAAGTCCTTGATAGCCCAAAATATGAGGGGGTTGGTTAGGATGTTTGCTCATTTGTACAAGCAACATCAGTACGAGCACAAATATGACAGCAAACAGCATCTTAAAAATTAATGTGATTATTTTTCTATACGGAAATTTATAGATTTTGCTCACCTAAAAGCCCCCAATCACTTATTTAGGGATTTTCGCACACATCAAACAGTGTGCGAAAATCTTATTTATCAGATGGTTCTAGACCAAGAGCCTTTAAGAAATCATCAATTCCTTTTGGTCCAAGTTTCTCAAGTGGCTTTTTATCACCTGCTGTATCGCCAATACTTAAGAAATTCTCTTCGATATACCGGACATCAATTTCGTCTACAATGCCGTCTTTATTGATATCTGTGTCATCATTTTCCTTACCATATTGAGCAACAATTCTCATGACGTCATGTATATCAATGACCCCATCGCCATTTAAATCACCAGCTTTGTTTATACCCAGATCTATTTTAGTTTCATGTCCAACTAATTCACCGTCTACTTCTTTTGCCGGGTTCAATGTTAATGTAGTGGTCAAATGACCAGGAACCTCAACATAAAACGTGTAATCGTCATCTGAAACTGGTAGACCATCTATCGTAAACACACCATTATTGTCAATTGAACCTTGATAAGTTTTGCCTTTATCATTTAATTTAGCATAGACATTTACGCCAATTTCCTCATAATTCCTCGTTTCCATGAATCCTTCTTCATGTCGGAAGGCTTCTGCATGAATAGAACCATTTACAGTAGATTTACTTGGAATTAACATAAAGGTATCATGATAAAACACAGGAATCGAGGTATATTCATTATCTCCGTACTGTTTATATCCAAGGTCATTGACAGTTAAAACGGATAAGTCTTTATAATATTCATCATCG
>Ga0209487_1002638_pt1 | contig 14492 bp, 7 predicted proteins | sample Poulit2012_FD_187524 | JGI IMG/M metagenome (GOLD analysis project Ga0209487, IMG submission 187524) | Agricultural soil microbial communities from Georgia to study Nitrogen management - Poultry litter 2012 (SPAdes) (version 2) | ecosystem: Environmental > Terrestrial > Soil > Agricultural land... | reverse complement strand
GGCACGACGTGGACGGGCACCGTGTACGTCGACGGGGTGCGCTACGCGCAGGCGACGAACCTCACCACCCCGCCCTCGGTCCACGCCTCGGGCACCAACTGCAACTTCCTCGCGCGCTCGCAGGTCTCCGGTGACTACTCCTTCCGGGGCACGATCCGGGACTTCCGGGTCTACGACCGCGCCGTGAGCGCCGACGAGGCGCTCGCGCTCGCCGACGCGACGGTCTCCTCCGGTGTCCGCGCCGACGCCGAGGCCATCGACCTCGGTCTCACCGACGCGATCGTCCGCGACATCGACCTGCCCAAGGTCGGCTCGGTGGCCGGCTCCACGATCACCTGGACCTCCTCCGACCCGTCCGTCGTCGACGTCTACACCCCGCCTCCCACCGCACCGAACGTGCCGGTCACCGGCCGCGTCACCCGGCCCGCCGTCGGGGAGCCCGACGCGACCGCGACCCTGACCGCCACGGTGCGCAAGGGCGCCTACGACGTCACCGTCCGGGAGATCCCGGTGGTCGTCAAGGCCGAGTTCGTCGACGCCGACGCCGTCGCGCGCGACGCGTTCGACCTCGAGCTCGCCGCCACCGACGACATCCGCGGCAACATCACGCTGCCCGCGGAGGGGGAGTTCGGCTCGACGATCACGTGGAGCTCGACGTCGGACCTCATCACGCCCACCGGCGAGGTGACCCGGCCCCCGTACGGGCACCCGGACGTCTCGGGCACGCTGACCGCGACCATCACCAAGGGCGAGGCGTCGCAGACCAAGACGTTCCCCTTCACGATCCGGGCGCTGCCGCGGACCGAGGAGATGGAGCGCTACTTCATGGGCTACTTCAAGGGCGAGAACCTCGCCGACGGCGAGCAGATCATGTTCGCGACGTCGAACGGGAACACCGCCCTGGACTGGACCGGGCTCACCGGTGGCCGCCCCTCGCTCATCTCCCAGCTGGGCGACCAGGGCCTGCGCGACCCGCACATCGTCCGCTCCCCGGACGGCGACACGTTCTACATGATCGCCACCGACCTCAACTGGTACGACCAGGGCGGCTACGCGATCAACGACACCCAGTACATCGAGGTCTTCGAGTCCAACGACCTCGTGAACTGGACTCCGCAGCGCCACGTCAAGGTCGCGCCGGACGACGCCGGCAACGCCTTCGCCCCCGAGTCGCTGTGGGTGGAGGAGATCGGCGCCTACGCCGTCTTCTGGGCCCAGTCGCTGTGGAACGACCCGGTCAACCGCACCGGTCAGGGCAACGCGCAGATGTGGTACAACATCACGCGCGACTTCCGGACCTTCTCCGAGCCGAAGGTGTGGCAGGACCCGTTCCCGCAGTCGCGGATCGACACGACCGCGCTCAAGGTCGGCGACTACTACTACCGGGTGACGAAGAACGAGGCGGGCAACGCCGGGTCGGACATCTTCTCCGAGAAGCACACCGACTTCCTCGACAGCAACATCGACAACTGGGAGCTGGTCGCCCCCGCGCTCGGTCGCACGACGTGGGACCCCAATCAGGGCTACGAGGGACCGATCCTGTTCCAGGCCAACCCGGGCGACACCGCCTGCCCCGGCCAGTTCTACCTCTGGGGTGACCGGTACACGAACGGCGGCGGCTACCAGGCGGCGTGCAGTGAGGACATCGAGGCGCCCACGTGGGAGGCCAAGCCGATCACGATGACGAACGCCGGGGTCCCGCGGCCCCGTCACGGCACCGTCATCCCGATCACCCTGCGGGAGTGGAACGCCATCCGGGGGATCCCCAACGACGACGTCGCCACGACCACCGCGGTCACCGTCGACGGGGACGCCGCCACCGCCACCGTCGAGGCCGCGGACGGGTTCGAGACCGGTGGCCGCGTGCGGTTCTCCGCCGGCGACTGGTCCGAGACCGTCTACCTCGAGGACGGCGTCGCCGAGGTCGCCCTCCCGGGGTCGCTCGCGGACGGGGACACGGTGACCGCCGAGTTCCTCGGGCACGACATCCTGCTCGCCTCTCAGGGGACGGCGACGATCGGGGACGGCCCGTCGCTCGACGTCACGGCCGTCGCCGACACCCGCTGCGTCGTCGGGCGGTCCGTCGTGACCGTCCGCGTGACGAACGGTGCGCAGGTGCCGGTCGACCTCACGGCGACATCGTCGTGGGGGTCGAAGACGGTCACCGGGCTCGGTGAGGGCCGGGGCGTCTCCCACGCCTTCACCACCCGGGAGCCCGCGGTCCCGGCGGGGTCGGTGACGGTCGCCGTCTCCGCCGTCGTCGGCGGCGAGACGGTGAGCCGGGAGATCGAGGCGGCCTACGACGCCCACTCCTGCGGCTGACGTGTGTCGCGTCTCCTCGGGAGACAGACGGAGGCGCCCGTCCCCAGCCGGGGGCGGGCGCCTTCGTCATCCGGGCGGTGCGACGGCACCGCCGGGCCGGAGACTGCGGCTCAGCCCCGGTGCCTCCGCCGGCGGGCGGACAGCGCGGTCCCCACCCCCGCGGCGAGCAGCCCGGCCGCGGCGAGCAGCAGCGGCGTGCCGCCGAACCCGGTGCGCTCGAGCTCGTCCGGCGCTCCTGACGTCGGGTCGTCGGCGGGTACGGTCACGCCTCCCGGCTCCCCCGTGCTCCCGGTCGGCTGCGGCGTCGGGTCAGCCGGACCGGTGGGACCGGTGGTGGCGCTGGGCCCGTCCGTCGGCGCGATGTCGACGTTGACGGACACCCCCTCGCCCTGGTCGTCACCCGGGGTGTCGGCCAGTGCCGCCACCGGCAGCGCAACCAGCCCCACCGTGACTCCGAGCACCCGCCCGGCGGCTCGGATCGACATACGCATATCGCGTCCTCTCAGATCGGCGTTCAGCACTTCACTGTGGCCGGGTCCCCGGGGTTCCCGCCGCGGACGGACGTCGCAGGGGTGACCGGTGTGCCCTGCGGGATGGTGGGCCGGAGGGAAGCACCGTTGCGCATCCTGGCCCTCGCTCTCCCGACCTTCTGCACACCGCGGCGCCGTCCGGCACCGGCGTGACGGCGACGTCCGCGCCGTGTGCGGATGTTATCGCTCACACATCGTGTCGTCAACTGTAGTCGAGCGCGGTGGGCGGTCCGTGTCGCGTCGACCGGGCCGCACCGCTTCGCGTCTCGCCGCGGGTGAGGCGGCGCACCTCGGTGGTGCGGCCGGGCGGCACGGTGTCGCGCCGCCCGGCCGGTGGTTCAGAAGCCCTGCGCGAGGCGGTAGTACACCTGCCCCAGCCGCAGGCTCTCGGCGAAGCTGCGGGTGGTCGTCTCGCGGTCGATGACCGCGAGCTCGACGCCGGCGATCGTCGCGAGGTCCTCCCACACGTCGATGCCCAGCGCCGTGGTCATCGCGGTGTGGTGCGCCCCGCCCGCCGTCAGCCAGCACTCGGCCGACGTGGCGAAGGACGGCTCCGGCTCCCAGACCGCGCAGGCGACCGGCAGGTTGGGCAGCGGCTCGTCCGGCTCGACCACGCGCACGACGTTCGCGGTGAGGCGGAACCGCTCGCGCAGGTCGGTGAGGGAGACCAGGACAGCCGGGCCGGGGTCGGCGGTGAACTTCAGCCGCACCGGGTCCTCGCGGTTGCCGATCCCCAACGGGTGAATCTCGAGGGAGGGCTTGTCGACCGTGAGCGAGGGGCAGACCTCGAGCATGTGGGCGCCGAGGATCTTCTCGCGCCCCGGCGTCATCTCGTAGGTGTAGTCCTCCATGAGGGAGGCACCGCCGGGCAGGCCGTGGCCCATGACCTTGGCGACCCGCACGAGGACGGCAGTCTTCCAGTCTCCCTCGGCACCGAAGCCGTAGCCCGCGGCCATGAGCCGCTGGACGGCGAGGCCGGGCAGCTGCCGCAGGCCGCCGAGGTCCTCGAAGTTCGTCGTGAAGGCGGTGAAGCCGCCCTCCTCGAGGAAGCTGCGCATCGCCAGCTCCTGCCGGGCCCCGTACCGCAGCGACTCGCGCCGCGCACCGTCCGGCCCGAGCTCGGGGACCACGTCGTAGAGCTCGTCGTACTCGGCGACGAGGGCGTCGACGTCGGCGTCGGACACGGCCTCGACCCGCTCGACGAGGTCGTTGACCGCCCACGTGTTGACGGACACGCCGAGTGCGATCTCGGCCTCGGTCTTGTCGCCCTCCGTGACGGCGACGTTGCGCATGTTGTCCCCGAAGCGGCACACCCGCATGTTCTGCAGGGCGTGCCAGCCGGCCGCGGCGCGGGCCCAGGTGCCGATCTTGGCCCGGACGTCGGGCGTGCTCGCGTGTCCGACGACCGTCTTGCGGGCCACCCCCATCCGGGAGGCGATGTAGGCGAACTCACGGTCGCCGTGCGCCGCCTGGTTGAGGTTCATGAAGTCCATGTCGATCGTCGCCCACGGGAGCGCGACGTTCGCCTGGGTGTGGAGGTGGAGCATCGGCTTGGTGAGCGCCTCGAGGCCGAGGATCCACATCTTCGCCGGGGAGAACGTGTGCATCCATACGATGACACCGAGGCAGCGCGGGTCGCTGTTGGCCTCGAGCGCGGCCCGTCGGATCGCGTCACGGTCCTTCATCGTGCCCTTGTGCACGACCCTGACGGGGATCTCCTCCGCACCGTCGAGCTGGGCGACGATCTGCGCTGACTGCTGGGCGACCTGGGCGAGGGTCTCCTCACCGTAGAGGTCCTGGCTCCCGGTGAGGAACCAGATCTCCTTGCCCTCGAAGGGGTTGTTCACTTGCTGTCCTTTCGGGTCTCGTCAGCGTCTTGTTGGCCGTAGACGTTCTGGTAGCGCTCGTAGAGCTGGTCGATGTGGTGCTCGGCGACCGGGAGCGGCTCACCGAGCTGGCGCGCGAGGTGGACCGTGCGGGCGACCTCCTCGCACATGACCGCGGCCTTGACGGCCGCGCGGGCGTCCCTGCCGATGGTGAAGGGACCGTGGTTGCGCATGAGCACGGCGGGCGACCGGGACTCGCGCAAGGTCTCGACGATGCCGCGGCCGATGGAGTCGTCACCGATGATCGCGAACGGACCAACCGGGATCGGACCGCCGAACTCGTCCGCCATCATCGTGAGGACGCACGGGATGGGCTCCCCGAGTGCGGCCCACGCGGTGGCGTAGGGAGAGTGCGTGTGGACGACGCCGCCCACCTCGGGCATGTGCCGGTACACGTAGGCGTGCGCCGCGGTGTCCGAGGACGGCTGCAGCCGGTCGGACGTGCCGTCCTCGATCTTCGTGCCGTCGAGCTCGCACACGACCATGACGTCGGCGGTCAGCTCGTCGTAGGAGACCCCGGAGGGCTTGATGACGAACAGGTCGCTGCCCGGGACGCGCTGGGAGACGTTGCCCGCCGTCCAGACCACGAGCCCGTTGCGGGGCAGCTCGGCATGCAGGTCGGCCACGACCTGCCGCGTGCGCGCGACCGCCTCTCTCGTAGCGGTGTCCAGGTCTGCCAGGGCCCTCATCACACAACCTCCTCGACGATGACGACGGTGGCGCACTCGCTGCGCCCGGGGCGACCGGTTACGCAGATGCCCCGCTCCGGCCGAAAGTTTTCGTTCTGCCCCCGTTCTGCCTCTCCCTGATGTTATCGCTCACACGCCTTCCCGTCACCTCACTCCCGGAAGTTGCGCAACCCGTCGAGACAACCGGCCACTCCGGCCCGGCCCTCGTGCCGACACGGCGGCGGGCCCGCCGGGTGGACGCTCCCACCCGACGGGCCCGCCGGCTCGTGTCGTCGCCGCTCAGCTGCAGCTACGTGCGGTGTACGGAGCGGTCACCGTCGCCGAGCCCTCGGCACCGGTCGCCGTCACCGTCACCTCACCGTCGGGCACCTGGCCCAGGCGGGTGCTGAAGGTGACGGACGTCGAGCGTCCCGGCTCGACCGTCACCGTCCGGGTGCCGTGCTGCGACGAGACCACCGCCTCGACGGCGGAGGCGCCCTCGTTCGTCACGCGGACGGTCTCGACCACCCGGCCGACGACGCAGCGGGTGTCGGCGGTCGCGGTGACCTGCGGCCCCTCCGCCTCCGTCACCGTGACGACGGCGCGGGCGGCCACCCAGACCCCCTGGCCGAGGTCACCGGTCACCTCGAACTGCCCGGGCGCGGCGTAGGAAGCCGGGTCGACGTCCTCCCACGTCACCGGGAGCTCACCGGTGGAACCGTCGGCGTAGGTGACCTCGACGGTCTCCGGGAGCTCGGGGGCGGTGCCGGCCTCGGTCGTCACCTCGACGTCGGCCACCGACTCCACGAGTGCGTCGGGCTGGTAGGCCCGCAGCAGCCGCTCGTGCTCCGCCGCCGTGATCGGCAGGACCGTGCCGTGGCGGGCGCTGAGGTTGAGTCCCGGTTCGTGGGTCCAGCAGTCCGGGTCGTCGAGGTCGGTGCAGGAGAAGGCCACGTACCCGTCGCCCCCGCCGTACGGCGGCCAGTCCTGGAAGAGGAACCAGGTGTCCTGGCCGGGCTCGATGTTGACGTCGCCGGCGTTCGCCTTGAAGGCCGTGGGCCCCTCGGCGTGGCGCAGGGGGTCACCGGAGCCGATCCGCTCGGTGATGAGCTCCCACGTGGTGCCGACCGCGCCCTCCTGGTAGCGGAGCATGTCCGGGGACTTCTCGAGGAGCACCTCCATGATGTCGTTCCGCTCGTCCTTGGTGAAGCGGTAGTACATCCCGTCGTGCTCGACGATCGTCGAGTCGATCATCCCCCGACCGGGGCCACGGCGGATGTCGATCCACACCTCGGGCTCGGTGAAGGTCACGAAGTCCCGGGTGAAGGAGATCATCATCCGGTTGTAGCTGTCCCAGGTGCTGCGGCCCTCGGTCTCCGTCGTGTCGTAGAGGTTGGACGCCCAGTAGACGGCGTACATCCCCAGGTCCTCGACGTAGTGGGCCTCCGGCGCCCAGGTGTTGCCCGCGTAGGGCGTATTGACCTCGACCATCCGCTGCTCGCCCCAGTTCACCAGGTCGGTCGACTCCCAGATCATGAGGGAGAGCGAGCCGCTCTGCTGCGCCCGGGCGAAGTCCGGGCCCTGCCCGGGCCGGTAGGTCTTGAGGTCGGTGGCGATGAGGAAGAACCGGTCACCCTCCGCGGAGCGGATGATGAACGGGTCGCGCAGGCCGCGCTCGCCCATCGTCGACTCGAGGACCACCTCGTCGTCGTTCAGCGCGATCCAGTCCAGGGCGTTGTTCCCCCGGCTGGCGGCGAAGTAGATCTGCTCCCCGTCCGCGGTGCTCTCCCCCTTGAAGTGGGGGAAGAAGTACGCCTCGGTCTCCTCGAGCTGCGGGAGCGGCTGGACCGTCGCGACGAGGGTCCGCTCGGCGCTGACCTCGCCACGGGTGGCGGTCACTGTCAGGGTGACCTCGACCGGCTCCTCGCCGTGTGCGGGCCGGTTGACCACGCCGTCGGTCGCGATGACCTCGGGGTGGCTCGAGGTCCAGGACAGCGCGCTGCCCCGCTCACCCTCCTCCGGCAGGGTGATGTTGCCCCGGACGTCGTCGAGGTTCGGGATGGTGAGGTCGGCCAGGTCCTCCTCGACCGCCTCGGCGTCGCCGGGGTTCCCGTACGCCGCGTCGAGCGCCTCCCACTCCGCTCCGGTGATTGGCAGGACGGTGCCGTGACGGAACCGCGCCGGGAAGTCGTACTCGCCCGACGCCAGCATCGTCCACTCACCGCTGTCGAGGTCGGTCGTGGTGAAGGGCACGTACCCGCGGCCACCGTACTCGTCGATGAAGAGGTACCAGCGCTCCTCGGTGTTCGACTTGAAGACGAGCGGGCCCTCGCCCTGGTTGATGTCGCCGGCCCCGACGGCGTCCTTGACGAGCTCGAAGTCATCGGCCAGCGGACCGGACCCGACCTCCTGGAAGACGTGCTTGCCACCGGGGTTCGACGACGAGCGGTTCGCCTCGTTCTTGGTGAACCGGTACACCCGGCCGTCGTGCTCGATCATCGTCGTGTCGATGACGGAGTAGCCGGGGTCGATGAGGATCTGCGGCTCGCTGAAGTTCCGGAAGTCACGCGTGGTGGCGTACATCATCCGGTTGTGGACGTTGCCGGTGTGGTCCGGGTCGTCCTCGGCGTAGAGCTTGGACGCCCAGAAGACGACGTACTCCCCGAGCTCGTGGTCGTAGAAGATCTCCGGGGCCCAGGCGTTGCCGGCGTTCTCCGGCGCGACCTCGGCGACCCAGCTCTCCGACCAGTTGACCAGGTCGGTCGACTCCCACACGACGACGTTGCGGCTGCCGTGGCGCTGCACGTGGTCCCAGCTGCCGCTGGACTGGTTCCACATCCGCAGGTCGGTGGCGATCTGGTAGAACTTGTCACCCTCCGGGGAGCGGATGATGTAGGGGTCGCGCAGTCCCATCTCACCGCTGGTGGAGACCATGACCGGCTCGCCGTCGTTGAGGACGTCGTACGCCAGCGGGTCGTTGCCCTCGCTCAGCGCGAAGTAGACCTGCTCACCGTGCTCCAGGCCCTCGCCGAGGAAGTAGGAGAACAGGTAGCCCTCGTAGTCCTGCTCCTCCGGCAGCGGCGGGACGACGGCCTCGAAGACGCGCGTCGCGGTGCCCTCGCCCACCGTCACCGTCGCGGTGAGCTCCACGGTGACCGTCTCCTCACCGGCGGCGGGCCGGGTGACCTCGCCGGTGGGCGTGACGACGTCGGGGGCCGCGCTCTGCCAGGTCACGGTTGCGCCGTCGTCGCCGGTCGTGGGCAGGTAGAGGTTGCCGCGGACGTCGTCGATGTTGTGGACGACGAGCGCGTCGGCGGCGAGCTGGGCGCGCTCGGCGTCGTCGAGCTGCGGCAGTACACTGACCGGGAAGCTCTTCTGGGCGGTGAGGCCGCGCTGGCTCAGCGTCGCGGTGAGCGTGGCCGTCGCGGGCTCCGCGCCGGGTGCCGGGCGGGTGATGACGCCCTCCGCGGTGATGACGTCCGGGTCGGAGGTCTCCCACGTGAGTGCCGAGCCACCGGGCGACGTGGAGGGCAGCACGACGTTCGCGGTGAGCCCCTCGAGGCCGTCGAGCACGAAGGACTCGGCGTCCGCCTCGAGGGAGACCTCGGCGTTGAGCGCGACGATGTCGGCGATCTCCTCGCCGGCCAGGGCGCGGTCGTAGATGCGGAAGTCCTTGACCGAACCGTCCACGCGCCGGTCGGCGTCGTAGGCCGAGCGTCCGATGTAGTTGGCCGTGGTGCGGCCGTCCCCGATGTCGGCGGGGGTCAGGGTGATGTCCGGGTTCTCTCCGACGAGCTCTCCGTCGACGTAGAGCCGGGCGGTGCCGTCCTCGAGGGTGTAGGTGACGTGCTGCCACACGCCGCGCTCGAACTTCTTCGTCCCGGTGACGTTCTGCTCCGCACCCCACGCGAAGTCGGAGATGGTGCCGCGCGCGACGCTCGGGGTGTCGGTGACGAAGAGGTAGCCGTCGCCCTGCTGCGGGGTGCCGACGGCCGGGTTGCCGAGGTTGAACAGGAAGTAGTTGCCCGTGTGCGGGGGCTCGAGCAGCACGTCCATCGAGACGCTGATCGCGTCGAGCCCCGCGATGAGGTCGTCGGGCAGGACGACGTGGTCGTCCACGCCGTCCAGGGTGAGCCCGGCCGGGCCGAGCTCCGCACCGCCGACGACCTCGCCGTGGAGCTCGTTGCCCGAGAGGTCCTCGACGTGGGTGCCGCCCTCCCCGGTCAGGCTGTAGTGGAGGAGCAGTCCGTCGGTGGGTGGTGGCGCGGCGGCGGCGGCGCTCGGCAGCGCCGCCGCCAGCGTCCCCGCGCTCAGTGCCGCGGCCGCGACGGCGGCCACGGTCCGTCGATGTCTCATACCGGTCCTTTCTCGACATGGCGTGCTCCGACGCACGCCGTTGGCGTGACTACCTGGGCCCGGGCGCCGCCGGTGGGCGCGCCGAGTCGCACGGGACACGACCGGCCGTCGTGCCGCCGCGGCCTCCTCGCTCCCCCGGCGAGCTCCGGCGCCGGAGCCGGAGCCTGCCCGGTGAGTGCACGGGTGAACCGTCACCTCTCAGTGTGAACGCTCACATCGTGGATGTCAACGCAGCCGCGCATGCGTGCCGCGGCCGCGTCGAGTCGCTGGGTGCCTACGTGTCCGAGCGGCGCCGCATCGTGACGACGCGCTGCAGCAGGACGAAGATGAGGAGGATCGTCCCGGTGATCACCGTGGTCATCTCCGGGTTGATCCCGCCGTCGCGCACGATGAGCAGCTGCATGAGCCCGAGGACGAGCGCACCGACCGCGGACCCGAGCACGAAGCCGGCCCCGCCGGTGAGCAGCGTCCCGCCGATGACGACGGCGGCGATCGCGTCCAGCTCCCACCCGATGCCGGTGATGTTCTGGGCGATGCCGAGACGCGAGGTGTACACCACCGCGGCGACCCCGGCGAGCCCGCCGCTGACGACGTACACGAGGAACCGCGTCGAGCGGACCGGCAGGCCCATGAGCGTGGCGGCCTGCTCCGACCCGCCGACGGCGTAGGCCGTGCGGCCCATCCGGGTGCGGTGGAGGACGAAGAAGCCCGCGGCGACGACGAGGATCGCGATGATCCCGCCGGGCGTGATGACGAGGTCGTTGACCCCGGGGCCGTCGACGATGGTGATCGGCTTCGCGAGCGACCGGATCGCCGAGTCGTCCGCGAGCCGCTCGGGCGTGGTGCTGAGCATCGAGGCCAGCCCGCGCGCGAGGAACATCGTCGCCAACGTCGCGATGAACGGCTGGACGTTGAAGTGCTCGACCAGCACCCCGGCGGCCAGCCCGAAGAGGGCTCCGATGACGACCATGAGCCCGACGACGAGCCACGGGTCCCAGCCGGCACCGGCGAGCATCACCCCGGCGACGCTGGAGAACGCGATGACCGAGCCGACCGACAGGTCGATCCCCCCGGTGAGGATGACGAAGGTCATGCCCACCGCGATGATGATGAGGTGCGCGTTGTTGATGAGGAGGTTTGACAGCGTGTTGTACTGGATGATCCCGCCGTAGCTCAGCTCCCCGTAGCCGACCATGAGCACGAAGAGGAGCACGGCCGCTGCGGTCGGCATGACCGCGGGGTTGACCTGGGTGAGCCGTGCGGCGAGGCCGCCCCACCGCTGCCGCTGCGACTCCTGCCTGTCCACCGCCTCGGCGACCGCAGACGTCTTGTCGGTCGACATCTCAAGCAATCCCTTCCTGCAGCGCAGTCGCTCGGGCACGGCGACGTGAGGAGACGTATCCACGGACACGGTCGGACTGGACGAGGCAGACGGCGATGATGACGACGGCCTTGAAGGCCGGGGTCGCCGAGGAGGGGACCCCGAGGAAGACCACCGTCTTGTCCAGGGTGGCGATGAGGAACGCCCCGGCCACCGCACCGGCGAGCGAGAACTTCCCACCGGCGAGCGCCGTGCCCCCGATGACGACGGCGAGGATCGCGTCCAGCTCCATCTGGTAGCCGGTCTGGGACACGTCGACGGTCATGACCAGGGAGACGGAGAACAGTCCGGCCACTCCCGCGAGCAGCCCGCTCACCGAGTACACGGTGATGAGCAGCCCGCGGGGCTTGATGCCGACGAGGCGGCTGGCCTCGGCGTTGATCCCGATGGACTCGATCATGAGGCCGAGCGCGGTGCGCCGGACGAGGACGCCGACGATGACCACGACCCCGAGGGCGAGCAGCACGACGACCGGGAAGCCGAGGATGTGCCCGTTGGCGATCCACCGGAAGGCGTCGTTGTGCGCGGTGGTGTTCTGGCCGGAGGTGATGACCTTGGCGATCCCCCGCCCGGCGAGCATCATGATCAGGGTGGTGATGAACGGCTGCAGCCCGACGACGGAGACGAGGATGCCGTTGGCCACGCCGATCGCCGTACTGACGAGGAGCGCGAGCCCGACCGCGACGAGCGCGGCGGGGAGCGCGCTGTCGTAGTCGAGGTTGCGGAGCAGCTCCATCGACACCGCGCCGGAGACCGCCATGACGGACCCCACGGACAGGTCGATCCCGCTCGTGGAGATGACCAGGCACATGCCCACGGCGATCATGAGGATGGGGGCGGCGGCCCGGAGGATGTCGAGGACGTTGCCCGCGAGGTTCCCCGTCACCGGGTTCACCGAGATCGCGAGGTAGGAGGGGTCGCGGACCAGGTTGACGACGAGGAGGACGAGGATGGCGAGGACGGCCCAGCTGTACCGGGCGCCGACGAGCCGCTGGAGGGTGCCACGAAGTCCGGACTGGTGCTGGCTCACGAGGCCACCTCTTCCATGACCGACCCGTGCTGGGCGATGATCTCGACGATGGTCTGCGGGGTGACCTCCGGGCCGTTCTCGACCTCGGCGATCTTCACCCGGTCCTTGAGGACGAGGATGCGCTCGCAGATGCGCACGACCTCGTCCAGCTCGGCGGAGATGAACAGCACGGAGACGCCGTCCTCCGCGAGCCGCAGCACGGTCTCCTGGATCTCGGCCTTGGCGCCGACGTCGATCCCGCGTGTGGGCTCGTCGAGGATGAGGACCTCGGGCTGGGTGGCGAGCCACCGGCCGAGGAGCACCTTCTGCTGGTTCCCGCCGGAGAGGTTCTTGATGAGCCGTTCGGGGTCCGCCGGCCGCACGCTGAGCTCGCGGATGTACTTCTCGACGATGCGGTCCTGCTCCTTGCGCGGGATGGGGCGCAGCCACCCGCGCTTGGCCTGCATCGCGAGGATGAGGTTCTCGCGCACCGTGAGGTCGCCGATGATCCCCTCGTCCCGGCGGTTCTCGGTGGAGAACGCGATCCGGTGGGAGAGCGCCGTGGCGGGCGAGCCGAGGGAGACCTTCCTGCCGTGGATCTCGATCGACCCGGAGTCGGCCTTGTCCGCGCCGTAGAGCAGGCGGGCCAGCTCGGTGCGGCCGGAGCCGAGGAGGCCGGCGAGCCCGACGACGACACCGCGCTCGAGGGTGATGTCGGTCGGCATGATGGCCCCCTTGCGCCCGATGGACTCGGCGCGCAGGACAGTTTGGTGCTCACCGACGCCGGCGTGCTCACGCGCGGCGGTGTCGATCGACCGGAGCGCCTCGAGCTCCTTGCCGATCATCTTGGAGATGAGCGTGGACTGGGGCAGGTCCGCGGGGTACTCGCCCTCGTACTTCCCGTTGCGCAGGACGGTCAGCCGGTCGCTGATCTCGTACACCTGGTCGAGGAAGTGGGAGACGAAGAGGATCGCCACCCCCTGGTCGCGCAGCCGGCGCAGGACGACGAAGAGGCTCTCGACCTCGTTCGCGTCGAGGCTCGAGGTGGGCTCGTCGAGGACGAGCACGCGCGGCTCGATGACCATCGCGCGGGCGATCGCGACGAGCTGCTGCATCGCCAGCGAGATGCTCGCCAGCGGCTTGGTCGGGTCCAGCCCCTCCATCCCGAGGCGGGCGAGGGTCTCGACGGCGGCCGCGTGGGTGGCCTTCCAGTTGATCCCGAACCGGCCGCGCACCTCGTGGCCGAGCATGACGTTCTCACCGATGGTGAGGTTCGAGCAGAGGTTGACCTCCTGGTAGACCGTCGCGATACCGGCCTTCTCGGCGTCGGAGGGGCCGCTGAACTGCTGGCGCTCTCCGCCGACGGTGATGGTCCCGGAGTCGATGCGGTAGACGCCGGTGAGGGCCTTGATCAGCGTCGACTTACCGGCGCCGTTCTCGCCCATGAGCGAGTGGACCTCGCCGGGGAACAGGCGGAACTGGACCTGGTCGAGCGCCTTGACTCCGGGGAACTCGATCGAGATGTCCCGCATCTCAACGATGGGTACGGCCTCAGACATCGGCTTTCCAAGACTAGGGGGTCGGGCAGGGAGCGCTGATGGACCGCTGCGGTGCGAGGGGCACGGGGGGCACGCCCTCGCACCGCAGCGAGCTTCGGGTGGGTCAGAACTGCCGGTTCGGCAGCGCTGCCTCGGCCGCCTCGGGCGAGTCGAAGGTCTCGCTCGGGACGATGATGTAGGAGTCGACCTCCTCGCCCGCGAGGACGGACTCGACGACCTCGACCGCGGTCTCACCGAAGATCGGGTTGTACTCGGCGACGAAGCTCAGGCGGCCGTCGGCGAGCGCCTGCAGCGCGTTCTGCGTGCCGTCGATCGTGGCGATCTTGACGTCGACGCCCGGCTGGAGGCCGGCGGCCTCGGCGGCCTGCGCGGCGCCCAGCCCCATCTCGTCGTTCTGTGCGAACACGAGGTCGATGTCGTTGCCCTCGGACTGGAGGACGGTCTCGAAGACGCTGCGCGCCTCCTCGGTCGACCAGTTGGCGGTCTGCGCGCCGACCTTCTCGAAGGCCGGGTTGCTGCCGATGACCTCGTCCCAGCCCTCGTTGCGCTCGTTGACGACGGACACCCCGGCCGGGCCCTCGAGCACGTAGTAGCGCGCGCCGTCCGGGAACTCGGAGATGGCCCACTCGGCCACCGACGCGGAGACCTCCTTGTTGTCCGGGGCGATCCGGGTGACGTAGAGGTCGGTGTCGTCCGGCTCGATGCCGCGGTCGATGAGGATGACCGGGATCTCGGCCTCCTGCGCACGGCGCAGCGAGTCCTCCCAGCCGGAGCCCTCCGT
>Ga0209487_1002637_pt1 | contig 14499 bp, 1 predicted proteins | sample Poulit2012_FD_187524 | JGI IMG/M metagenome (GOLD analysis project Ga0209487, IMG submission 187524) | Agricultural soil microbial communities from Georgia to study Nitrogen management - Poultry litter 2012 (SPAdes) (version 2) | ecosystem: Environmental > Terrestrial > Soil > Agricultural land... | reverse complement strand
GACACTAAGCCCCAGGTTCACGCACCCCACCACTACCGGCTAATCTGCCAGGGTCAGGCTCTTGTGCCGGTGGGTGTGCGTTTTTAATTTCGGGATGGAAGCATACGCAAAGCGTTCAAGAATCCGATTCATCCGTTAATGCTTACATCGCCAAACGAGTTTGTAAGATAAGTCGTACAAGCGATGCTGTTGATATCGCACAAAAGTTTTCCTTAATGGTGAGCCATGTCGCATTACGCGCCATTATTTGCCCTTCGCCATACTCAACAATGTTGTGCTGTGGCATAATTTCGCACTGTAAAAAACCCCGTACTTTTCATAAGCGCATCCGTGGGTGGAGTCGTTCGAGCAATGAATGCTCATGGATCAAACAAAGGAGTGTAGCTACTCATGCCGCAATCTACGTTTTCCGTTTGGATACTCATTCTCACACTGTGCGCATTATTAACGGCCTGTGGCGGCAGCAGTGGCAGCGACCCCCAACCCGAACCGCACCAGCCACCGCCTGGTCAATCCACCCCTGGTGACGACAATGAGCCAGACGATCCTGGCGATAACAACGAACCTCAGCCTGAACCGGAGCCAGAGCCAGAGCCGGAACCCATCACCATCCCCGACAGCTTTAGCTTTGCGCCGCAAGAGGACGTTATCCCAGGTGAGCTGGTTGAGAGCAACCCGATTACCCTTAGCGGTATTACCGTCCCCGCCAGTATCAGCATCACCAATGGTGAGTACAAACTCGGTGATGGAAGCTTTACCGCCGAAGATGGTCATATCAAGCCGGGGCAGAGCCTAACCCTTCGGACCACTGCGCCTGAGAGCGCGGACACCACCAAAGAGGTTGTGGTGACCGTTGGTGGCGTGAGCGGCAGTTTTGTCGTCACCACCATGGAAGATAAAGAGCCGCCTGAAGCGAGCATTGTCTTCCCCAACGTAATCTCGGCCACCGAAAATACCGAGCTCACCATCCGCGGCACCGCTGAGGATGCGTTGAGTGAGATCGCTCGGGTCACTGTCATTGTCGATGGTACCGAGGAGTATGAGGTCGAAAGCGAAGACAACTTCGCCTCCTGGCAAGCCAAGATAACCCTGACACCGAACACACAACATACCATCACCGTGTCCGTGGAAGATGTACTGGGCAATGTCGAGATCGAGGCGGCGACGGCCGTGGTGCATCAGCAGGCGTGGGAGCGGGCGTTTCCGGGTGATGATGGAGAGCATGTGTTCGAGCGTGCGGAGGGGATGACCTATGACGAAGAAGGGCATCGGGTATTTGTTGCCGATCGAAACACGCACTCGGTGATCGAAGTTGATCTAGCAACGGGGGAAAGAGAGCTATTTTTTAAGCGTGCGGAGAGTCACTTTTATGGTGCTTCTGCCTTGGTCATTGACAAGCCCCGAAACCGACTGTTGGTCGTGAACCAAAGGGATGACGCTGTTTACTCCTTGAACTTAGAGGGCGAATTGCAACCCACGTTGCTGACCAGTCCTACCCACCCAGACACGGATCAGCCTGCGTTTCGGTCGCCAAGGGGCATTGCGCTGGACCCCCAAAACCCTGATCGAGCCTTTGTTACCGCAAGCACCAGCAATAACCTAGCGATGCTGGATTTGAGGACCGGGTTGCGCACTTTGCTTTCCGATAATGAGACGCCAGATGGTGACAACCCCTTTAGTCAACCACGGGGTTTATTGGTGGATGATAACAACAACAGAATTTTGGTGGGCTCCGGGACCAGCACAAGAGTTATTTTTTCTGTAGACAAAACAACGGGTAAACGAACGATTTTTTCTAGCTCGGAGACAACAGGCGGCGACATCGATCTGTTCTGTCCTGCAAGCCTTGGGTCGGACCGAATCGCAAAACGAATATTGGTCGGGGATTGCGGTAGGGGCATTATCGCGATTGATATCGATACAGGAGAGCGAGCTCTGATTAAAGCACTTGTTGATCCCCAACTGGCTAGTCACGGAATGCATCTCTATGTGGAAGAGGGTTGGGAGGTGCTGTATTACGTTGATTCACAGCATCGGGCACTGTTAATGCTTGATCTGGAAACCGAAGAGCAAGTGATTCTATCAAAGGGTACTCGGCCAGACTGATGATTTTCCCAGGGCGGCCAGCGGCCGCCCAACTGTAAACCGGATTTTTCAGTCGCTTGAATAAGCTTAATAAGTACAGGAATACCCCATGCGTAAAAATAACACTGGGCCCCGTTCGTTGAAGGGCAAGCGGTTTGTAAATCTGCGCCGCCGAATGTTATCGGCCGCCATTATCGCCGCGAGTCAAACTGCATGGGTTACACCTGCCATGGCCGGCCCCGATGGTGGGCGGGTGATCGATGGTGGTGGCTCAATCGGTAGGGATGGCCGCACCACCACCATTCACCAGCACACCGATCGCATGGTTATCGACTGGGACAGTTACAACGTCGCGGCCGATGAAGTGGTTACCTATATTCAGCCGGGTGCGGATGCCATAGCCCTCAACCGTATTCTTAGCCACAGCGGTTCCGAAATCCATGGCCAGATCAACGCCAACGGCCAGGTGGTATTGGTTAACCCCCACGGCGTGTTTTTTGGAAAAAATGCCCAAGTAAATGTGGGTGGCCTGATCGCCAGCGGCATGACCGTGGATGTCAGCGATTTTATGAATGGAGATTTTACCTTTTCTGCTGTGGATGGGGCGGAAGGCAAGGTGATTAACCAGGGATTGATTAATGCCGCCACTGGTGGCTCGGTCACCCTGTTGGGCAAACAGGTGCGCAACGATGGCTTGATTAGCGCCCGCCTTGGTGCGGTGAACCTTGCCGCGGGTAAAGAGGCCGTAGTGACCTTTGATGAAGCGGGCCTAATGGGCGTTCGAATCTCAAAGGAAATTCTGCAAAACGAACTGGGTGTCGACGCGGCGATACTCAATACGGGCGAGATTACCGCCGGTGGCGGGCGCATTCTGCTGAGCGCCAGCACCAGCCGGGATATATTTTCCAATGCGGTCAACCGGGGTGATTTGCAACAAGCCACCAGCGCGGTTGTGCATGAGGACGGCAGCTTTACCCTGGGCGGCGGTGCGGATGTGGTGAACACAGGCACCCTGAATGTGTCCAGCGCGGACAGGGGCGCGGGCGATATTGTTGTGCTGGGGGAAAATGTCAGCCAGGCCGGTACGGTATTGGCCAGCACCCAAAGCGGCACCAGTGGCACCATTGAGCTGCACGCTGCACATACCGTACTGCTCACCGAAAACAGCGTGACCGCCGCCCGGGCCGAAGGCCGGGGCCGGGGTGGGACAATTCAAGTGCTGGGCCACCATGTTGGCCTGACCGATCAGGCAATGGTGGATGCCTCGGGTGCCTGGGGCGGCGGGCAGGTGTATATCGGCGGTGACTACCAGGGCGACAACCCCTTTATGCCCAACGCCTGGCGCAGCTTTGTGGGTGACCAGGCGCGCATTAATGCCAACGCACTGGCCGATGGCGACGGTGGTCGAATTATCGTCTGGGCCGACGATATTGCCCGGTTTTTTGGAAGCATCGAGGGCAAAGGCGCCGGCGAAAACGGTACAGGTGGTTTTGCAGAAGTTTCCGGAAAAATTTTACTTCGTTTTGACGGTTTGGCGGATATGCGCGGGCCGGGCGGAGTGGGAACCTTATTGCTTGATCCTCAGGATATTATTATCACGGATTGGGGTGATGAGAGTAACGTTGATCCAGACGTTTCATTCGGTGATGGTGAGGCTGATGAAGAATTTCGCATTAGCCCCACTACGTTAGCGAACAATATTAATAATGCAAATGTTCAGTTGGAGGCAACGCGCAACATTACTGTTGAGGACGGTATCAGCACCAATGCAGAGAATTCACATTCTCTGACTTTGTGGGCAGGAAAAAGTATTAACATCGAATCGGGGATCAATCTTGGCCAAGGTGATTTATCTCTAACTGCCGGTGTTTTCAGTTGTGGAGAGGTTGACTGTTACTCGGGTGATGGAGCGCGAAGCGTAGAAATAGGAGGCATACTAAATACGCGAGGTGCGATTGATATCCGGGCAGCCGATAATATTACGTTAAAAGATCATATCGGAACTTCTGATAATCAGCCCGCCTCGGTCTCTTTTCGTGCGGGCAACAACATTACGATTGACAACGACCGCAATGTTCACGCTAGCGCCGCCCCCAACACCACCGCCATCTCACTAGTCGCCGGTGACACCACGCTGGCGTCTGAGAGCATCACCTCCGCCCCCGTTCCTGGAGGCGATGGGAACCTGGTTATTAATGGCAATCTTAACAGCTACGGCACTGCTGACGATCGCGGCGGTGATATCTTTCTTAACGCGGCTGGGCAGCTAACGCTTGAGGCTGACGTGATGACCCAAGGCGGTCATTTTATTGTTGGCATAAATGACGGTATTCGCCCCACTGGATTCAGCATGATTGGGCAGACGGTCAATACAGGTACCGCAAGCGGTGGTACAGGCTTGGATGCCGGCAATATCGCCATCTATACAAGCGGAAACGCTGACCTGGGAGTTATGAGTACAGCGCTCCATTGGAGCACCGTAAACGGCGCCGGGGGCGGTAATAGTATTGGCACAATTACCGTGGATGCCGGTGGCGATATTACCCTTCATGAGGATCTGGACTTTAACGATTTTGGTCCTCGAACTGGAGATGGAGCTAGGGAGGGGGACGCTTTAGGTGAGTCCGAACTGAGTTTCACTGCGGGACGAAATATCACGCTGAATGGTGAAATTTATGACCTGTGGGGCGACAGTAGAGATGCACTTAATATCGATCTCAAGGCTGGCGCTACGCTTACATTAAATAACAATATTTACACCTCTGGTGGAAATTTTACCGCATCGGCGGATGAAATCCGTTTCGGTGACGAAGGAACGATCAGTACTCGTTTTGCGAATGGCTTGGAGGGCCACACTACTGCGGAACACGAACGTCACGGTCGTGCTGATTGGTCCACCGGAGGGAACGTAACGTTGAGCGCCAGAACACAGATGATGCTTGGCAAGGTGGTTACCCACAACTGCATTGATATTGCTTCCTGCACAGGTAATCTGACGTTAAGCGGGTTGGAGGTAGGTGAGGATGTAATCAATCCAAGTATTACGCAGATCGATAACTCTTATCTCGAGAGCCCCTATTCCGATAAACCCCATCCCGCTAACTCCCATCTCGATATCGCCGGAACAACAGCGATTAATATTGGTACAGGAACGGCTACGCTAGATAGTGAGAATAACAAGTTTCACGGGGCCGTCAGTGGCCGTGCTGGTAGCCTAGAAATAGTCAATAACGAAGCTGGCCTGACATTCGGCGCCCTCACTCTAACCGGAGATTTAACCGCCACAGCAGCCGGCAGTATCACAGACCTTGCGAGCGATGAGATAGCCAATATTATCCAAGTCGATGGCTTGGCTACTTTCGACACAAATGAAAACAGATTGTTACTTGACAATCATGCGCATCAGCTAAGCACTGTGAAGATTCTTGGTAGCGTCACGGAGGTTGCACTAGACAATGGTCGGAGTCTCGAGGTGAGAGGTGTCGAGACCATCGACGAAGACGGTACGGTTGATGTGAAAGCTATCACGACCACCGGGGAGGCAGGTAAGGTTGATATTAACGTGGCCGGTGATCTGACGATCTTAGGCGCTGTTAGTACGCGGGGCGTAGACGTAGACGTAGGCGAGGGCACACGCGAACGCGACAGGGGTGAAATTACACTAGTCGCTCAAGGCAAGCTTACGGTTGGTGAGCTGAATGCGAGTGGTGGGAGTGGGAACCGTGGGCGCGACGGTGGTTCGATTACGTTAAATGCCCCGGATGTGGAGTTGCAAGGAGATATAATCAGCCAAGGGTCATCAGGTAACGACAATAGCTCTCCTGGTGCATCCGGTAATATCACGATTGACGGCAACGTAGTGATTGCCCCGGCGGATTCATGGCAGATTGTTGTGGACAATACAGGACGAGGTGATCCGGCGGGTCACTCAGGTAATTTTGTACTGAACGGAACCCTTAATGGAGGTGACACGTTCTCAAGGATCTCGATTAACAGCGGCAATATTACCTTCAATGGGGATATTGGCAACAGCACAGAACTTGATGACCTCATAATCAACACCTACGGCGATGTTGCGTTTAATACAGAAAACTTTCCTCAAGCGGACAGGATCAACGTAAGAGGTCAAGCCAGCGATCACAGGCTAACAGCCCCTGATGTCGCCGGCGAGTGGCGTATTTTGTGGCCCGACGTCGGCCGTTTAGAGGCTCGGGACGGCCCTTTAAGGTGGATTCAGTTCACCAATATGTCCACCTTGGTAGGTAGCAACTTTGACGATCGGTTTGTTATTGAAACCATTGGGGATCTTGAGCTGTCCATAATCGCCAACCGCAACGGCGGTGCGAGTAACGGAACTAACGTAAACACCCTAGTAGCTTCTAATCAGAACAACACCTGGGAAATTTACGAAGGTGATGAAAGTACGCTTAATGGGAGCTTGAGATTCACCGGTTTTAACGTCTTGCAGGGAGGTGGCGGAACAGATCACTTTTTGCTTTCTGGGCCTGATCTTTTTACGGGAACGCTGAACGGTGGTGACGGTGCTGGCAACAGCGTGGAGTCGGAATTCGAAAATGGTCGCTGGACACTTACTGAAGGTTACGATGGCAACTTAGTCGTAGACGGCCACGAGCTGCAGTTTAAAAACATACAAACTCTGGCAGGCAGCGGCAGCGATTCATTAACAGGTCTGGACCAAGAGAATGTTTGGAGCTGGACCCCCGACAACGGTGGATCCGTAGCGTGGAACGATCCCGACGCGGCCGACTCATTCGAAATCGATTTCAGCGGCATGAATCACCTGATCGGCGGCGGCGCTGCCGACCGGATTCAGTCGAGCACCGCCAACGGCACCTGGGTGATGACCAATCCACATCAGGGCACCCTGACGGTCAGCGGTCACGAGTTGCGCTTTAACAATATGCAAACACTCGCCGGTAGCGGCAGCGACTCACTAACCCGTCATGATCAAAACAACCACTGGCTAATCACCTCTTCCAACGGCGGTCAGTTGTTGGAGAGCGATGGGGATGGTAACGGCGGGATTGAAAACGGCAATACCACCAACTTTTCCGGCATGAACCACCTGGTTGGCGGCAGTAATTCTGACCATTTTGTGTTCGGCGCAGAGGGTGCCGTAACGGGTGGGATTGATGGTGGCGGTGAAGGCGAGGGCGTAAACAACACCATTGTGGGCCGAAATACCAGCAACCGCTGGGAGATTGGCGTTTCTGACGGAGCCCAGCGGGGCTCGATTACCGACGTAACACTCGAAGAAGACGGCGATCCATCGGCCCGCTACCTGAATGAATTCACCGGCATTCACTCCTTGCAAGGCGGTGAGGGAACCGATCAGTTCGTCTACCAGACTGGCGCTCGCCATATCGCGTTGGACGGCGGTGGCGGCACAGATAACAGCGTCGATTTTTCTCGGTTGGGTGCTATGGACGTCCTTCTGGATGAAGGCCCAATGACCAACGTTGTCAACATTCAAACCCTTATTGGCGGCGGTGACGGTTTCAGTTTAGGCGTTGTGAACGGCAATAACCGCTGGGAGCTTGATGACGAGTACTCAGGGGTACTGCGTCACGATCGCAATGACGATGGAGACTTTGCTGAAGAATACACCTTTATCAATTTCGCCGAGTTGGTCGGCGGAACGGGAATCGACACCCTGGTTGCACGCGATGTAGGCAACCTCTGGAGGCTCAACTCAAGCAACGGCGGAACCTTAGATCGCCTCAATCCGGAAGAAACCGCGGGCTCAAATGCACCGCTGACGTTCTCCGGAATGGACCACTTGATTGGCGGCACAGACGAAGATCACTTTGTGCTTTCTGGCGCTGATCTTTTTACGGGAACGCTGAACGGTGGTGACGGTGCTGGCAATAGCGTGGAGTCGGAATTCGCAAATGGTCGCTGGACACTTACTGAAGGTTACGATGGCAACTTAGTTGTAGGCGGCCACGAGCTGCAGTTTAAAAACATACAAACTCTGGCAGGCAGCGGCAGCGATTCATTAACCGGTCTGGACCAAGAGAATGTTTGGAGCTGGACCCCCGACAACGGCGGATCCGTAGCGTGGAACGATCCCGACGCGGCCGACTCATTCGAAATCGATTTCAGCGGCATGAATCACCTGATTGGCGGCGGCGATTCTGACCGCCTGAACTCGAGCACCGACAACGGTGCCTGGGTAATGACCGAGCCACACAAGGGCGCCCTCACGGTGAGCCTCGCCGACCAGGAGTTTGTGCTCAGCTTCGAGAACATGCAAACCCTCGAAGGCAGCGGGACCGACACCTTAACTCGCCACGATCAGAACAACCATTGGCAAATAACCGGCACAAACAGCGGCAAGTTGTTGATCGACGGTGGCGTCGAGAATGATCGCACCACCTACTTCTCCGGAATGCACCAACTCATTGGCGGTAACAACTCTGACCACTTTAGGTTTGGTGAAGAGGGCGCCGTGACGGGCTGGATCGACGGCGGCGCGACGGGCGAGGGCATCATCAACACCATTGTCGGCCGAGATACCGATAACCGTTGGCAGATTGGCGTTGAAGACGGCGATCAGTGGGGCTCGATTGCCGAAGTCACAAGCACTGATAACGGCCCTGACTATTTCATCTACTTGACTAAGTTTACCGGCATTGACCGCCTGCAAGGCGGTGCCGGATCCGACGATTTTATCTACCAGAACGGTGCTCAACATATCGCTTTGGACGGCGGCGAAGGCGGTGGGAATCGCGTCGACTTCTCCCGGCTGGACTCCCTGGCTGTGCGCCTGAATGAAGGCCCGATGACCGATATTACCAACGTCCAAACGCTGATTGGCGGAGGTGATGAGTTCAGCATCGGAGTGGCGAACGGAGAAAATCTCTGGGAGCTTGAGAGCGACCGCTCGGGCGTACTGCATCACGACCAGCAAGAGGATGAAAGCTATAGCGCGCAATACAATTTCATTAACTTCGCCGAGCTGGTAGGGGGCTCGGGACGGGACACTCTGGTTGCGGCCGATGTGGATAATTATTGGACGCTGAGCTCAAGCGATAGAGGAACCTTGCAACGTCTTGATCCGGACGCAGGAGCGGGCTCAGGTGCGCAGCTCGTATTCTCCGGAATGAACGAGCTGGTTGGAGGCACGGAAGAAGATCACTTCGTGCTGTCTGGGGATGACCTTTTTGCGGGAGTCCTCGACGGTGGTGCCGGTGCTGGCAACCGTTTGGAATCGACCTTCGCCGACGCCCACTGGACGCTGACTGACCATTACAATGGCACACTGAGCGTAGCTGGCCACGAGCTGCGTTTTGAAAACTTACAAACCCTCCAAGGCAGCGGCACCGACTCCTTACAAGGGCTGAGCCAAGATAATGTCTGGATTTGGACCCCCGACAACGGCGGCTCCGTCGCACTGGATAACCCCGATGAGCCCGACTCATTCACCATCGATTTTAGCGGTATGAATCGCCTGGTCGGCGGCGGCATCGCCGATCGCCTGAACTCGACCACCGCCAACGGCGACTGGGTAATGACTGAGCCACACAAAGGCGCCCTCACGGTGAGCCTCGCCGACGATGAGTTTGTGCTCAGCTTCGAGAACATGCAAACCCTCGAAGGCGGCGGGACCGACACCTTAACCCGCCACGATCAGAACAACCATTGGCAAATAACCGGCACAAACAGCGGCAAGTTGTTGATCGACGGTGGCGTCGAGAATGATCGCACCACCTACTTCTCCGGAATGCACCAACTCATTGGCGGTAACAACTCTGACCACTTTAGGTTTGGTGAAGAGGGCGCCGTGACGGGCTGGATCGACGGCGGCGCGACGGGCGAGGGCATCATCAACACCATTGTCGGCCGAGATACCGATAACCGTTGGCAGATTGGCGTTGAAGACGGCGATCAGTGGGGCTCGATTGCCGAAGTCACAAGCACTGATAACGGCCCTGACTATTTCATCTACTTGACTAAGTTTACCGGCATTGACCGCCTGCAAGGCGGTGCCGGATCCGACGATTTTATCTACCAGAACGGTGCTCAACATATCGCTTTGGACGGCGGCGAAGGCGGTGGGAACCGCGTCGACTTCTCCCGGCTGGACTCCCTGGCTGTGCGCCTGAATGAAGGCCCGATGACCGATATTACCAACATTCAAACGCTGATTGGCGGCGGTGATGGTTTCAGTATTGGGGTGGCCAATGGCACGAACCGTTGGGAACTGAACAGCGATCGCTCGGGTGTACTGCATCACGACCAGCAAGAAGATGAAAGCTTTCAGACTGAGTACAGTTTTATCAACTTTGCCGAGTTGGTCGGCGGCTCGGGAACCGATACTCTGCTCGCGAAAGATGTCGATAATTACATCGGTAATCACTGGGCGCTCAACTCAAGCGACGGCGGAGTACTAACGCGCCTTGAGCCAGAAGAAAGCACTGGTCAATTTTCACCTCTGACATTCGCTGGCATGAACCACCTGATCGGCGGCACAGAAGAAGATCACTTCGTGCTGTCTGGGGATGACCTTTTTGCGGGAGTCCTCGACGGTGGTGCCGGTGCTGGCAACCGTTTGGAATCGACCTTCGCCGACGCCCACTGGACGCTGACTGACCATTACAACGGCACACTGAGCGTAGCTGGCCACGAGCTGCGTTTTGAAAACCTACAAACCCTCCAAGGCAGCGGCACCGACTCCTTACAAGGGCTGAGCCAAGATAATGTCTGGATTTGGACCCCCGACAACGGCGGTTCCGTCGCACTGGATAACCCCGATGCGCCCGACTCATTCACCATCGATTTTAGCGGTATGAATCGCCTGATTGGCGGCGGCGATTCTGACCGCCTGAACTCGAGCACCGACAACGGTGCCTGGGTAATGACCGAGCCACACAAGGGCGCCCTCACGGTGAGCCTCGCCGACGATGAGTTTGTGCTCAGCTTCGAGAACATGCAAACCCTCGAAGGCAGCGGAAGCGATGCTCTAACTCGCCACGATCAGAACAACCATTGGCTAATAACCTCCGTCGACAACGGTAAGTTGTTGGCCGATGGCGGAATCGAGAACGACAGTACCACCTATTTTTCTGGCATGAACCAGCTGATTGGCGGCCGCAATACTGATGCCTTTGTACTGGAATCACGTTTCTCTGGCACTCTAGACGGCGGCGAAAACAGTAGGGGAAATAGCATTGAGTCGCGCCTGGACGGAGGTGTTTGGGTGCTGACGGGTGAAATGCAAGGCACGTTGAACACCGATCTGATTTTCAAGAATATTCAGACGTTGCAAGGTGGAAGTGGGAATGATGAATTCTTGCTGAACAATATCAATCGCACTGCACTGTCTAGCTTCTCTTTAATTGATGGTGGGACTGAGGGCGAGAACACCTTGAATCTAACCGGGCAGAGCGGCAATGAGGCGCTTATTATTGCGGTGGCTCCCGGATCGTACGAGGGGGCGCACCTCAACATCCGGGGTATTCATACGCTTACGGCCAAACATAATGATCGCAATAACAGTCATGGCAACACGCTGGTCGGGCCTGACCTTAATGCAACATGGACAGTGACTGGCGCGGACAAGGGAACCCTGGCTTATACGGAAGCGCTCAATGATAGCAGCTCGATTGACTGGAGTATGGCGTTTTCCGGGTTTTCCACTCTATTGGGGGGTAGCGCAAACGACCGATTCGATGTCGAGGCCGGCCCTATCGCCGGGAATATTGACGGTGGGGGAGGGGTTAATTGGCTGGATTACTCCGCTTCGATCGGTGACATTGAGGTCCCCATCGGCACTAGCGATGATGCTTCGTCCGTTATTATGAATATCCAAGGCATCATCGGTAATCATAACCCGGGAGCGGCCAACCCTTTTAACAGCAAGCTGGTTATCGGGAATGCCTCACCCGATAGCGTTAATGAATGGCTCATCTCGCTTCTGGACGAGCATAGTCTTGACGAGGGCATTAGCGACGGCATAAACGACGGGGTCTATAACAAAGGTAAGGCCGATCAGTTCTACTTTATCAACTTCAACCAGTTGGTGGGAGGGGCAGGGAACGACACCTTTACCTTTTCCGGTGATGGACACTTAACCGGCAGTATTGATGGCGGCAGCGGTGCGAATACCATTAACGCAACCGGCTCGAACCGGAGCCACACCTTTAGCTTCAGCGACACCCCTGGGCAGGGTATTTTTATTCAAAATATAAACAACGTAAATGCCAACAGTGCGCAAGGTAACACTCTGCTTGGTGCAAACCATCGCAACCAATGGCGCATAACCGGTGTAGGCGGTGGAACGCTCAATGAGCAAATCCAATTTCAAGGCTTTGATTCTCTGGTCGGCGGTAGTGGTCAGGACCAGTTTGTACTCTCCGGATTGGGCCGCGTTGGTCACATTGATGGTGGGGGCAGTAGCCTGGGCAGTAACGATACGGTCCAGCTAGAGGGGTTGGACCGCGCTCTTTCTATAGGGTTGCGCACATCGGGGGCAGACATACAGCTAGAGAATATTGATTATGTAAATGCGACGCCCTCTGGCGGCCATATATTAGTCGGTGCTGAGCAAAACAACACATGGTTTATCGACACCGAGAACGGTGGAACACTCAACAACCAACTCAGCTTCTCAGGCTTTACGTTGCTCCGGGGCAACCGGGCCGATGACACATTTATCATCACGGGAGACGGTGTCATTACTGGTAATATCGACGGCGGTGAAGGTGGAGATAATACGCTGGATTTGAGCGGAGTGACTACAGGTCGTGCCCTGACCATCGCGCAGCAAGAGACGTCCAATGCAGACTTTTCGGTACGAAATATTATCGCCATCAACAGCAGATCAGGTGCTGAGCACACCCTCGTGGCGGGTAACCAAACGAATACCTGGTCAATTACCGGCACGAACGCTGGCGAGTTGGCAGGCATGGCGTTTAACGGTATGGCGAACTTGGTGGGTGGCCAGTTGGACGACACGTTTGTCTTTTCCGCGGCCGGCGATATTACGGGCCTTATCGATGGCGGCGGCCACGAGACGGAAAACACACTGGATTATTCCCGTGTCGCAGGGGCTGATATAGGCTTAGGAAAAGATAACGACTTCATCAATATCCAGCATCTGATTGGCGATAACATCAGCAGCACGCTGCGCGCAGCCGATCAAAACAACCATTGGTCACTGAGCGATGGTGTCAACGCGGGTACACTCAATGGTGGCCTGCGCTTCACGGGCATAACGAACCTGGTCGGTGGTTCGACGCATGATGTGTTTACTGTTAATGGTGGCGCACTAACCGGCGCCATCTATGCAGGTAAGGGCAGTGGCGCGCTGAACCTTAGCATTAAACCTGGAACCAGCGGGCAGCTGCGCTTTTTTGGCGGAGAAGGGGATAATCAAATTCTGGTTAATGGCGGAGGCGTGAGTTACAAGGCCCGCTACGCCGTTGACACAGCCGGGGAGGAGAGTCTGAGCTACACGGGAGCGAGCGGCGTCCATTATGAGTTGCTCTATCGGGACGTTACTGAGGTGCGGGATAACGTATTTGCCGACACCTTAGAACTGGTTGGCGGCTCGCACACAGAGGAGCTGGTTCTGAGCGGCAACCGATTCAGTGTTCCAGGCTACTCTGACTTGCGCTTTCACAATAAGCATAACTTGACTGTGGCTGCCACCAGTCAAAATCACCTCAAGCTAGAAGGGAGGCTCGACATACCGGGCACGTTTGAAATCCGTAATGCCCGAGTCAGTCAGGACGATAACCAAGCAAGAATTGAAGCTCGCCGTTTGATTTTGACCGGCGTTGCTGGCTTTGGCAGTGAGGGGCAGTCAGTAAACACCCATGTCGACGAGGTTGATATTCGCCTGGGTCGAGCGGACTTATATCTGAGTAACCTAGGTAGTTTGTCACTAAACGAATTGAGCGGAAGCGGCACCATTCGCGTTGAAACCGAGGGCGCCTTAAACAGTGCGAGGGATTTGAAGCATTCCGGCTCCACCTCATTTATATCGCGATTTAGTGATATTACCTTGACGGGGGGCAACCTGCTGTCTGGCGATATTACTTTGGCCGCCTCTGGTAACATCATCCTGAAAAATACACGCGATACCCGTTTGCAGGGCGTGCAAGCACACAACTTGAGCCTCACATCTGAAGGTGACATCACAGCGCCTGGCGTATTAACGGTGGATGGCCTAACGGCGCTCGCGGCCGATGGTGATATCTCATTGGTCAATAGCAAAAATAATCTGCGCGAGTTGGAAATCCAGCAGGCTGAAAATGTCGCGGTCCATGCGGGCCATTGGATGGACTTGTCGTCTGTGTACAGTCGTGGCGATGTTTATACTCGGACCGAGGGATTGAATCTCAGTGGCCGTATTACCGCCAACGACTTCCAGTTCGATGCCGGTGC
>Ga0209487_1002636_pt1 | contig 14500 bp, 3 predicted proteins | sample Poulit2012_FD_187524 | JGI IMG/M metagenome (GOLD analysis project Ga0209487, IMG submission 187524) | Agricultural soil microbial communities from Georgia to study Nitrogen management - Poultry litter 2012 (SPAdes) (version 2) | ecosystem: Environmental > Terrestrial > Soil > Agricultural land... | reverse complement strand
TTCCTCGGCGGCATTAATAATAGAAATCAGATTATCGTTGGCGTCGTACTCGTAGGTCACTTTACGGACCCTGTTAGCGCCTTCACCTTTAAACTCACCGATCACGCGACCTTTTAGATCGTATTCGTATCGGGTGACGCGGCCTTCCGGGTCACTTACGTAAATGATATTGCCCAGGTAGTCGTAGCGGAAGTGGGAAGTTCCGCCTTCGGCGTCGGTCCAACTGGCGATGCGGCCAAGACTGTTGTATTCGAAGTGGTCCGAATAGCCCATGGCGTCGTCGGCAGCGGTGCGGTTGCCCGCCGCGTCGTAGGATTGGGTGCGGATGTAATTGCGCTCATTCGCCTGCTGAATAGTCTGGACAAGCCTGTCGCGACTGTCGTAGCTGTAACCTTCACTAAAGGTGGGGTATTGAACTTCGGCCAGCTTATCAGACTGATAGGTGTAGCTGATCTCGTTGCCCTCGCCATCGATCTGCTTGCTCACGCGACCTCTGGCATCGTATCGGGTTTGAACTGCGTGTTCATTAGCATCAACCATGACAGTGGGCCGATAGGCGTTGTCGTACTCAATAGACGATATATGGCCTTCGGCGTCCACCACTTCCGTAGGCAGGCCACGGGCGTTGCTTGCGAGGGTGGTTTCATTGCCCTGTTCATCGGTGATGGTGGTCAGGTGGCCGGTGAGGTCGTATTCGTAACCAACACCTTGGCCGTAGGGATTTCTGGTTGCTAGCAAGTTGCCCGCCGCGTCATAAAGCTCCTCCCAGCGATGCTCAGAATGTGCTGCGTTTGCAATGGGATCGATTCTGAACTGTGCATTGCCCAGGGCGTCGTGGCCGCTCCAGGTGGTTATGCCGTTCAGGGGGTCGGTTCGTTGTGTGATATTGCCGTACTGGTCGTATGCAAAGCGGGTAATGGACACATCACCTTGAGACTCACCCCGAGTGATGGATTCAACCTGGCCGTATTGATCGTAGGTGTAGCGGGTGATTTGCTCGTCCTCAGTGCCATAGGCTCTGATCTCGGTAATACGGCGGCCATCGTCGTCGTACTCGTATTTGGTGGTAATGCCCAGTTCGTTGGTTTCTTCCAATAGCAAGGAATTCGGCCCATCCCACTTTCGGACTAGACGGGAACCATCTGGATACGTAACACTAAGCTCGTTCTTCCAACGATCGAACTCCTGGGTCGTTTTGTTCCCTTGGCTATCGGTGGTGATTTTAAACTTTACATAGACAGGCTCGTCATCTGGCAACAGGTACTCGATGTACTCCCGGTATTGAAACTCCCTCCCTCGATACCAGCGTTTCTCCTTGGAGCTGTAACGTCGGATCATGTTTTCGGGACCGATACTGTTATCCGACAATATTATTTCCACGGTTTGCGCTTCATCGCCATTTTCACTGGAACGAATCACATGGCCCATGGCGTTGTACCAGGTCTCCTTAACTTCACCTGAGGTGTGGGTTTCGGACAGGTAGTATTCGTCGTTATCTTCTCCGTACGAAAAGGAGTATTCAACGCCAACTCCATCGCTGTTTATACGAGAGTAAAGGCGGCCTGCGCTGTTGATTTCGTAATGAGTAGCTCGGTCGTCGGGATCGCGAATTTGCGCCAGCTCGCCCTTATCGTTATACACAAGAGTCCACGCACTGCCGCGAACATCAACTATCTCCGTTAGCTGGTTGTTGTTAGCCCAGTTGTAAACGGTTTCCCGGCCGGTGTAATCGGAAATTTTGGCCAGGCGCCTGGGGATCAGCTCCTCTCCGGAGATATGCATTTTTGGATCAGCGCCAGGGATAGGCTCCCATTCGTAGGTCAGTACTGCATTTTCATGATGATCTTTAATTTCGTGAATATATCCGTGATTGTCCCGGCTGATGTATACGTGAATGTTATTGCTATCGTAGTAACCGATGATTTGCCCATAAATATCATACTCAATGCCATTACCCTTGGTGTCGGTCCAGGTGTAGCCATTGGGGTGCAATCGGATGAACTGATCTAACTGGTTCTCGTAGGAGGCGCCGTCCTGATCCGCTTGGGTTCGCCGGTATACCTGATCCGCTCGATAGAGTATGGGAGGCGAGCTCTCCAAATAACCTTCCGCTGGGTTTTGTATGGCCAGGTCCGCGCCTCTAAGCCACGCCAACTGCTCCTCAAGGATGCTGGTATCCTGCTCCACGCTGAGGCCCTGCCACCGACTGTTCCAGACCCACTCGGTGCCTTCCCAGCGGCGGGTGATACGGACACTCCCGCCCAGAACTTTTACCCGCATATCCGTAAACTGTTCCTGGTTTTTCAGACTTGAGTAATGCGGTTTGGCATTATCCGAGGTGATCGCCGGTGCGGCTGAAACGACCGAGGCGAAGAATAACAGTGCCAACGCTGAAGCCACGTTTCTGGCCAAGAACTTGGACTCCAATAGGCCTTTATCTATAATTTTCATTTCATTCCCTTCTTATTTTGCGGACGCGTTGTCGCAGTTACCATCTTCACATTCGGTGACGAACATGCACCAAAGAGGTTCCTCGGTCATGCTGCCGAGGCCGCCTCGGTTGATCATTCTGATTCCACCGTTGCTATAGGGCTGGGAGTACGATCTTTCACTACGAACAGGATCTCGCTTAGGCGGCGACGTACAACGGCCCCAGTTGCTGTTCCAACTTACGCTGGTCGAGCTGGGGACGACCTCACCGTTGACGCATTCACTTTGGTAATTCACTCGCGTCTGCGTATTAAAGCTTCCGCAGCCGCCGCCCGTGGCCATTGCATCCGCCTCCGGGTTGAAGTCCCGCAAGGCGCGTACTCTGTAGGGTAAGGTGAACACTTCACCCGCTTCCAGAGCCTCTGGAACGGCACGGAGGAATTCGAAGCTGACCAGGTCGTTCGAGCTGGGCAGGGTTTGGCGGACGTTGGTGGCGCGGATCAAACCGTGGTTGGTCAGGGTCAGCTCGCCCTGGAATACATCGCCCTGCTCCATCACGGGTAGCTGTACGCTTAGCGGGTGGAACATAACCACTGCCACGGGGACGTTGGTTTCGAAGGTGGCTTCGAGTTTGATTTCATAGCGGTCTTCGATGGTGATTTCCCGCACGGACCACTCGATGGTGATCAGGCTGTTCATAAGGAACACGCTTTCGGATGTGGTCACGCCAGGTCTGATCCACACGCGGCCACTCTTACTGCCGTGATCAAAGGCGCTGGCTCTATAGCTGTAGCGGCCCGCCGGTATGCCCTCGAAGGTGGCTTCTCCGAGTGCGTTGGTGGTCAAGCTATAGGTTTCGGTGAGTACCTGCTCGTTTTGCAGCTCGATTCTGGCGCCTTGCAGACCGGGGATGGGCTGGTTGTTTTCATCCAGGGTCGCGGTATAAATATCCGAAACGTGGAAGAAGGCGTTACCGATGCCGGACTGGGTCACCACCACGAAAACTGGAACCGTGTGGGTTTGCACATTCTCACCGAGCACGCGCAGTGCAAACTCATGGTTGCCTTCTGTCGTTTGATCATCGGGGTTGATGGCGATTTGTAGTGCGCGGCTGTCGCCCACCGCCAGATCACCCAGTGAGCTGCTGCCCAGTACGTTGATCCATGAAGGCGCTGGGGCGCCGTGAGCATCAACCAGCTCAACCTGGCCGCTACGCAGCACGTCCAGACCGTTATTGCTCAGGTTGACGGTTTCCGTGATGCTGTCTTCCAGCCCGAGGCCGGTGTCAATAAAAGCGGGCTTGGCCACCACGGCGGGGCGGGCCTCGCTCAAGGTGTAGTCCAGTGTGATTTCGGCCAGGGCGTTATCATCCGTAAAGTAATCGGCTTCCACCCGGTAGCGCACGGTGCCGGTTCGGTTGGCGCTGTTGTCTCCGGTGATGCGCAAAGGCAGGTAGCCCGTGCCACGGGGTTGAAGCTGGTTCAGAGTGCCGAGTTCAACTGTTACGCCCATGGGCAGTTGCGGAATCGACACGCCGTCGGCGGAGACCGGCGTCAAGCGGAGGTTGGTCAAGGTTGAGTCGTGACCGGCGTTGACACGAATGGGTATTTCCTGCGTGTAGTTTCTGGGAATGTTCACCCGGATATCCCTAGGCGAAACCTCGGCGCCCACCACTTGGAACTGGCCATGGTTAGGCCGGTCCTGAACATCGGGGTGAACGGCCGAGACGCGGTAGATGCCCGCACCGCTGTCTACACGGTAGTCGTAGTGGAACTCGCCATCGGCATCGGTCTGCACGGTAAAGCTTCGCTCAAAGCCGCGAACATCAACCACCAGCCTGACGGGGACATTGGCTTGGGGCGCATCGCTAGCGCGGCTCAACGCCCGACCGGTAATGGTCACGTCCTGTTCCGCGCCGTAGAGAAGTTCCGGCGCTATTTCGTCAACCTGTGCATAGTAAGGCGTTTCGGTCAGGTTGATTGTGGTACGGGTTCCGACACCGGCAATGGTCACATGGGTGTCTCTGCCGCTGTGGTAGTGCAACCGATCAATCGCCAAGCGCAGTCTGACCTGTGTGGGCGCCGCAGCGGGTACCTCCATGGTGATTGGCGCAGAGGTAAAGGTTTCGCCTGGCGCCAGGCGAGCCACGGTGTTGCCGTTGGGTAGCGTGATCACGTTGCCGCTGTACTGCTGCACAGCTTGGGTGGCCAGCACATTGCCATCCATATCCTCCAGGATGAGCCGAACTTGCGACGAGGCTCTTTGGCCACTGTTCTCGGCCATCATAATTTCCGTTTCGACGTCGCTGGTGTTTTTCAGGCTGAATTGGGCCGTACCCAAGGCACCACGGGTAAAGTCCTCGGTTTGCAGTTCCACTGAGAGTAGATCGTCGCTCACGCTGAGCGCGGTTTCAGACCGAAGTCTGACTTCGCTGCGAGGCTGGGGGATCTGAACCAGTTGGAGTTCAAGATCGGCAATGCCGTCAAGGCCATCGTAGCCGCCCACCACTACCGGTACACGCGCAAACGCGCCCGGCGCCACCGAGAAGGGCTCGGACTGGTGTACGCGCTCAACACCCTCATCCTGGACGGTGACGTACAACCGGATGCCCTGGGCGGCTTCGCTGCCCACATTGTCTACCCTAAAGACGATCTCATTCATTACGCCGCGTTTCAAGGTTGCGTCGGTGTTGTCCAGACTGAGGTTCAGCGCCGGTAAGACAATTTGGTTGGCAATACTTTCCACACCAAAGTTATCCACGGCCACAACGCTGTAGCGCCATTGGGTATTGCTGCTGGTTTGGGCTGAGTAGCGTGCATCTACGAACTCCGTACTGGTCGCCGTATGATTCAGGGGCTCGTCTGTTAGCAGCACAGGTTCGACCATCGTGTCGCTTTCGCGGAACACCTGGTAATGGCTAATGCCCTGACCGTCGTGACGCCAGCTTAAAATGGGCTGTTCGCCTTCGGAGAATTCAATGCGCAGGTCTCGCACGGGAAGCAGGCCAACGTTGAGGTATTCGGTGGCGCTGGGCAGCGACTCATTGCCGGCCGCATCCACGGCGGTCACAAAATAGCTGTGCTCGCTTTCGCTAGGTTCGGAATCCAGGGCGATGGGTTCCGGAATAGCCGTCTGGATCGGTGTGAGCCCATCGGTTGAGAAGATTTGCTCATCTTCGGCGGCGGCCAGCCGGTAGAGGTTGTAGGTCAAGCCATCCTGGGGCTGGGGGCGCCCCAGTTCATCGTCCTGCGGCGCCTCCCAACGGGATACGATTCCCGCACCGTTCAGTTCCAGCTCGAAGTTATCCGGAGCCTTGGGCGCGGTGCGCCGTGTGGATACGCTGACGGTATCGCTCGGGGCGCTGATGGCTTCCTGCTGGTTGTCTCGCCGTACCGAGGAGATGGCGTACAGATAAGTTCCTTCAACGCTCGGTGCATCCTCCCACTGTAAGTCCGAAAGCGTTTCCAGCTCGGTGAGTTCATTGTCATCCGGGCCCTGACGGTACAACACGTAGGCGTGGGCGTTTTCCACAGCGTTCCACGTTAGTTGGACCCTTCCCTCAGGGCGAGCCTGCGCGGAAAGATTGGTGGGCACAGCAAGCGGGGGTAGATCACCCTGATAAACCTGGAACACCCTTTGGCCATGGATCCGTTGGCCCGCGTTGTTAAGATCGTCGTAGCCGGTGTATTCGAAGGACAACTGCTCCACCGTGGGCTGGCCGGCATCGTCCCGCCCGGCCGTTACCGGCAGGTCAAAGTGGCCCAGCCACCGCGGCAAGTCCTGCCCCGGCGCCTGGTCAGCCTGCAAGGGTATACCCTCTTCATAGCCAATGACGGGAACCTGATTTAGCAAGGGGACCAGGCGCGGCTCTGTGCCGGACTTAATAGCATCGCTCAGGTTGGCCGAGACGTGTACGCTCAGCCCTTCGACTTCGTCCACTTTCAGCGGATCGCCGGGGCTCAGTATCAGTTCGAGCAGTTCCGGCCCGTCCGTGTCGATCTGTATTGTGGCGCCTTCGAGGATTTCTGTTCCGCGGTTGCCCACGGAATCGTACGCGGACATAACGGCGTAAGCGGTACCAGAAGGCGTGGACTCAGTGATTCTGAACTGGCCGGTGTAGCGAGTGTCCGTGCCGCTTTTTCGCAGATCTACGGTGATGGGGGAACCGCCTTCCGGCACCATTGCGAAGTAGGGCTCATTGCGCAGCGGTTGATCAAACTCCGCCTGGACACGCACATCGCCAGGGGCGATGCGACCGGTTACCGGATCATGCTCGCCTAAAGGTTCGTAGCTCAGTTCGATAATTTTTGGGCCGCTGCTATCCGCTTTGGCGTTAGCATTGGTGGAGGGCGCGCTTTCGCTGCCCACTTCGTTTACCGCCGTGACCGCATAAACGTAATCGCCGTCTATGATGACCAGATCGGTATAAGAGGTGCGCGTGATCAGTTGGTTGTTGACGCGCTCGACGCCCGCCTGGTCAAGCGCGGTGAACTCCGCCACGGCCCGGTAAAGGTTGTATCCCCGAACCGGATTGTCGCCGTCGCGGCTGGTCACCTCCAACCAGTTAATCTGAATTTCACCCTGGGGTCGGGATGTGGCAGTAATGCCACGAGGCGCATCCGGCACATCCGTATTGAGCACCACAACGCGAGCGCTACTGGGTGTGCTCCAATCGCTCCGGCCCGGATAGTCCGCCTGCGCGGTGATGCTGTTCTCGCCCTCTTCCAGGGTCAGCAGGGCACCAAACTCCCCTCGACGATTAACGGCCACCTCGTCAATGGCCACGGTTCCGTTGTTCAGAATTCTGACTCGGGTTCCCGGCACACTGGTACCCTCCAGCGCGAGCATTTCCCGGTTGGTGGTTGTGCCTTCTGCGGGTTGAGTAATGACCGGGGCAGCGGGCGACGCCAGGCTTACCGTGAAGTGCAGGGTGAGTTCGCTGCGATTATCCAAGGTGTCGTAGGCATGAATGCTCAGCGCCTGTTCGCCATCGTCCAGCGCAAACACATCAAGGTTATGTCGATAGGTGCCTGAGGATGCCTGAGTTAGTGTTGTTAAAGGTTCATCGTTCAGTAACAGAACAATCCGGCTCACACCCGACGGGTCCGACGCCTGTACGCTCAACTGACCGGAGTGAGACAGTACTGGAGCCAGCATAAAATCCGTTGTTTCGCCGTTCTGACTGTAGAGCACCTGGTCAATTTCAGGCCCTTCGGTATCCTCTTCGGGCACAACCGGTACCGCTGTGACGGCAGGATGCTCACCACCGGAGGTGTTCACGGCGGTTACCGCTACGTACACCTCTTCACCGTCGCTCAGTCCTGCTATGGCGTGCTGAATACGGGCTTGGGAGGCGCCAGGCACCGAGCTGCGAGCCTGCAGGCCCGACACGTTCGTAAAGTTATCTGGAAGGACGTAGACCCGATAGTGGTCCACCAGATCATACGGTTCGGTGCGGGACCATACAAGGTTGACCCTGCCGGCCAGGCCGTCCGCTTCGGTATCGGTGGGGTTGGCCAACAAGGTCACGCCCGGATCGCTGACACCCTCACTTTCATTGCCGCTGGCATCGACCGCCGTTATGCGCACTTGATGTGCGCTTGCGGTCTGAAGCTCCGTTAAGGTATAGCTTGCGGTGCCTGCTTGCTCCACCACTTCCGGGTCAAGAGATACCTCTCGGGTCTCGCCCTCCAGTTGGTACCTTAACTGGTAATGGGCCAGATCCCCCATGGTGTTGGTTGAGCCTTGCCACCTAAGCACAAGGTCGTTGTCTCCGGGCGTAACCTGAAGATTGCTCACATTCTCCGGCGGCTGGACATCCACCGGAATGGCCGCGACGGGGGTTACATCACTTTCGTAAAGGCCTTGGGTATTTACCGCCACAACGCTGATGAAGTATTGCGTATCGCGCTCCAGTTCAGTTAGCCGCGTTGATTGTGTGCCTCCCGGGACCTGAACCATCGCATCATTCAATGAAATAGAGCTATATGGCTCGGTTCCAACGTACACATGGTAAGCCGCGATGTCGTTGCCATTTTTGTACTCATCGTAACCCACCCAACCCACAAACAGATCTTCGCCACTGCCTTCCGGATTCACACTGATGATGACCGGCTCGGGGGCTTCGTCATTGTAGGTAATAAGTATTTCCACCGGCGCGCTTTCATTGCCGGCCCGGTCACGCTGAGTGACGACTAAAGTGTTCTCGCCAAACGCCAACGGCCCTTGAAAACTCCAGGTGGTGGAATTCCAGTTTCCCGAAGCAAGCTGGCCGTTTACATAAACGCGGGCATCAACTTCTTTGGCGCCCGTAAAGGTATGGGTGTTGATAGTGGTTACGCTGGGATAGTCATTCACCGTGGGCGGCGCCGGAGGCGTATAGTCAATGGTGAAGCTGTAGGTGGAACCCACACGCTCATTACCGTACAGGTCAACCAGCGTTGGCTGGAAGGCGTAGTGGCCCTCGGCGAGCGGGATTTGAGGATGAAAGTGGAGCACATCGCCGACAACGGAAAGGCTGCCTAAAACCGCGCTGCCATCTTTAGCGACCGCGATCTTGCTGCTCTCAAGATCCAGCCCACTACCTTGCTCGCTGAACTGAATACTAATGCTTTCCGGTACTGTGGCCAGATAGGCAACTGACGGTGACCTTGACACAACAGACGGAGCGATGGAGTCAACATCAATGGTAACCGTCACCGGCTCGGACAGATTTCCCGCCGCGTCACGCGCCACTATCTCAAGCGTATTTTCTCCCTCTGACAAGGACAGGTTGGCAGACCATGAACCCGAGCCTAAAGAGACTTCTTGTCGGCCATTGATCCATACCGATGTACCTTCGTCACGGGTACCGGACAATGTATAGCTGCGCGAGGTTGAAGGTGTTACTGCTGGCGCCGGGGGAAGATCAACGGTCACCGTTTGAGGGGCCTGCATATCAATGACGAAATCAAACACAAAGGCATCGTCCGGTTCACCGCCTACACCGTTTTGGTTTTGGTCCATCAAAGCGCCGCCCATGGTGTAAATGTTTGGCCCTACGGTGAGCCGATAGGCACCTTCCCCAATGGCGGGATCAAACTCTACAATGTACCGGGTATCGGCTACTCGGGTGATTGACGCCGGGTGCACCAAAGCTCCGGAATCGCTTTGGACTGCGACGTCTGAAGCAAGAAAAGTTTCAGCATTCATGGGCACGCTGAAATCGATGGTAAATGCCGTTAGCGCAGTATTCGAAATTTCCGGGAGGTTGGTATGGTAGATATACGCCATTGGCTCATGCTGAACGATGTGAACTGTTCCGTCGCCACCGTTTTGGTAGGAGGAGCTGGTCGCCAGACCGCCAAGCGCAGTTATATTGTTAAGGGCGAAATCCCGGTTGATACCGTAATAGAGGGCGACGCGGCCTCCGCCTCCGCCGCTGCCCAACCGAGTTGAGCTACCTGAACCGCCCGACCCGCCATTGGCGCTAAGTCGGCCGCGGCCAGAGAGTTCGCCTACGGTCAACCAAACCGAGCCGCCACTGCCGCCGCCGCGGTATACGGAGTGCCCATCCGCCGATATCGAGCCGTCCAGCAGCACATGCTCCGCACTGATGCGCACGACACCCCCACCGCGGTTGCTCGTGTTTACCGCCGAACCAAAGCCCGTTGGCTGCGCAAAGTCGCCAAAGGTTTCATCGGTGGGACGCTGCCCACCTGCACCCCCATGGCTTCCGCCGTGACGAGTGGCTGTTGTCCCCGTTGCGCCGCCCGTTTCGCCGCGGCCGCTGACATCAATAGCGGCGTCCTCGGAGACGGTAAGCTGCCCTACGCTCCAGTGAATGCCCGTATGGGTGGACGCATCATTCGAGGAAATTTCGCTGTGGGAAACCACCGCCTCACCCTCAAGGGTGACGGTCTCCCAACGGGACGGCAGGGCATCGCTCGGCACCGGCCGAAAGCTAAGGTAGCCATCGTCCACTCGAATATGCCGATCAGCGCCCAACGAGCCGCTGCCTTGGTTGGCGTCATCATCTACGTCGTCGACGACCACACGAGTATTAATAACTTCCAAGGTGGTTCCGTCGGGTATTGGGCCTTGGAGCAAGCTTAATGCATCTGCAGAGCCGGACCCGGAGTACCTTAACGTTGAGGTGCCACTAGTTGTATTTTTGAAATAGATACTCCCCGCGCCGCCATTCGAGTAGGAGCCCGTAGCGGTACCACCACGCGCCTCTATATTGAACGAGTCAAAACCATGGTTCGTTTCATAATACAGAGCAACTCGGCCTCCGCCTCCGCCGCTGCCTAACTGACTTGAGCCTCCTGAGCCACCCTGTCCGCCATTGGCGCTAATAACGCCGCTGCCAGAGAGCTCTCTCACGGTCAACCAAACCGAGCCGCCACTGCCGCCGCCGCGGTATACGGAGTGCCCATCCGCCGATATCGAGCCGTCCAGCAGCACATGCTCCGCACTGATGCGCACGACACCCCCACCGCGGTTGCTCGTGTTTACCGCCGAACCAAAGCCCGTTGGCTGCGCAAAGTCGCCAAAGGTTTCATCGGTGGGACGCTGCCCACCTGCACCCCCATGGCTTCCGCCGTGACGAGTGGCTGTTGTCCCCGTTGCGCCGCCCGTTTCGCCGCGGCCGCTGACATCAATAGCGGCGTCCTCGGAGACGGTAAGCTGCCCTACGCTCCAGTGAATGCCCGTATGGGTGGACGCATCATTCGAGGAAATTTCGCTGTGGGAAACCACCGCCTCACCCTCAAGGGTGACGGTCTCCCAACGGGACGGCAGGGCATCGCTCGGCACCGGCCGAAAGCTAAGGTAGCCATCGTCCACTCGAATATGCCGATCAGCGCCCAACGAGTCGCTGCCTTGGTTGGCGTCGCCATCTACGTCGTCGACGACCACTCGAGTATTAATAACTTCCAAGGTGGTTCCGTCGGGTATCGGGCCACTCAGCAAGCTCAACGCATCGTCGGAACCCGAACCCGCGAACCTTAGCGTTGAGCTGCCACTGGCGGTATCCTGAAAATAGAGACTGCCCGCACCACCGTGTTCGTAGCTACTGGCCGTTGCAGCGCCACCCAACGCTTGAACGTTATCAATGGGAAACCCGTCATTTAGCTGGTAGTAAACAGCAATGCGGCCGCCACCGCCGCCGCTGCCTACCTGACTTGAGCCGCCTGAGCCACCCTGTCCGCCATTGGCGCTAATAACGCCGCTGCCAGAGAGCTCTCTCACGGTCAACCAAACCGAGCCGCCACTGCCGCCACCGCGCCATACGGAATGCCCATCCGCCGATATCGAACCGTCCAGCAGCACATGCCCCGCACTGATGCGCACAACACCCCCACCGCGGGAGCTCGTGTTTACCGCCGAACCGAAGTCCGTTGGCTGCGCAAAATCGCCAAAGGTATCGTCGGAAGCACGCTGCCCACCTGCACCCCCATGGCTTCCGCCGTGACGAGTGGCTGTTGTCCCCGTTGCGCCGCCCGTTTCGCCGCGGCCACTGACATCAATACTCGCCCCATCCTCAATCACCAACAACTCGGCAACAACAAGGTAAAGCGATTCCTCTACTGAATGAGTTACCCTCGCCTGGTTCGTCAAGCTCAAATTGCGGAAATGGTATTCACCGTCCAACGTCAACACCGCGCCGTCGACGATCACGTCGCGATCCGCATAATGAGTGCTCGACGCGGTTAGGTGGGCATCGCTCGAAATAACGACCGGTTCCAAGTCCGCGTAGGCGGCCAGTGACAGCATCAACCCGAAGAAACCGCAGGCCAATTTCCATAGTTTATTCTTGTTGTTCAATGTCATCCTTAAATCACCATTTCCTCAAAATCGCACTGAAACACGTTCATCCACCGCCAGAAACCGCCTGGCTGAACCCGAATAATTGTTTGTTCCACCAACCAGCCGAAAAGCAATATAATTTTCGTACTGATCGTCAAATACGCCCTTGTAGGGGTCAACCAGAACCCATCGTTCGCCGTCATGAAATTCCGCCCAATTGTGATAATCAGACGCTGACAGAACCGCCGCGTTGCTGTTGACGACAAAGCCGGCAATCCCTCTCGCCGGAATACCTTGGGCGCGAGCCAGCGCTACAAAGGCGTACATAAATTCGGTGCAGTCACCCAGGCGCTCTTGGAGCGCAAATTTCGCACCCCGGTTTTGGGCGATGTAGCCGGCATCTGTTATGTTCGCCTTAACCCATTCAAAGGCATCGTGCTGAAAATTTTTCGTGTCTTCAGCAATTCTGTTCGCCAGGCGGCGAACCTCCGGTTCATCAGTCTCTATATAGCGCTCAGCCCCGAGATAGTCGGACGGATTAATGCGTTCGTATCTTGGCCCGTCGTAGACTCCGACCCCCAGAGTCAGGGTTACCACTCGGCTACCGAACGGTGCCAGGCCGTTTATACGCATATCGATGTGGCGCATGTGGGGCTCGCCCGAGAGTGCGTAGTCAATTGTCGAATCAATGAAATCCAATGTTTGGTACCCGTCGATATTTACGGGAGCGAAGGCACTAAACTGGAATTCTTCAATATTTTCTGAAGCGCTGTTGCTCAATGTATAAGACAGCCGAATGACCTTATGGCCAGTAGGCTCCAGATCGGGAAGGGCTCTGCCTTGGGGGAGGAACACAGAGGCAAGCCACCACGCCAGGGCGATTAGGGCCAGGACGGCAAGGCCTGACCCCCAGACGAGCTTAGTATTACCCACAATAGTGCCTCCGGGGAGTGCTCTCTCTTCGCGCGTTTATCCAGCGGCTTTTTAGCAGTTCTTTGGCAATTGCGTTTACGCCGCCGTCCAGCACGTACAGGTTTGTGAAGCGGTCCATACCGGAAGCCGCGCTATGCTGTTCATCATTGACAAACACGACAGGGTAGTAACCGCCGTTGGAGTGATCGGCAACAACTTCCTGCAAGGTTGTACCTTGCGAGCCGACAATGTATTGATCATCCGAAAAACCAAGCTCAGTCAGTTGATCGGCTACGCCCTGTGAAGCCGGTGCAAGAATGACTCGGCCATTAAAATATTCGTAAATGAGCTCCCGAGCAGAAACGGAAGCGACCCCATCCCGGACGTTTAAATAACGTGGCTGGTGATGAGAACGCCAGGCGGACGCTCCGTCGACAAGGACATTTAGGTTAGAAAAACCCTTGTTCTTCAAGGCTGCGCAGGTTTTGGCTGCGTCAACGCGGCTGAATCCGTCCCCTATCAGTAACAGTTGCCTGTTGGCGAGCGCTGGCATCGAGCGAAGTTTCTGGGTATCAATCTGCCACGCCCCGTTAATTCTTTCTGATGACTCTATAGCGGTGCGTGTATCGACCACCTGATACGTGGGTAACGGGTTCGAAAGGGAGTGAAGATTGGTGAGGCAGGAAAAATCTACCGATAAGTTGTATGAATTGTTGGCATATGGAGATAAATGCTCTAGGTAGTTCTCATCTGCAACGCAGTAACCCGCTACTTCAGCTTCAGCGGTATCAATAGCATTTGCAGTAATCGAAACAAGTAGGGTGATTAGCAGAGGCGTGATTTTTGTCAACGACATTCCCTGTGCGTCCATTTTTAAACCGTTATTGTTTTATTTGACTCCGTTCGCAGCGTGTAACCTGCCAGATGATTGGCATAGAAAATACCATATAGCGTGAACGCAATCACGCTTCCAAGGCCACGATGTGAACTTGGTCACACTTTTGCCTGCGTTCCCGAGGAAACCGCCTGAAACGGAGGCCCCGGCAAGGACCGCCCCGCCTCTACCGGCCCACGCGCCCGCCTCTTCTGGCCCCCACCGCTTCTGCCCTACTGGGCTGCACCACCCACACGCACGCCCTGGCATTCATACAAAACATTCTAGCGAAAAACCACTTGATAGTGATAATAGTAATGATTATCATTGGCAGCCTAATTAAGAAGCAGTCTCGTCCACCGCTCGGCCCCCCTGTTTCTATCAAGTCGATTTATCCGTGTTAAGGAGTGCAGTATGCTATTTCGCCGCACCGGTTTGGCGACAGTCATTGCCGCTATGAGCGCGGCCCTGCCCGCCGTAGCCGATGAGTACGCA
>Ga0209487_1002635_pt1 | contig 14500 bp, 14 predicted proteins | sample Poulit2012_FD_187524 | JGI IMG/M metagenome (GOLD analysis project Ga0209487, IMG submission 187524) | Agricultural soil microbial communities from Georgia to study Nitrogen management - Poultry litter 2012 (SPAdes) (version 2) | ecosystem: Environmental > Terrestrial > Soil > Agricultural land... | reverse complement strand
CGGCCCGGATGCTCGACCTCGGCGATGTGACGGGTGACCGGCTGGCCCGGATGCTCGACCTCGGCGATGTGATGGGTGGCGGTCCTACTCGGCCTCGCCGGGGCCGTGGGGGTCGGCCTCGACGTGCTGCCCGGCCTCGCGGGCGCGCTCGTAGGAGCGACGAATCTCCGCCTCGGCCTCTTCGCGGCCCACCCAGTGCGCGCCCTCGACTGACTTGCCGGGCTCCAGGTCCTTGTAGACCTCGAAGAAGTGCTGGATCTCCAGCCGGTGGAACTCGCTGACGTCCTCGATGTCGGTACGCCACGACGCGCGCTGGTCACCGGTGGGCACGCACAGCACCTTGTCGTCGCCGCCGGCCTCGTCGCGCATCCGGAACATGCCCAGGGCGCGGCACCGGATGAGGCAGCCGGGGAAGGTCGGCTCCTCGAGCAGCACGAGCGCGTCCAGGGGGTCGCCGTCCTCACCGAGGGTGTCCTCGATGAAGCCGTAGTCGTCGGGGTAACGGGTGGAGGTGAACAGCATCCGGTCCAACCGGATCCGCCCCGTCTCGTGGTCGACCTCGTACTTGTTGCGGTTCCCCTTGGGAATCTCGATCGTGACGTCGAACTCCACTGCCAACCCTTTCCTCGACTCGGCGGCACGCCTGTGCGCGGGGCCGGCGCATCGACCCTCATACCGAGCACTAGTGTGTCCTATGAGTCGACGGTACGCGGCCACGAGTCGCGCAGGACAAGGGCGGGACGTGGCACGACGCAGGCACCGAAGGAGACGTGGGGTCCTCCTGGTCCTCGTCCTCGCACTGGTCGCGGGGGGATACGCGGCTGCCGACGCGGCCGACGTGGTGCCCGGTGTCCTCACCACCGAGCCGCCGATCCCCGAGCCCGCTCCGTTCCCCGAGGCGGCCGAGGTCTCGAGCAGCACCCACCTGCCCGAGCTCGACCCCGACCTGCCCGCCCCCGACCCCGCGCAGCTCGAGGAGATCAGCGCCGAGCTGGTGCGGGACCACCGTTCGGGGGGCGACGTCGGTGTCGTCGTGCGCGACGCGCTTACTGCCGAGGTGCTCACCGACCTGGGCGGGCAGCAGGCGCGCACTCCGGCCTCGTCCCTCAAGCTGCTCACCGCCGTCGCCGCGCTCGACGCACTCGGCCCCGCCCGCGTCCTGCCCACCCGCGCCGTGGCCGGCGACGGCGACGAGGTGGTCCTCGTCGGTGGCGGGGACATCCTCCTCACCGCCGAGGAGCCCGCCACCACCGAGGTGGTCGGCCGCGCCTCCCTGCAGGACCTGGCGCGTCAGACCGCCGCGGCGCTCGAGGCCGAAGGCACCACCGAGGTGCGGGTCGCCCTCGACGACACCCTGTTCGACGGTCCGCTGTACGCCCCGGGCTGGGGCGGGATCGACTACGACTACGTGATGCCGATCCAGCCGCTCGCGCTGAACTCGGGCCTGCGCTCCTCCGGCGGGTACGAGGACGACCCGGCACTGGCCGCCGCCCGCGCCTTCGCCGGCGCGCTCGAGGACCAGGGCATCGACGTCACCGGAGAGGTCACCCGGGCGGCTGCCGATGACGGCGCCGCCGAGCTCGGCGTGGTCGAGTCGGCGCCGGTGCGTGATGTCGTCGGCCACATGCTCTCGGTCTCGGACAACTCGGTCGCCGAGGTGCTGGCCCGCCTGGTCGCCGTGGCTGACGGTGAGGAGGCCACCTTCGCCGGTGCCTCCCGCGCGGTCGAGGACCGCCTCGCCGGCCTGGGCATCGACACCGCCCAGGTGACGCTGGCCGACAGCTCCGGGCTGCTCATCGAGAACCAGGCCTCCGCGGCGGTGCTGGCCGAGGTCGTCGCGCTGGCGCTCGACCCCGACCGACCCGACCTGCGCGGCGTCGTCGCCGACCTGCCGGTGGCCGCCCTGCAGGGCACCCTGAGCGGGCGGATGCACGGCCCGGCGGCCGGGGTGCTGCGCGCCAAGACCGGCACCCTCATCACCGCGGTCAGCCTCACCGGCGTCGTGCAGAACAGCAGCGGACGCCTGCTGGTGTTCAGCGTCGTCGCCGACGAGGTCTCCCTGGGCGGGGTCGGGCCCGCCCGCGCGGCGATCGACGAGTGGGCCGCCGCCCTGGCGACCACCTGAGCCACGGCGGCTAGCCTCAGAGGATGGACACTGCGATCGACTGGGACGCCGCGCGCCGACGAGCCGCGGCGCTCGCGCCGCCCGGACCCAAGGTGGGGCGGGCCGAGGCCGCCGGGCTGGTCACGGTCCTGCGCACAGCTGCCCGGGAGGCGCCTGCCCACGTCGCGGAGATCACCGGGCTCACCGAGGCGGCCGAACAGGCCGGCACCCGCCCGGTATACGTCGTGGACCGGGCCCGCTGGGCCGAGGGCAACATCGCGATGTTCCGCGAGCTGGTCGGTGACCTGCTGCCCACCAGCGCGGTGCCCGGCGCGGCCCGGCTGGGCGCGGAGGAGATGGGCATCCTCCTCTCCTACCTGTCCACCAAGGTGCTCGGCCAGTTCGACCCGTTCACCGCCGGCGACGGCCACCTGCTGCTCGTGGCACCCAACATCCTCCACGTCGAGCGCCAGCTGGACCTGGACGCGATCGACTTCCGGCGCTGGGTGTGCCTGCACGAGCAGACCCACGCCGTGCAGTTCGCCGCCGCGCCCTGGCTCAAGGAGCACCTGGCCGAGCGGATCCGCCGGACGGTCACCACGGTCTCGGACGCCGACCGCGGTCCCCAGCGGCTGGGGCGCACCGTTCGCGCCCTGGTCGAGGCCCTGACCGGCCCGCGCGATGCGCAGACCACCGCCCAGACCCTGGCCGGTCCCCTGGTGGACGGCTTCCTCAACGCCGACGAGCGCGCCCAGCTCGCCGAGGTGGTGGCGGTGATGTCCCTGCTGGAGGGGCACGCCGATGTCGTCATGGACGCCGTCGGCCCGCGGGTGCTGCCCTCGGTCCGGCGCATCCGGCGCCAGTTCGAGCGGCGCCGTCAGGGCACCGGCACCCTCGACGTCATCACCCGCCGCCTCATGGGGATGGACGCCAAGATCGCCCAGTACCGCGACGGCGCCGGCTTCGTGCGCCGGGTGGTGCACCGGGTCGGGCACGACGGCCTGGCCGCCGTGTGGCAGAGCGCCGAGAACCTCCCCACCCCGGCCGAGATCGCCGACCCGGACACCTGGGTGCGCCGGGTCCACGGGTGAGCCCCGGGCCGGCCCCGGCGGTGGCGGCGGCCCGCCTGGCCGTGCGCCACGCGCTCACCGGCCTGCCCACCGACACGCTGGTCCTCGTGGCCTGCTCCGGCGGGGCCGACTCGGTGGCCCTCGCCGCGGCCACCGCCTTCGTCGCACCCCGGCTCGGTCTGCGCGCCGGGGCCGTGGTGGTCGACCACCGTCTGCAGCCCGGCAGCGACCAGGTCGCCGCGCGCGCCGCGGCCACCTGCCGCGACCTCGGGCTGGCGCCGGTACTGGTACGCGCCGTGGACGTGGCGCACGTCGGTGGTCCCGAGGCCGCCGCCCGCACCGCGCGCTACGACGCGCTGGAGACCGCGGCGGCCGAGTCCGAGGCGGCGGCCGTGCTGCTCGGCCACACCCTCGACGACCAGGCCGAGACCGTGCTGCTGGGCCTGGGCCGCGGGTCCGGGCCCCGGTCGCTCGCCGGGATGGCCGCCCGTACCGGCCGCTGGTACCGCCCCTTCCTCGGGCTGCGCCGCGCCACCACCGAAGCCTGCTGCCGCGCCCTCGACCTGCCGTGGACCGAGGACCCCACCAACCGTCCCGACGGGCCGTGGCGCCGCGCGGACGGCGGGCCGCTGCGGCGGGCCGCGGTGCGGCACCAGGTCCTGCCCGCGCTCGCCGACGCCCTCGGCCCGGGGGTGCCCGAGGCGCTGGCCCGCACCGCCGACCGGCTGCGGGAGGACGAGGACTACCTCGCCGCGCAGGCACGTCACCTGGCGACCGCGGCAGGCCTGGCAGATGAGGACGGCGGTGCGGTCGACCTCGATGCGCGCACCTTGGGTGCCGCGCACCCCGCCGTGCGCGGACGGGCCCTGCACCTGGCCGCGACGGTGGCCGGAGCCACGCCCGGTGCGCTGTCCGCCGTCCATGTCGCGAGCCTGTCGGCGCTGGTGGCCGCCTACCGCGGCCAGGGCCCGGTCGACCTGCCCGGCGGTGTCGTGGCCGCGCGCGAGTATGGCAGGCTGAGGTTCCGCCGGGGAGCCAGCGGTTCCGGCGGTCAGGGCGAGTGAGGGAGAACGCGTGGACGCCAGTGACATGGGAGACGACCTGGAGAAGGTGCTCCTCAGCGAGGAGCAGATCCATGCCCGGCTGGACGAGATGGCCGCGCAGATCGACGCCGACTACGCGGGCCGCGAGCTGCTGCTCGTCGGTGTCCTGCGCGGCGCCGTCATGGTGATGGCCGACCTGTCCCGGCGCCTGCACACCTCCATCGAGATGGACTGGATGGCGGTGTCCTCCTACGGGTCGGGCACCAAGTCCTCCGGTGTGGTGCGCATCCTCAAGGACCTGGACAGCGACCTGCACGGGCGCGATGTCCTCATCGTCGAGGACATCATCGACTCCGGCCTCACCCTGTCCTGGCTGGTGTCCAACCTGCGCAGCCGCGGACCTGCCTCGGTGGAGATCGCCACCCTGCTGCGCAAGCCCGAGGCGGCCAAGGTCGACGTCGACGTCAAGTACATCGGCTTCGACATCCCCCCGGAGTTCGTCGTCGGCTACGGCCTGGACTTCGCCGAGAAGTACCGCCACCTGCCCTTCGTCGGGACCCTCGCCCCGCACGTCTACAGCGGCTGACCTCCCCGGGCCGTCCCGCCCTGGGCGAACACGTGCCCGGGATGCCGCACGGGGCGTGTACCGTCGATTGTTGACTGTCCGAGCAGGAGGGACCTGGCCGCGGCGCCACCACTCATGAACATGAAGAAGCTGCTGCGCGGCCCGTTCGTCTGGGTCGCCGTCGTCCTGCTGCTCGCCTACCTCGGGGCCCAGATGCTCTCCGGGGACGCCCCCGCCGAGATCGACACCTCCGAGGGGCTCGAGCTGCTGCGGGGCGACACCGTCGAGCAGGTCGAGGTCAACGACACCACCCAGCGCGTCGAGCTGGTGCTCAGCGAGGACTTCGAGGACGTCGGGGACCTGGTCGCGTTCTACTACGCGGTCCCCCAGGGCGAGACGGTGATGGAGGCCATCTCCGCCGCCGACCCCGAGCAGGGCTACAACACCGAGGTCCCCCAGCCCTCCGTGTGGGCCTCCGTGCTCGGCTTCCTGCTGCCGATGCTCATCATCCTGGCGATCTTCTGGTTCCTGCTCTCCCGGATGCAGGGCGGCGGCGGGATGATGAAGTTCGGCAAGTCGAAGGCCAAGCTGGTGAGCAAGGAGACCCCCCAGGTCACCTTCGCCGACGTCGCCGGCGCCGACGAGGCGGTCGAGGAGCTCCAGGAGATCCGCGAGTTCCTCGCCGACTCGGAGAAGTTCCAGCAGGTGGGCGCCAAGATCCCCAAGGGGGTGCTCCTGTACGGCCCGCCGGGCACCGGCAAGACGCTGCTCGCCCGCGCCGTCGCGGGCGAGGCCGGGGTGCCCTTCTACTCCATCTCCGGCTCGGACTTCGTCGAGATGTTCGTCGGTGTCGGTGCCTCCCGGGTGCGTGACCTGTTCGAGCAGGCCAAGTCCAACGCCCCGGCCATCATCTTCGTCGACGAGATCGACGCCGTCGGGCGCCACCGCGGCGCCGGCATGGGCGGCGGGCACGACGAGCGCGAGCAGACGCTCAACCAGCTCCTCGTCGAGATGGACGGCTTCGACATCAACACCAACGTCATCCTCATCGCGGCGACCAACCGCCCCGACATCCTCGACCCGGCGCTGCTGCGCCCCGGCCGCTTCGACCGGCAGATCACCGTCGAGGCGCCCGACCTCCAGGGCCGCACCGCGATCCTGCAGGTGCACGCCCAGGGCAAGCCGATGGTCCCCGAGATCGACCTCGCGATGGTCGCCAAGCGCACCCCGGGCTTCACCGGTGCGGACCTGGCCAACGTGCTCAACGAGGCCGCCCTGCTCACCGCCCGCTCCGGTGCGGACCTCATCGACGACCGCGCCCTGGACGAGGCGATCGACCGCGTCATCGCCGGGCCGCAGAAGCGCACCCGGGTGATGAACGAGAAGGAGAAGAAGATCACCGCCTACCACGAGGGCGGCCACGCCCTCACAGCGGCGGCACTGCGGTACACCGACCCGGTGACCAAGGTGACGATCCTGCCCCGCGGCCGGGCACTGGGCTACACGATGGTGATGCCGAGCGAGGACAAGTACTCCACCACCCGCAACGAGCTGCTCGACCAGCTCGTGTACGCGATGGGTGGGCGCGTGGCGGAGGAGATCGTCTTCCACGACCCGACCACGGGCGCCTCGAACGACATCGAGAAGGCGACCGCGCTGGCCCGCAAGATGGTCACCCAGTACGGGATGAGCGAGCGGGTGGGCGCCATCAAGCTCGGCTCGGACAACGGCGAGCCGTTCCTGGGCCGGGACATGGGCCACCAGCGCGACTACTCCGAGGACATCGCCCGGATCGTCGACGAGGAGGTGCGCGCCCTCATCGACGCCGCCCACGACGAGGCCTGGGAGATCCTCAACCAGTACCGGGACGTGCTCGACGCCCTGGTGCTGGAGCTGTTCGAGCGCGAGACTCTCAACGAGCACGAGCTGCGCGAGGTGTTCGCCCCCGTCGTCAAGCGCGACCCGCGCCCCGTGTGGCTGTCCTCCGACACCCGGCAGGTCTCCGACCGTCCGCCGGTACGCACCCCGGCGGAGATCGCGGCCGGTGAGCACTCCGAGTACCCCCAGGACGAGGCCGCCGAGGCGGGGGAGACTGTCGGTGTCGGCGAGGTCCCTCCGTCGGGGCAGGTCGGTGGCCCCTCCGAGGGGGTGTAGGTGACCACAGAACCGAGCGGGACGCAGGCGGTGCGGCCCTACGACGCCGACGGCGTGCGCGCGGCCGTGCGCGACCTGCTCGTCGCGGTGGGGGAGGACCCGGACCGCGAGGGCCTGCGCGACACCCCCGAGCGGGTGGCCCGGGCGTACGCGGAGATGTTCGCCGGCATGCACGTCGACCCGGCCGAGATCCTCACCGCCACCTTCGACCTGGGCCACGAGGAGATGATCCTCGTGCGCGACATCGAGGTGTACTCCACCTGTGAGCACCACCTGGTGCCCTTCCACGGGGTGGCGCACGTCGGCTACATCCCCGGGCCCAGCGGCCGGGTCACCGGGCTGAGCAAGCTCGCCCGCCTGGTCGAGGCGTACGCCCGGCGCCCGCAGGTCCAGGAGCGGCTCACCTCGCAGATCGCCGACGCGCTCGTCGAGGGCCTCTCGCCCGGCGGGGTCATCGTCGTCGTGGAGTGCGAGCACCTGTGCATGTCGATGCGCGGCGTGCGCAAGCCCGGCGCCCGCACCATCACCTCGGCAGTGCGCGGGCAGATGCGCAACGCCGCCACTCGCGCGGAGGCGATGAGCCTCATCGCCCCGAACCGGTAGCCATGGCCGGCGCCTACCCCGAGTCGGTGCGACGCCGAGTCGCCGACCTCGCCGACGCCGGACGCACGCTGGTGATGGGCATCGTCAACGTCACCCCGGACTCCTTCTCCGACGGCGGGCGCTGGCCGGACCCGCCGTCCGCCATCGCCCACGCCCGCCTCCTGCGCGACCAGGGAGCCGACATCCTCGACGTCGGTGGGGAGTCCACCCGGCCCGGTGCCGAGCCGGTCCCGCCGGCGGCCGAGCTGGACCGGGTGCTGCCGGTGGTCCGGGCGCTGGCGGCGGACGGCGCCGCGGTCTCGGTGGACACCGTGCACGCCGAGACCGCCGCGGCCTGCCTCGCGGCCGGCGCGGTCTACGTCAACGACGTCTCCGGCGGTCTCGCCGACCCCGAGCTGCCCGGCGTGGCCGCCGCAGCGGGCGCGGGTTATGTGCTGGGCCACTGGCGGGGGAGCCCGGCCACGATGAACGACCTCGCGGTCTACGACGACGTCATCACCGAGGTGCGGGCCGAGCTCGCCGAGCGGGTGGACGCGGCATTGGCCGCGGGGGTGGACCCGGAGCTGCTGGTCATCGATCCCGGCCTGGGATTCGCCAAGGATGCCCGGCACAACTGGGAGCTGCTCGCGGGGCTCGGTGCCCTCCGGGCAATGGGCTACCCGGTGCTGATCGGGGCCTCGCGCAAGCGGTTCCTGGGCTCCTTGCTCGCGACCGACGACCACCCGGTGGACCCGCCCGCCCGCGACCGGGCCACCGCTGCGGTCACCGCCCTCGTCGCTGCGGGCGGTGCCTGGGGTGTGCGGGTGCACGACGTCGCCGGGTCGGCCGATGCGGTGCGGGTGGCCGCTGCCCTCGTCGAGGCGGGGCGCGGACGATGAGCGACCGGATCACGCTGACCGGCGTGCGCGCCCGCGGCTACCACGGTGTGCTGGCCAGCGAGCGGGCCGAGGGGCAGGAGTTCAGCGTCGACGTCGTCCTGCACCTCGACACCCGGTCCGCGGCGGCCACCGACGACCTGTCGGCCACCGTCAACTACGCCGAGGTGGCCCAGGACGCCGTGGACGTCATCGCCGGACCCCCGGCGGACCTCATCGAGACGGTCGCCGCCCGGATCGCCGACCGGGCGCTGGCCCGGCCGGGCGTCACCGCCGTCGACGTGACGGTCCACAAACCACACGCCCCGATCCCGGTGCCCTTCGACGACGTCACCGTGCACATCCGTCGTACGGCCGAGGACGGCGCAGCCGCGCCCGGGCAGGTCGTGCTCGCCCTGGGAGCCAACCAGGGGGACGCTCGCGCCACCCTGGCGGCGGCGCTCAGCGAGCTGGACCGCCACCCGCGGGTGCGGGTGGCGGGCGTGAGCCCGCTGCTGCGCTCGCCGGCCCAGCTGCTGCCAGGTGCCCCCGAGCAGCCCGACTACCTCAACGCCGTCGCCATCCTCGACACCAGCCTGCCGCTGCGCGAGCTGCTGGCGCTGTGCCAGGGGGTCGAGCTGGCGCACGGCCGCGTGCGCGCGGAGCGCTGGGGACCCCGGCCGCTGGACCTGGACATCATCGCGGCAGGGCCGGCCACCTGGCACGACGCCGACCTCACCGTGCCCCACCCGCGCGCCCACGAGCGCAGCTTCGTGCTGGCGCCGTGGGCCCGGATCGACCCCGCGGCGGTGCTGCCCGGGCACGGGCGGGTCGCCGAGCTCGCGGCGGCAACCGGCGACCTGGACTGGGTCGCCACGGACTGGTGGCAACGGTGAGGGTCACCACCTGGCAGACCCTGCTCGCCCTGGTCCTCGTGGTCGGCGCGGTGTCCTACGCGGGGCTGTCCGTGCTCGAGTCCCGCAGTGGCACCGTGGTGCCGGTGCCCTCGCTCATGTGGGCCGGTATCGGGGTGATCGCGGTGGTCGTCGTCCTGCTCGGGCGGTCCGTGCGGCGCCTGACCGAGGGCAAGGGCACCCGGATGGACGCCCTGCGCGCGGCTCGGGTGGCGATGCTGGCGAAGGCCTCGGCCCTGTCCGGTGCCGCCTTCGCCGGCTACTTCGGCGCCCAGCTGCTCATCGCCTGGGCCAACCTCGGTGCCCCCGCGCTGCGTGAGCACGCGGTGGCCGCGGGGGCCGCAGCGCTCGCCGGAGCGGTCCTGGCCGCCGCCGGGGTGGTCGTGGAGCACTGGTGCCGGCTCCCTCCGGAGGACGATCCGGACCCTGCCTGATGAGGACTACGCTGGCATGGTCATCGAGAAGGAGCCTGCATGAGTGAGCGACAGGGGGACGCCAGTCCCTTCGAGCCGGCCGGTCTGGCATTCACGCCGGTGTCGTCCGGGCTGATCAAGGTGCGCCTGATCGGGGTGGCGGTCTGGCTGGGCCTGCCACTGCTCGGGGTCGTCGTGCTGGCCATCCTCTTCCCCGGCTGGTGGTGGGCGATCCCCGGGGGCGTTCTCGCCGCGCTCATCATGTGGCTGTGCTGGCTCATCCCCCGCCAGGTTCGCTCCATCGGCTACGCCGAACGCGACGAGGACCTGTTCATCCGCAAGGGCATCGTCTTCCGGCAGCTGACCGTCGTGCCCTACGGACGGATGCAGTACGTGGACGTGCAGGCCGGACCGTTGGACCGGTGGGCGAAGGTGGCCAAGGTCCAGCTGCACACCGCCTCGGCGCAGACCGATGCCGCGATCCCCGGCCTGCCACCGGCCGAGGCGAGCCGCCTGCGGGACCGGCTGACCGAACGCGGTGAGGCGAGGCTGGCCGGACTGTGAGCAGCGAGTACCCGCAGGCGGACCTTGACGGGGCACGGGGCGCGGTCGCCGGCCCGCCCGAGGACGAGCCCGTGGACCGGCCCGCCGACCAGCCCGAGGAGCACGTCGAGTGGCGCCGCGTGCACAAGATCACCCCGGTGCTCAACGCGTGGAAGGTGATCGTCGCCGTCTTCGCGGTGCTCGTCTACCAGAACACCCAGCTGATCGCCGAGCTGTGGAGCGAGCGTGACTCGGCGAACTGGACCCTCATCCTGCTGATCGGCGGCGGGGCGGTGCTCCTCCTGCTGACCATTCTCGCGGTCTACGCCGCCCTCTCGTGGCGGATGATGCGCTACGCGATCGGGCGCGACGCCGTCTTCCTGCACAGCGGAATCCTGTTCCGCCAGCAGCGCCACGCCCGCCTCAACCGCATCCAGGCCATCGACGTGGTCCAGCCGCTCCTGGCGCGCCTGTTCGGACTGGCCCAGCTGAAGATCGAGACGGCCGGCGGGGGCGGTTCCTCGGTGGTGCTCGCCTTCCTCAAGGAGGACGAGGCTCAGCGCCTGCGCCGCGAGGTGCTCGACCGGATCGCCGACCGCAAGGCGGGCACCCAGACGGCTCCGGACGAGCCGGCGCCGGCCGGGGCACCGGAGGCCCCCGTGGCCGCGCCGGATGCCGAGCGGGAGCTGCTCTCGGTGCCCACCGGCCGGCTCGTGGGATCGCTGCTGCTGTCCGGCTCGATGATCAGCTTCCTGGTGTTCGTCATCGGACTGATCGTGCTCGCGATCGCCGCCGGTACCGCAGCCCCCCTGTTCGGTGCCCTCCCGGGCGCGATCGGCTGGGGCTCCTACCTGTGGAGCCGATTCACCACCGGCTTCAACTTCCGCGCCGCCATCTCCCCCGACGGCATCCGGCTGCGCTACGGGCTGCTCGAGCAGCGCACCCAGACCGTTCCTCCCGGCCGGATCCACGCCGTCGGGCTCACCCAGCCGCTGCTGTGGCGGCGGCGCGGCTGGTGGCGGGTGGAGTTCAACGTCGCCGGGTACAGCTCGGTGGAGAACCCGATGGAGAACACCTCCAGCACCGTGCTCCTGCCCGTGGGGTCACGCGGGGACGCGCTCACCGCGCTGTGGCTCGTGCTGCCGGACCTGGGTGTCGCGGACCCGCCGTCGGTCATCGACGCCGCGCTCGAGGGCTCGGGCGAGGACGCCGGCTTTACGACGAGCCCGCGCCGGGCCCGGTGGCTGGACCCGATCTCCTGGCGGCGCAACGGGATCCAGCTGACCGAGCGGGCGATCCTGCTGCGGCGCGGCCGGCTGAACCGGTCGCTGAGCATCGTCCCGCACGAGCGCTCCCAGTCGATGTCCATCGATCAGGGCCCGTTGGAGCGTAAGGCGCGGCTGGCCAACCTCGGCTTCGCTACGGTCAGCGGTCCGGTCGCCACCAAGGCCCACCACCTGGACGCGCTGACCGCCCTCGCGGTGCTCGGTGACGCCTCCGAGCGCTCCCGGGTGGCCCGGGACCGCGAGTCGCCCGAGGAGTGGATGCGCCGGGTCGGGCTGGTCCCCGACGCGGCACCTGCCGGACCACCGCAGCCCCCCGCTGGCGGGCCGGTGCCGCCACCTACCGGTCCGCTGCACCCGCCAGCCGGACCGGCACCCGCCGGGCTGCCGTCCCCGCCACCTGCCGGTGCGCCGTCCCCGCCACCCGACGGTCCGCCGTCCCCACCACCCGCCCGGTGACTGCTCTCCGGTGTCCGATCTCACCCCCGAGCCGCGGGCGGGGATTGCGATAATGGCGCGGTGAGTTCCAGCGCGTCCCAGGACGTCCCGCCAGAGTCACGGCCCGGGCGGCTCGGAGTCGGCGTCGTCGGCGCCGGCCGGGTCGGAGCGGTGCTGGCCAGTGCGCTGCGCGCGGCGGGGCACGCGGTCGTCGCGGCCAGCGCGGTCTCCCAGGACAGTCGGGACCGGATCGATGCGCTGCTGCCCGGGGTCCCGGTGCTGGAGGTCCCGCAGGTGGTCGAGCGCGCCGAGCTCGTGCTGCTCACGGTGCCCGACGACGTACTGCCGGGCCTGGTTGCCGGGATCGCCGAGACCGGTGGCTGGCAGGCCGGGCAGATCGTCATCCACACCGCCGGCCGCTACGGCACCCAGGTGCTGGAGCCGGCGCAGCGGGCCGGGGCGATCCCGGTCGCCCTGCACCCGGCGATGACCTTCACCGGCACCAGCATCGACCTCTCCCGGCTCGTCGGCTGCCCCTTCGCGGTCACCGCACCGGCGCCGGTGCTGCCGATCGGCCAGGCACTGGTCGTGGAGATCGGGGGCGAGCCGGTCGTGCTGCCCGAGGCGGCCCGACCGCTGTACCACGCGGCGCTCGCACACGGCGCCAACCACCTGGTCACACTCGTGGCCCAGGCGATGCGCAGCCTGCAGCAGGCCGGCATCGAGGAGCCGGGCGCCTACCTCACCCCGCTGCTCACCGCTGCCCTGGACGGCACGCTGCGCGACGGCGAGCTCGCCCTCACCGGCCCGGTGCTGCGCGGGGACGCCGGGACGGTGGCCGAGCACCTCGAGCGGCTGGCCGAGCTTGCCGGGCAGGACGCCACGTTCGTCGACCTGCCGCCCACCTACCGAGCGCTGGCCCGGGCCACCACCCAGCGCGCCTGGGCCGGGGGCCGGTTCGCCGACTCGACCGCCCGCGCCCTGCTCGACGCCATCGACCCGCCGGCCGACACCCCCGGGGTGCCCGACACTGCGCCGACCGCCACCCCCGACCTCCCCGCCGCGCCCGCCGACCACCCCGGCCGCGCCCCCCAGCCCACCGACCCGCCCGACCCGCAGACCGACCCCGCGTCCCCGGTGCTTGTGCGCACCAGGGCGGAGCTACGCAGCGCCCTGGGCCGGCAGCACGGCACCCGCGCCGTCGTCATGACGATGGGCGCGCTGCACGAGGGCCACCTCGACCTCGTGCGGGAGGCCCGCCGCCGGGCCGACCACGTCGTCGTGACAATCTTCGTCAACCCGCTGCAGTTCGGCGCGGGGGAGGACCTCGACGCCTACCCGCGGGACCTCGAGGCGGACCTCGCCAAGGTCGCGGCCGCCGGTGCCGACATCGTCTTCGCACCCGATCGGCAGACCGTCTACCCCGACGGCGAGCCCGCCGTGCGCATCGACCCCGGCCCCGTGGCCACTCGGCTCGAGGGCGCCACCCGCCCCACCCACTTCGCCGGCGTGCTCACCGTGGTGCACAAGCTGTTGCACCTGACCCGGCCCGACGTCGCGCTGTTCGGGCAGAAGGACGCCCAGCAGCTCGCGCTCGTGCGATCGATGGTGCGTGACCTGGACCTGGACGTCGAGGTGGTCGCCGTGCCGATCCGCCGAGAGCCCGACGGCCTGGCGATGAGCAGCCGCAACGCCTACCTGGACGCGCCGCAACGACAGGCCGCCCTGGCCCTGTCGGCCGCCCTGACGGCGGGCGCGGAGCGGGTCACCGACGGTGCGGCAGCGGTACTCCGGGCTGCTCGCGAGCACCTGGCCGCCGCCCCCGGCATCCGACTCGATTACCTCGAGCTGGTCGATCCTGAGACGATGGAGCCCGTCCAGTTCGGGCAGGGTGGCCCCGCCCTGCTCGCCGTGGCTGCGTGGGTCGGCAGCACTCGGCTGATCGACAACGTGATCCTCGACCTGCAGGAGGACGAGTAAGGATGTCAGCGCCCAGCTCGCTGCAACGGCCGATGCTCATCGGCAAGATCCACCGCGCCACCGTGACGGCCGCCGACCTGCACTACGTCGGTTCCCTCACCGTCGACGCCGACCTCCTCGACGCGGCCAACCTGCTGCCCGGCCAGCAGGTCGACGTCGTCGACGTCACCAACGGCGCCCGGCTCACCACCTATGTCATCCCCGGCGAGCGCGGCCGCGGGGACATCCAGATCAACGGCGCCGCAGCACACCACATCCAGCCCGGCGACCTCATCATCGTCATCGGCTACGGCATGCTCAGCGACGCCGACGCGCGCACCTACGCCCCCGCCGTTGTCTTCGTCGACGAGCACAACCGGCCACTCGACGTCGGGCCGGAGCCGGGCCAGGCCCCCGACGTTGCCGACGAGGTCTCCTACCCGGTGACCTCCAGCGGCATCCCGTTCGCCGACTACCGGGCCGAGGCTCTCCCCGGAACCCGCTGAGGTGGCGGGAGTTCTCGAGGGCTTCGCCGCGCTCGCCATCCTCATCGGGCT
>Ga0209487_1002634_pt1 | contig 14500 bp, 10 predicted proteins | sample Poulit2012_FD_187524 | JGI IMG/M metagenome (GOLD analysis project Ga0209487, IMG submission 187524) | Agricultural soil microbial communities from Georgia to study Nitrogen management - Poultry litter 2012 (SPAdes) (version 2) | ecosystem: Environmental > Terrestrial > Soil > Agricultural land... | reverse complement strand
ATAATAACCCACCTTTTTCATATAAGAGTTCTCCCGCCTCTGTGAGTTGTAGATTGTTCTCACGATCAAGCAAGGTCATCCCAATATCATGTTCAAGTTTTTGAATACGGGTTGTAACAGTTGACTGGGCATAATTCAATGCCTCAGCAGCCTTCTGAAAACTTCCATACTTTACAATCGTTTGAAATGTTTTGATTGTACGTATATCCATGATATAGCCTCTCCCATCTCTTTCAGTTTGTTAACTTTTAGCTTTATTATCCATATGTGTTTACTATGATTTTAGTTTGAATTATCATACCATGATTCCTACAACTGTCAAACCACCCGCTCTAAACAAATGCAAAAATTAATTCCGAATGATATAGCAAAAAAAACCCTAGAAGTTCTGTTTAGTCCAACTTCTAGGGCTTTATTTTAATATCGTCATTATACATTTATTGTTGTTCTTCTAATGTAACTGTTGTTGTTTCTTTTTCACCATCACGGTAAAATGTAATTTCTAATTCATCTCCAACTTCTTTTTCTTGATATAGGACTTTGCGTAGATCTATTGTATCCATGACTTCTTCACCATCAAGTTCAGTAATCACATCTAGACGTTTCATACCACCTTTATCAGCTGGTGATAAAGGTTCGATACTCCATACATAAATACCGCCTTCGATATCTTCAGGGAGATTTAATGTTCTATCCCATTCAACTGTTGGAACTTCTTCAAGGGAGTAAATTTCAACACCTAGATACGCACGCGTTACCTGGCCTGACGTTTCTAATTCTTCAATAATCGGTCTTGCAGCATCAATTGGAATGGCAAAACCAATACCCTCAACAGATGCTTCATTAATTTTCATGGAGTTGATTCCAACCAATTGACCTTCAATATTAATAAGTGCTCCGCCACTATTTCCAGGGTTGATCGCTGCATCTGTTTGGATGACCTCTGCCTGCCAATCAGAGCGACCATCTTGATTAATATCAACTGGGATTGTACGCTGTGTCCCACTAATAACACCTTGCGTTACGGAACCGGAAAACATATGTCCTAATGGGTTACCAATAGCAATGGCTGGTTCGCCAACTTTCAACTGATCTGAAGACCCCATCTCGATTGTTTGATCGACTTCTGTATCTTCCATCCTTAAAACAGCCAAATCGGAAAATACATCACTACCAAGAATATCTGCCTCAATACTCACGTCATCTGATAAAACAATCTCAACTTCATCTGCACCCTCAATGACATGATGATTCGTGACGATATAAGCGTAACCATCTTCTATTTTATAAATCGCACCAGATCCGGTCCCAACTTGGTTACTATTTTGTTGTTCCCAAAAATCTGCTTGCAATTGAATATTCGTCACACCAACAACGGCTGGTGATACCTTTTCCACGACATCCGTAATTTGTGTCGTCACATCGACATTAACATAACTCGTCTCGCTCGATGTTTGATCGTTTGCCCATTGCTCCGTGTTGTTATTACTATTTTCTGTTGTATTATTGCCATTGTTTGTATTTTCATTTGATTGACTATTTTTTGACTCCACCATTTCAAATACGTTCGGCATCGCAATAGAAACTAACAAGATGCCAATAACAATACCTAAAAGCATTGGTATCAGCCATGAACGTCTTTTTTCTTGTGGTTCATTGTCATTGTGATGTTCATCATTATCATAATCCACCTAAAGTAGCCTCCTTTCCTCATTTGCTAATATGACGAGCAAATCAATGAGACATGTTAACCAACATCATAGAGCACTGTTGGTACTTTGGGATCTGTATCGTATAAATCTAACGTGATACCGCGCTGTTCTAATGTTTGATTTACAGACATACGTGCAAGATCCTTCATATTGTTATCTTGACTTAAATGGGCCAAATAAATACGTTTTGTTTTTTGACCGATCACATCGCATAATGCCAACCCGCAATCCTCATTGGACACATGACCCGAATCACCGAGTATTCTTTGTTTGACCCGCCACGGGTAACGGCTCATCCGTAACATTTCAACATCATGATTTGCCTCAAATATGTAGGCATCTGCATTTTCAATTGTTTTCTTAATACGCTCAGATACATAACCTAAATCGGTAACGAGTGCGACCTTTTTGCCATCTTTATGAAATGTAAAAAACATGGGTTGAACAGCATCATGGGAGACACCAAATGACTCAACATCGATATCACCGAACGTTTTAACTGACCCCATCTCAAATTGAAATTTCTGATCAATAGATAATTTACCTATCGCGTTTTCCATTGCTGCCCATGTTTTTCGATTGGCGTAAATTGGCAAATTATATTTTCGAGCAATGATCCCGAGTCCCTTAATATGATCACTATGCTCATGTGTCACTAAAATACCTGTCAATGTTCTTGGATCAACCTGAATTTGGCTGAGCAAATGATCCAATTGTTTACCACTTAAACCCGCATCAACCAATAGTCTTTCTTTTTGTGACGCGATATAAAAAGCATTTCCCGTACTGCCTGATGCTAAAACACTAAAACGTAATGTCATTCTCCTTCACCCTCATCAATTGCTTCTAATCGTTCTTTTAAACGTTTGGCAATATCTTCTTTTATATCTTTATGACCTTTCATTTCCTGAATCCGTTCGATATCAAGTTCAACCGATTCCTCTAGAAATTCTAATTCATCACTAGAGAAAATATGGCCTTCAATGGCATTGACAAAATAATGACGTTCATCATCAACTGTTATTTTCCATACAGGCACAAAAACCTGTACACCGTTTTCTAACGGTACCCGTGTATGAAAACCGATGTCAACGGTTGTAACATTGTCACCAACATTCAATTCACTGGAGTTATACAACTTTTCAATTGCTTCAATAGCACTAATTAATTTACGTTTTTCTTGCTGATCATCACTCTTATCCAGCATTGTTTGTGTATAAAAAGTGACTTCATTTTTATCATTAAGAAAAACAAGTATTATACCATTTTGGTTAAAGTAAACAGGATGATCATATTCTTTTTGGAAAAAAATAAGTATATTTGAATCCTTATTCCAGCTCCAAAACGTGTAATCATCAATAAAAGCAATATAGTCTTGCAGAAGTCCTTTTATGTCCCTTGGTGAATCCTCAATATCCTTTGGAATGGCCAACGGTTTATCAAATACAGAAACGAGTAAATTTTTATTTACAATGACGGTATCTAGATTATCATGACCTGAAATGCCTTCTATATCTTCATCCGTAAAGACTTTCTGACGCACAGATATAAAACGTTCCTCCGCCTCATCTTGAAGTGAATCAGGAATTGTTATATTTTCACTTTGTAATACTTCCTCAAAAGAGGATTGTCCGTGTTCTAAAACAGCTAAATCAGCCTGTTTTTGCTTATTAATGAGCTGAACAGCAAGATAAATATTTAAGATGAGGAAGGTGAGGATAAACAACGTTTTTATTTGACTCCACTGCATCCTCAACTCCCTCCTTTTTCATATATGTCTTCAAAGTGAATCTCAGACCAATTACCATTATATTTCATAAACCAAGCAGGCTTAAAAGTTACGTTTTCTCTACTATTACCAGAATATGATAAACGATATCCGATTTGGATTTTTTCAATTTTGTCCAAGTTGTAATTGCCGTTGCTTTCCAAATAGTAAATAATGTCTTCTCCCGCAGCGAGCGTAATCGTATCCATCGTAAACAAGTTATCTAAACTAAATAATGGCCTACGATAAAGATGAAGATCCTGTTCACGCCAGCTTTGCTCAATAACCGATAAGTCCTGACTATTGAAAACAGGAAAGTCATTGTAATGCATACGATATTTAATACTATCATCAATTTCGTTAATATTTGCAAAACGATAGTCATCCGTCCATCCGCTGTGATTATTAATATGTTCTATACTACTTTCCAGCAGTTCCAATTGATCCGTATGATGAACTTTTAAATGAATCGGGTTAATAAACTCAACAAGATCGCCACCTTCTAAAATACGCATGCCCCGCTGTCCATCTGTGTAATATTGCTCTCCGAAGTTTGGCTCAACGTCATCCTTATTGGAAAACAAAGCATTCACAAGCAAATAAGAATCAATATTTTTAATAGCGAATGTTTGGCTGCGCATATCTAATTTCTCCGTAGGCAAGTATATAGGGTGTTTACTATTCTCAAAGGCTATGTAACGTTCTAGCCTTTCATCCCCTTGAAACATTGCCCAAACATCTGCAAAGGCATTTGACCCGTTGATAGAAAAGGTGAGTTGTTCATCATTATCCTCCGATATGAAATGAGCCTGCATCGCCTCTTCAGTGTTATCTATAGAAATAAATAACCGTTGAAATGACCATTCTGGCAATTGATCATCTTCATCGATTACAAACAGACTCCTAATAATCTCTGCTGGTAAATGGCGCGTGAAAGTCAATTCAACTTGATACATATGCCCTGGTTCACTTTCAGCCACCTCTATTTCTGGATCCTCAAACTCCCATTCCGCCATGTCCTCATAAAATAAATGTTGGTCACGGGGGTTCATAAAGCCAAAATAGTTACTATCATTATGGAAAATAATCGACGTCGGGACAATAACATCTCGTTTTACTTTATCATCGGCACCACCTAAGTCCACCTCATTTACATACTCTGTCTCATTGTTATATAGAAAGTCATAATTCGGTTGGTAATTCCAAATGGCAAATGTCAACAAAACACTAACCAAAACTAGGATTGTTAAAATATATGTTTTAATGACCTCAAGTTTCATCTGCCTCGCCTCCGCTTCTTAGTAATGAGCGGAAGTGTAAAGAGTATGGTTGTCCCTTTACCTTCGATACTTTCAACCCATATTCTGCCGTTATGAGCTTCAACAAGTTCTTTGGAAATGGCAAGGCCTAAGCCAGAGCCACCTAATTTCCTTGCTCGGGCCCGATCAACACGATAAAATCGATCAAATATTTTATCTAACTTTTCATACGGAATCCCTAAACCTTGATCCTGAATACTAATGAGTAATTCTTGACTTTTGTTCATCCTTTTTTCAACATTAAAACGGATGGTACCACCTTCTGGTGAGTATTTAATCGCATTTGAAATAATATTATCTAAAACCTGCGTCATTTTATCCTCATCTAACCATACAAAAAACCGCCCACGTGGTAACTGCCTTTTTAATGTAATATGATTGTCTGTATTCATTTCGAATCGATCGATGATATGGTGGAAGTAACCAATAAAATCAATACGTTTTCTATGAACTGTATATTCTTTACTATCCATTTTTGATAACTGTAATAAATCATTAACAAGCCTGATCATGCGCTCTGTTTCGTTTTGGGTCACACTTAAGAATTTCGGAGCAATTTCCTTATCCTCCCAAGCACCATCTGTTAAAGCTTCTAAATAACTACGCATCGTTGTGAGTGGTGTCCTCAGCTCATGTGAGACGTTAGATACAAATTCGCGACGCTCTTGCTCCATTTTTTCTTGTTCTGTGACGTCATTAAGTACAATAATAAAACTCGTAATATCATCATTTTCATCATACACTGTTGAGAAATTTGCCTGAATTAAAAAGATATCATCTTGACTCAAATCTATAATCATTGATCCATGGTGAGCCAGATTTGAAATGTCAACTTTTGGTTCATCTAACTCGATATAGTCCAGTAGATATTCTCCCATTAACTTGTTCGGATTGTGACCAATTATTCTAGCAGCGGCTTCATTAATCAAAGTGATATGACCATTTTTATCTGTTGAGATAACCCCTTCAGACATGTTGGCTAATACAGAACTGAGCTTTTGTTGCTCCTTTTCTATGGTAGCCATTGATCGCTTCAATCTACTGTTTAAATCATTAAACGTTTCGGCCAAATGACTGATTTCATCCGTACCGTACACATTAACAGTTTGTGAAAAGTCTCCACGTGCCATCAATTGTGCCTGTCTCCGCATCTCTAGAATCGGTCTCGTAATTGTTCGAGCGACTAAAATACCTAAGATAGCTGAGACCGTAATGGCTAGAATGGAACCTCTTAAAAAGATTTGGTTAATACTTTGCAACTGATCATAAATGCCTTCTAGAGATGCCTCAATATAGACGATACCTGCAACATTATCTTTATTATCATAAATGGGGTTAGCCCGTACATAGACACGGCTCTCTGTACGCGAATTTAAGAGCGTATTATCAACAGAAGAACCCAGTAAGAGCGCCTTTTGTACAATCTCAGATGTTGCCTTTTTTCCAATGACTTCTTGATTGAGATAATCATTTGTTCCGATAACACGACTTTGATTATTGACGACTTGCAAGTTTGTAATTGTTCCCGTATCAATACCTGTTAATATGTCTTGAATTTCTTCTTGAATTGTTGGCTCTTGCCCGTCATCACGTTCTTTATTAAATACTTGTGTTAAGTTATAAGTCAACAGCTCAACACGATCATTAACAGAGCCCTGAAACGTGTCAATGAGTTTTGTTTCTAACTCCCGTGAAACATAAGAACCAATAACTTGTATAGCAACAAGCAATAATAATATATAAATAATGATAAATTTTAATTGAATCGATCGAAAAAAGCCAACCTTATTCATAGTCATTACCCCTGATCAGGATTACGCAAATAATAACCAACACCCCGACGGGTAATGATCCAGCTTGGATTACTTGGGTTCTCCTCGATTTTTTCTCGTAACCGTCTGACTGTCACATCTACTGTTCTTACGTCACCAAAATAATCATATCCCCAAACGGTCTCTAGTAAGTGTTCACGTGTCATAACTTGTCCAATATGGCGTGCCAAGTAATGGAGCAGTTCATATTCACGGTGTGTTAAATCTACTTGCTCGCCATCTTGTGATACAGCATAAGCATCTGGATGAATGGTTAGATTACTGATAACGATATCTTTGGTTGTTTTGACGGTATCATCTGGCACTTGCTGTCTACGTAAATTAGCTTTCACACGTGCAATTAATTCACGATTACTAAAGGGCTTTGTTACATAATCATCAGCACCTAGTTCTAACCCTAGCACTTTGTCAATTTCTGAGTCCTTAGCTGTTAACATAATAATTGGCATTGTTTGTGTTTTTCTTATTTCACGACATACTTCATTACCATCTTTCTTGGGAAGCATAATGTCTAATAGGATTAAGTCTGGGTTTTCGGATTCTGCAAGTTCGATTGCTTCTTCGCCATCATATGCACAAACAACGTCATACCCTTCTTTTTCCAAATTGAATTGTAATATATCTGCGATTGGTTTTTCATCATCTACGACTAAAATTTTTAAACTCATCATGTCTCATCCTTTTTAGAAAGTTTTTAGCTTGTCTTTTTTCATTTATCATATGTTATTTTGTTTATTTGTTTTTATTTAAATAGCTTATATTATATATTAGCTTATTTAGTGCGAAAAGTCTTTTCTGCCAATTCACGTTCATACAAAGAAAAAGATTGACTCATCTGTATCGTAACATGAAGAGCCAATCTATGTATGCTTAAAACTTAAAAGTAGTCTAATGGGTTTTCTAAACTACCATCTTGATGTACTTCAAAATGTAAATGAATACCTGTTGAATTACCCGTTGTGCCCATAACACCTATTTTCATACCTTTTTCAACAGTTTGACCAACGCTCACATCCATAGAGGATAAATGTGCATAAATGGTTTTCATGCCATTATTATGATCGATCACAATCTTATTACCATAGCCACCCTGATAGCCGACAGATTCGACAACACCGTGGTCTGCTGCTGTAATTGTTCGTGTGTTGGGCCGTGCAATGTCGATACCCTTATGCATTCTACCCCATCTTTCACCCATCTTACTAGAAATATAACCACCATCTACTGGCCATGATAAGCTACCTGAACCTCGGGAAGGGATGACTTTTGTCCCTTTAATAATCACTTCATCAATTGGTTCTTCAATGAATGTTTCATTCAATACTTCCCGTTTTGTTTCCTTACCATTTTTCTTCTCTATTTTATAATGTACTTCTTTTTCACCATCTTTACCAGACTGTTTAACTTCTTCCTCACCTTTATACAAATCATCTGATTCAATAACTTCTGTTTCAAATTTAGCAGTCTTTTCTTTAACTTCTTCTTCCTCAACAACCACTTCTGTATAAGGCTCTAAAACTGTTACATTCAATTCCTGATCAATTTGTAAAATGGAATCTACATTCAAGTCTGAATTTAACTCTAACAGTTCTTCAGTTGTTAAATCATATTCATCAGCGATTTTTTCAAAGACATCACCTTCGACAACTGTATGCTTTTTATCTTCAAGTGTACCTTTAGATAATAATTCTAGACCTTGTTTGGCATCTATGACTTCTTTTGGTTCAATTTTTTCTTCAATGATTGAGACGTCTTTTGAAAAAGTAATATCTCGAACCACCCTGTCACCGACCGCTATCTCTGTTTGTTCATCTTCCTTTTTATCATCCGATTTTTCTTTTGATGCTTGTTTATCTTCTACTGACTCTAAATCAGACTTCTCTACATATTCTAGTTTATATTTTTTTAAAGCGTCCTCAGCGCTCTTCTCCGTCGCGAAATATCCAATTTCCTCATCGTCAATAACAATGGCATAACTTTTAGCTTCAACCGTTATGATATCCTTTAATTCATCACGAACATGATCATTTTCATATGAAGGATTAAACACCTTTTCTGGGACAATATCAATAGATTCCCCAATAACCAAATTCAGGTCCTTATATTTGTCATTAAGCTTATCTAATTTTTTAGTTGCAACTTGTTGAACGACGGATTTATCATCAACTTTACCAATATACTCATTTTCAACATATACATGATATATTTTTTCCAACTTACTGTCGCTACTTGCATGAACCGATGTCATGGATAGGATAAAACCTAAACAAGCAACCGTAAAAACTTTTATGTAAAAATGCAAGGTAGCCTTTCTCTGACTTTCCTTATGATTCCCCATTCCCCTTTGTAACACACTCGTCTTCCTTTCTATTTAAAATAAACGAAATGATCCTCTCTATGCGATAACAAATTCTTTATGTTAGATTTAATCGTTTTCAAAGTTCCTTTACTAATTTAACATATTTATAGGTAATAAGGAATAGGGTAATCATAACGTAAACAAAATGTATCATACTTACTACTTTTTTACAGTTTCACCATATTTAATGCAAAACAAAAAAACAGTTTCAGTCATTAAGAATAGAACTGAAACTGTTTGTTACTTTTTAAGACTATGATTTTATCTATACACACTGCGTACTACGTTTGTCTGTGTTCTATCAGGGCCGACAGAAAAGATAGATAATGGAATTTCTGTTAATTGGGCAATACGTTCTAAATAATGACGTGCATTATCAGGAAGTTCATGAAGTGATTTAACGTTCGTTATATCTTCTGTCCATCCTGGTAATGATTCATAAACAGGTTCACATTCTGCTAAAACAGATAAACTGGCTGGGAATTCCTCCATAATTTCACCTTTATAACGGTATGCTGTACATATTTTCAATGTTTCAATACCTGTTAAAACGTCTAATGAATTTAATGATAGGTCGGTTATGCCACTCACTCTTTTTGCATGACGGACAACAACACTATCAAACCAGCCAACACGGCGTGGTCTACCTGTTGTTGTACCATATTCGTTACCAGTTTGACGAATGGTTTCACCAATGTCGTCATCAAGCTCAGTTGGGAATGGACCATCACCGACCCGTGTCGTGTATGCTTTAGAAACACCAACAACCTGGTCAATTTTCGTTGGACCAACTCCTGATCCAATTGTAACCCCACCTGCAACTGGGTTAGAAGATGTAACGAACGGGTATGTGCCTTGGTCAATATCAAGCATAACACCTTGTGCGCCTTCAAATAAAACACGTCTACCTTTATCAACAGCATTATTGAGTACAACAGATGTGTCACAAACATAGTGGGCAAGTTGTTGCCCATATTCATAATACGTTTCAAAAATATCTTCAACTTGAATGGGATCAACTTCATATACTTTTGTAAATAAGTTGTTTTTTTCTTCTAAGTTTTGCTCTAGTTTCGCACGAAATGCTTCTTTATCTAATAAATCTGCAATTCGAATCCCCATTCGAGCAGCTTTATCCATATAAGCAGGTCCAATACCTTTTTTAGTCGTGCCAATTTTATGAATGCCTTTTTCTTCTTCTTGTAAGATGTCTAATTGAATATGATATGGCAAAATGACATGTGCCCGGTTACTAATTCTAAGATTATCTGTTGATACATTATGCTCATGTAAATATGCGATTTCTTCTACAAAAGCCTTTGGATCAATAACCATACCATTCCCTAGAACAGTTGTCTTTTCAGGGAAAAATATACCAGACGGTACCAAATGTAATTTATAAGTCACATCATCAAAAACGATTGTATGTCCAGCATTGTTACCACCTTGATAACGGGCGATAACTTCTGCGTTTTGTGAAAGATAATCGGTTATCTTACCTTTACCTTCATCTCCCCATTGCGTTCCAACTACAACTACTGAAGACATGGCGCACCTCCACTGATAATAGAAAACATTTGTTTTTCATTAATTACAACATTAATTTTAACAGTATCCACCACGTAAGTCAATTAAAAATCGAACATTAAACTTCTTACGCTAATGAATGTTCGGTTAATTGAGACTAAATGCCATAAAAAGACCGAATAATGATATTATAATACATCTTTATTCGGTAACCAATTTAGACTTGAATGGGTTCAGGTGGTATATCTTCCGATTGATAACGGTGATCTAAGTCTACAAATTTATTATATTCCTTCACAAATGCCAATTCAACTGTACCCGTTGGCCCATTTCGTTGTTTAGAAATAATGATTTCTATAATATTTTGTTGTTCAGATTCTGTATCGTAATAATCATCACGGTATAGAAATCCAACAATATCCGCATCTTGTTCAATACTGCCTGATTCACGCAAATCAGACATCATCGGACGCTTATCCTGTCTTTGCTCAACGCCACGAGAGAGCTGTGAAAGGGCAATTAAAGGCACATTAAGTTCCCTTGCTAGTGCTTTTAACGACCGTGAGATTTCTGATACTTCCTGTTGCCTGTTTTCTTTTGAACTTTCACTACCTTGAATCAATTGTAAATAATCAATAATGATCATGCCTAGGCCATGTTCTTGTTTCAAACGACGGCATTTTGAACGAATTTCACTCACACGGATACCTGGTGAGTCATCAATGTATATACCGGCATTTGACAAACTTCCCATCGCCATCGTCAGTTTACCCCAGTCATCGGCCTCCAAACTACCTGTACGTAGTCGCTGTGAATCGATATTCCCTTCTGCGCAGAGCATTCTTGAAACAAGTTGATCAGCACCCATCTCTAAACTGAAAATCGCAACATTTTCATCTGTACTTGTCGCAATATTTTGGGCGATATTGAGTGCGAATGCTGTTTTACCGACAGAAGGACGGGCAGCAATAATAATCAGATCATTTCGCTGAAATCCTGATGTTATATGATCTAAATCTCTGTACCCCGTTGGAACACCTGTAATAGATGCACTATTCTGATGTAATTGTTCAATATTATCATACACATCAATAAGGACATCTTTAATCGATTGAAATGCGCCTGAGTTCTTACGGCTTGATACCTCTAATATCGTACGTTCCGCCTCATTTAAAACATCTTCAACTTCATCTTCTTGAGAATATGTTGTTGTAACTATATCAGTAGCTGTACGAATGAGACGGCGCAACAATGCCTTTTCTTCTACTATCTTACTGTAATATTCAATGTTTGCTGCTGTTGGCACACTGTTGGCCAAATCAGTCAAATAAGATACCCCACCCGCTTCATCAAGCGTCTGTTCATTTGATAATAAAGTTGTTATTGTTACAAGATCGATGGGCTCGCCTCTGTCTGAAAGTTTGCCCATCGCTCTGAAAATACGTTGATGACTGGCACGATAAAAGTCATCTGCTACTAATAACTCTGATGCAGTTGAAAAAGCTTCAGGCACTAAAAATATAGCACCAATAACAGCCTGTTCAGCTTCAATATTATGAGGTGGTGTACGGTCATTCCATGCTTGACTCATCGTGACATCCTCCTTGCTGGAGACGTTTCTTCTGTTTGCATAGCAACATTACTTTTCTGATACATGCACTGTAATTGTCCCTGTTACTTCTTGATGTAGTTTCACTGGGATTTTGGTATGTCCTAACGCTCTAATCGGTTGGCCCAATTCAATCTTACGTCGGTCAACTTTATAGCCATGATCTTTTTGTAGTGCAGTCGCAATTTGCTTGTTCGTAATCGAGCCAAACAAACGTCCACGATCCCCTGCTTTTGCTTTTATTTCTAATGTAATATTTTCCAAATCTTTCTTGAGTTGTTCCGCCTCTTCTTTTATCTGCTGCTCCGCTTCCGCATCCTTACGATTTTTAGCTTTGAGAGCCTGTAAGTTACCTTTTGTTGCTTCTTGAGCTAAATTATTTTTAAGTAAGAAGTTACGTGCATAACCTACAGATACATTAACAACATCGCCTTTTTTCCCTTGCCCTTTGACATCTTTAAGTAAAATCACTTTCATGTTGAACTACTCCCTTCAAAATAATCATCTAAAACATCTTTTAATTGCGCTTCAGCTTCATTAACTGATACACCTGATAATTGTGTTGCAGCATTTGTTAAATGGCCACCACCATTCATTTTTTCCATAATGACTTGAACATTCACATCGCCAAGCGAACGGGCACTAATACCAATTTTGCCGTCCTGACGTTCACAAATGACAAAGGAAGCATTAATACCTGTCATCGTCAGCAGTGTGTCAGCTGCCTGTGCAATGAGTATTTGTTCGAAAACTTGCCCTTCTTCTGCCTTGGAAATTGCGACCATTTCATAATATACCTTCGTTCGTTCGATTAGCGCACTCCTGCGAACATATACATCTAAATCTTCCTTCATCAGTCGTTGTACGAGTACAGTATCTGCACCCTTAGACCGCAAATAAGAAGCCGCATCAAAAGTTCTTGAACCAGTTCGTAATGTGAAACTTTTCGTATCAACAATAATGCCTGCTAATAAAGCTGTTGCCTCCAACATTTGTAGTTTCACTTTTGATGGTTGGTATTCTAATAGCTCTGTAACCAATTCAGCTGTCGATGAAGCATAGGGCTCCATATAAACGAGTGTTGGACTTTCAATAAAGTCTTCCCCACGTCGATGGTGATCGATGACAACTTTATAGTCTGTATAGTTTAACAGTCGTGCATTGGCAACCATTGAAGGTTTATGTGTATCAACAACTACAATGAGGCTACGATCTGTAATAATTTCCTCAGCACGGTCGGGTTCGATAAAATCTTTCCAAAGATTTGGTTCCTGCTTAATTTCACCGACAATCCGGTGAACGCCTGTGTTCACATCATTGGAATCAAATACGATATACCCTTGCACGTCATTTGTTTTAGCAATGTTTAACACGCCAATGGCTGCACCTAAAGAATCCATGTCTGGCGTCTTATGCCCCATAATAATAACTTGGTCACTTTCTTTAATTAACTCTTTGAGCGCATGCGAAATAACACGAGCACGTACACGTGTGCGTTTTTCCATCGGATTCGTCTTTCCACCATAGAAACGCACCTGCCCAGATGTATCCTTAATAGCAACTTGGTCACCACCCCGGCCAAGAGCAAGATCTAAACTTGATTGTGCGATTTCGCCTAATGTCGGAAGTGATGTATGACCGACACCGACACCAATGCTCAGTGTAATTGGGTTTTTCTTTTCTTGCTCCACATCGAACTCTCTTACAATATCTAGAATATCAAACTTCTTTTTTTCAAGTTGCTCAAGTATCTTATGCGTTCCAACTGCTAGAAACCGATCTTGTGACGTTCGCTTCAAAAAAGCACCATATTCATGGGCCCAATTATTTAAAATTGATGTAATGTTAGAATTCAACTGACTTTTTCTTGTATCATCCATTGTCTGTGTTAATTCTTCATAGTTATCTAGGAAAATAATCGCAAGAACGGTCTGCTCATCCTTATATGCCGTCTCTATTTCAACTTGTTCCGTACGATCAAATAAATATAATAAACGCTCTTCTTTAATAATTGTCGTTTGAAATGCAAATTCCCTTAAATCAAACGATACATATTTTGCATCTTCCTCTATCTTCGGAATTAAATCTTCAGAAAGAATACTAAGTGATTTCCCAAGCAATGAATCTTCATCACCATAAAATTGCATATATGGATTGACCCATTCAATCTCATAGTCTTCATTATAAAGTATGATACCAATGGGTAATTCAATCAAAGCAGCCGTTCCTACTTTTTCTACTCGGTGGGATAATGTCGCAATATACTTTTCTGTCTTTCTGAATGAATAGCGTTCTTTTTGAAACGTGTAATAAAAGGAAACAACCAATAGGAATGCGAGTATCAGGCCAGCAATCCATTCAAAATACCAAATGA
>Ga0209487_1002633_pt1 | contig 14502 bp, 9 predicted proteins | sample Poulit2012_FD_187524 | JGI IMG/M metagenome (GOLD analysis project Ga0209487, IMG submission 187524) | Agricultural soil microbial communities from Georgia to study Nitrogen management - Poultry litter 2012 (SPAdes) (version 2) | ecosystem: Environmental > Terrestrial > Soil > Agricultural land... | reverse complement strand
TAATTCCGCCGTAAACCCGTTAAATTCTGCAAACTTTTTTCCAGCTAATAAGTCTTGAACAAGTCGTTCTTGCGCCTCAATATAGTAATCTCCTAATTGTTGGTCGATATGCTCATTAAATTCATCATAATTACCTGGCTTTGCTGTGAATTCTCCGAATACCAAGCCGGTATCTGAACGCAAAAAGTCGATGCGAATAAATGGGGCTGGTATTTTTGCACTTAGCGCAGCGGCCATTTCGAGTTCCTCGCTCGTAACGCCTTGGCCGACAAATAAATCATCTTCATATTTCCCCGTGCGAATGCGGTCACCGTCTGCTGTCCACCAGCAATGACTCCGTTCTGGATAGCGGGTAATTTCAAGGATGAGTCCGATTTTTCCATAGAATGAGTAAAACTTAATATCACTAGCAGGTGTCTGTTTGTCTTGGTCTTCCAAGATTAATTCCTCGACTAACCAGCGGTCTTCTTCTACCCAGCCTGCAGCAAGATCGGCTTCCATGCTTGCTAGGAGATCTGCCCAACCATCGAGTTGTTTAGAACGTTTGATGTCAATGATTTCATTCACATTATAAACTAAATAAACACCACGTGAACCTGCACCATCTGACGGTTTGATGACAACTCGCTCTTGTTTCGGTATATCTATGACTCTATATTCTTCCGCTGTAGTTTCGGGCTTTCGGATGCCAAGTTGGTCAACAAACTGATAAGCATCCACTTTATCTTCCAACATGTATTCAGGTAATGGCTCAACAAGCTGTTTCTGCCGCACACGCGTGCTTAAACTCGCCCGGAAAGAAGCGATTTGTTGTAAAGGAATACCGTCTTCTACTAATCCAGCACGCACCATAAATTCTGGGATATCTTCTGTTTTCAAGGCTGCTAGAATTTTCGTGTAGACGAGATTCTTCTGTTCTATCTTTCCATTCATAAATAAGCGCGCCGCATAGATTAAGGCTTCCTTATAATTCGCTTCATGGGTTGTTTTATTGTCGATCACACGGTCAATATAATCGAGCAAGACGCCTTCTTCTTTCACGGCTTGTATCTGATGGACGATTTGATTCCCATTCAAATGCCGCTCATCAAGCATCGTTTCTCGTAATTGCTCGCGTATTTCATAGCGTTCTTGCTCACTTGCTGCCAATTCCGCTTCGAGTTCATTGATAGATTGCCGTTGTTCCCGCTGCTTCTCGCCGCCGGTCAAGCGCGTAAAGAAAGCTTGTAAACTACGAAAGAAACGTGTCTGTTTCCACGTATTACTCTGTTTAATTTGCTTCATTTGTTTCTCATCGGCTTGTCTTTCTTTCTGTAACGCCTTAATTTTCGCTTCCTTCGTCATTACTTCTTGAATGTATTCCTCTTGGCCAGAAGCGATCGGTAGATCATGTTGTTCTTCCAATGATTCCACATACATTTCTTTATCATTCTTTTGTTTTGCTGTTCCCATCGTTATCCTCCTTTTTCATTTATTTACCTTCTTTTAGAAAATCCAGTTTTCGAGTCTTGTTTTATATTGATCTTGATTGACACCGTTGCCGTCTGTCCAGTCTTCGCTCGCTAGTTTAATAGACCTTAGTTGCCTATGATAATCAGCTTGTAATCTGGCACGCGCTTGCGGATCCTGTGGATACCATTTGCCACGTCTGCCAACGTATTCGACGAGCCGTTCATTATACTCTCTGAACGCTCGTTTTGTTGGCGGCTGATCGACAACGACGGCAATCATCGTTGGTTTCATTGTAGGAATATACGTTTGTCTTTCCGTTAAGATTGATGGGTCCTTGACAATGAGCAGATCACATCTAATGTGCTCCCCATAGACGAGCATTTGGATATCGTCGCCATCAATAAGTTCTCTAATCGCACCATTTGTTTCTTGGCGCCTGTCTCTATTATAACATGAGATTTGGACTAAACCGGTTCGAAGTCCCATTTCTTTATGTATTTTCATTTCCTCGATTGTCAATAAATGTGTGTTTTCTTCGCCGCGAAAGTCGGCTGCGATGACAACATCGAAGTGACGTCCAGTAAGCGGTTTGGCTTCTCGCTGCGGCCACATTGGTTCAGGAACAGGGAATGGTCTTGCCAACTGTGGAAATGGATAATAGGAAGAACGCACATGTCGGTGATGATACGATAAACTTTCCACATATTCCTTTCGCACCCCCATGAAGAACCCATTGTAGCCAAAAGCAGAACTTCCGGTAAGGGAAGTGACGGTTTGTCGAGGCAATGATAATGGTCCTGTTTTGAGGTCCACAATTTTATCTTTCCCAAATTCCTTCACGAGCCGACGTTTAAATTCACCATCCGCAGCAAAACGCACACTATCCCAATAGCCCAGCTTCTCCATAACGGGTTCACGGCGAAATAAGAGGGAAGACATATTGGAGAAGATATACATGCCTGGTGTGCCTCTCCGATAGAGTTTCAAGTCTTCTGTTAGTCGCGAATGTTCGGATGTATTCGCGATGATCGCTTCATTTTCTTCTAAATGCTTTACTTGGGTGGCGATCTTTTCCGGATGTGACCAATCATCCGCATCATTGATCGTCACGTATTCCCCTGTTGCCGCAGCTAAGGCGATATTCCGGGCCACATATGGGCCGCTATTGATTGGCGTTGAATAAAAGGTAATGCGGTCATCCTTTTGTGCGTATGCTTGAATGACGGTCGCTGTTGCATCGGTACTACAATCATCGACAACGAGCAGTTCCATATTTTGCCATGTCTGCGCTAAGATCGAATCCATCGCTGTGCAGATGCCCAGCTCCGAATTATAAGCAGGAAAAATAACCGATACCAGTGGGCCTGTTCGCTCTTGTTGCCTGGTCGGTTCTGTCATTAAATCATCATACACTACCTCTTCCTGTTCGATATTACGAAAGGTAATCGGCTGAATGGCGTACATATCAAGTGCTTTATTCATAAAGGCAACCCGATTAACCAGCTTTTTTTCTAAATTAGCGGCTGCTAAATACAAGTCGGGATGCAGTTGTGTGCGCAAGGCAGCATCGATCACCTGCTTGGCTTCCACATAGTTATCTAATCGCTCCAGACATTCTGCTTCGATAATGGCTGCTTTTCTACGCTGTTCGGGATCTTTTACATGGTTCATGGCCACGTGCAAATGCTGCAAAGCTTGTTCCGCCCCATCCGCTGTAGATTGATTCGCATACCATAAGGTCAGCTCCCACGCAATCGCCCGTTTTAAATAACGGTCTGTCGTCTCCGCTGCTAACGCCGTGAGATCCGCGAGTCCCTTTTCTCTGAAACCTAAATTGTATAGATTATAAAGATAAGGTTTTAATATATTCGATGCCTTTTTTATTTTATATGCCTCACTATAAAGCTGTTTCACATTACGTCGACCAAGGGCATAGGCAGCTACTGAGCGCAAGAAACGGCGTGACCTTTGCAACATGTTCTTGAGCCAGGTCACATTGCGCTGGGCATCGGCAAACTCCCTTGTTAGCTGCTGCAACTCCGCTTTCGTACGTGCTGTTTGGATCTCTTCTTCCTCCATCGCTTGATCGAGCGCGACACGTTCATCCACTCGATCTGCTACACGCTTCTGTTTTGTTGTCTGTTCATCTTTATGATTTGACATCCTGCATCACAGTCTCCCCGTCTTCATTCGCTACCATCATGGTGGCCATTTCTTCTGTTTGATGCGCCTTGAGGTAGTCGCGGATTTGTTGATCCTTCGTATGCCATGTACCGGCCTTGCCAAAGTATGTTAGCAAGTGGTCCATGCTCTGACGCAGATGATTCAATCGCTCCTCTTTATCGCCTGCTAGGTGCTGAACGACGACGTGAATCCGGTCCGCATCGACTTCCGGAAGGTACTTTTGCCAATCCGTTAATACGAGACTATCATGGATGACGAGCATTGGTGTCTGGATCTTTTCTCCGTATACGAGCATTTGAATCTGGTCGCCGTCTAGGAGCAGACGGATGGCAGATGTAATTTTATAATCGATTGTTATATCATAATGATTGATTTGGACGAGTCCGATTCGTTCGCCCTGTGCTTTCAGCGTCTTCAGCTCTTCCATCAGCGCGGCGTCGGCATCATAAAGCAAGCGAAAATCTGCCGCAATGACCCTATCAAAGACGCGGATTCCATTTGGCTTCTCTTCCCTATCTGGGCACATTGGCTCTGGTACGGGAAACGACCGCTCGATGAGTGGATACGGATAATAGAATGTCGTTGCCTGATGATGGTGGAATTCTAGACTATCGACATATTCTTTCCGAACCCCCATAAAGAAGCCATTATAGCCAAAGGCTGAACTTCCCGTTAAGGAAGACATGGACTGTCTTGGTAATGATAATGGACCTGTCGGTAGATCGACGAAACTTTGCTTCCCAAACACACGCAACAGGCGGCGTTTAAATTCACCATCTGCCGCAAATCGCACACTATCCCATGCCCCCAATTCTTTGAGGACAGGTTCCCGGCGAAACATCGTGGAGGACATATTCGGAAAAATATAAATACCTGGTGTCCCGCGCCGGTAAATCTTTAGATCTTCCGTTAAACGCGCATGTTCCGATGTATTCGCGATGATCTCTTCATGCTTTATTAAATGATCCGCTTGGATTTCAATCTTTTCGGCATGTGACCAATCATCGGCATCATTTACGGTCACATATTCCCCGATTGCTGCTTGTAACGCGATATTTCGTGCCACATATGGTCCACTATTTTCTGGTGTCGAAAACAATTGAATCCGATTATCTTGTTCCATGTATTCTTTCACAACGGCAACCGTTCCATCGGTACTACAATCATCAACAACAAGCAATTCAAATTGCTGCCATGTTTGCGTTAAGATCGATTCAATCGCAATCCGAATCCCAGCCTCTGCATTATAGGCCGGTAAAATAATCGAGACGATGGGTCCCGTCGCAAGTTTGTTATTAAACGGTTTTGTGCGGAGATCATCATAGGTGATCACATCCTGATCCGTCGAAAATTCAATGGGATGGAGCTGATACATATCTAGCGCTTCATTGATTAACCCGACCCGAATATCGAGGTCGGCTTCCAAATTGACAGCCGCCATCAGGAGATCGGGATGCTTTTCCGCTGCGAGTAAATCATGGATCAATTGGCGCGCATCTGCCGTCCGATCCACGCGAGCAAGACATTCTGCCTGAATGATCGCTCCGCGCCTTTGTTGGTCCGCATCCTTCTCGCCATCCATCGCGGTCTCTAAGTATTCCAGGGCTTGATCGGCTCCCTCTACAGTAGATAAATTCGTATACCATAATGCTAACTCCCAGGCGGTTAGACGTTGCATCACAGCATCCTTACTTGTCTGATGCAACGTTTCCAGCTCTGCTAACGCTCGATCGGTAAAGCCGAGTGTATATAAATGATCTTTCAACTTTTTCACTTGTGCGCGCTGGGCCTGCTGCTTGCCATGCTGCGTGATCCGTTTGATCTTGTTTTTTTGTTCTTCCGTAAATAATTGGGCGAGACGCTTCTTTTGTTGTTCACTTAGCACCGTATACAAAAACCAATCAATCGGTGCAATTATTATCTTCTTCATGAGACGGATCACTATCATTCACCACCGTATGTGTAACATTCACTTATTTATCTTCATGTGTGTTTTCCGTTTTTGTTGCTGTTGCTTTCGTTCTCTTTCTACGCTTTTTCTTTGTTTTCTTCCCGGTACCGGTACCGGTTGATTCGCGGTATTTAGCTACTGCTTCTTCCGCTACGCCATCATAGACGACTTGACCGTTTTCCATCCAAATCGCTCGCGTACAAATCTTTTCAATAAAATTCAAACTATGTGAAACGATAATAACCGCTTTGGCAGATTCCATCATATCTTGAATGCGCTCGCTCGCCTTTTGTCTAAAGGCTAAATCACCTGTAGATAAGGCCTCGTCAATAATAAAGATATCCGGATTGAGCACGGCAGCAATACTAAAGCCAAGACGAGATCGCATTCCGCTGGAGTATTCCTTGATGGGTTTATCAATCGCCTTTCCAATTCCTGAAAAAGAAATGATCTCATCGTATTTTTCCTCGACACGCTTTTTCGGTATGCCCAATAACATCGCATTAAGGAAGATGTTATCCGCTCCGGTTAACTGCGCGTTAAATCCAGTTCCATACCCGACCAGCGAGGACGTCCTGCCGTCAACATCGATACTTCCGGCATCTGGCGTAAGAATTCCACTGAGCGTTTTACATAAGGTACTTTTCCCGGCTCCATTATGCCCAATGATCCCGACGACTTCCCCTTCTTTAATTTCAAAGTCAACATTTTTGAGTGCCCAGAACTTTCCGGTACTCAATTTATAAGAAATGCCGAGGTTTTTCGCATGGATCACGGTCTGGTCGCCAATATCAGCCTCGGTTTTCTTTAATTCCAAACGGCGTCGTTTTCGCTGTGGTTCTGGTGGCACGCTAGCTCGGTAATTCGCTACAATTTCTTTCGGTTCGCCAATTTCCCGAACGACCCCTTTTTCGAGCCACATGAGCCGGTCACAATTCCGTTCCGCATACCGTAAACTATGCGTGACGATAATGACCATTTTCGCTTTTGCCACGAGTTCTTTCATCTTATCAGCCGATTTTTTACTGAATTTAGCATCCCCCGTATTTAACGCTTCATCTAAAATTAAGATTTCAGGATCTAAATGTGCCGCGACACTAAACCCAAGTCGTGCCTTCATTCCGCTCGAGTAATATTTCATTGGCTGATCCATGAACTGTTCAATACCTGAAAACTCTTGAATATCATTAATATAATAATTGATTAATTCCCGTTTAATGCCTAACATCATCCCGTTTAAATAGACGTTCTCACGACCTGTTAGTTCTTTATCAAACCCCATTCCTAAAGAAAACAAGGCGGTTACTTTCCCATCCACATGGATGTCCCCTCTGTCTTCCTTGAGAATGCCGGTGATGATTTTACTTAAGGTTGTTTTCCCAGCTCCATTTGAACCAATGATGCCAAGAATTTCACCTTGATGACCGGTAAAGCTGATTTCTTTTAACGACCAAAACTTCTTATTTTGTTGTTCGGTTGTGGTTTCTTTTTCTCTTTTAAACATATTAATGAGACGGGATTTATAGTCGTTTTGATTACTATCTGTATCAAAGTAGACACCGACATCTTTTGCGACTATGACTTCTTCTTTGTCTTTCATCACTGTTTCCCTCGCATTCATTATTAATCATGATTAACGTAAAAGTCTGCGATCATACACCACTTTTGCTGAATGAAATTCATTACCTTATAATGCTTTAATGATTTTGTGTTCATTTTTGCTGAAATGCCACAGCATATAAATAATTACCGCGATGGAGATCACGAAGATCAGACCTAATTTCATAAAATCGGGTGTCTCATGATACATTAAAATATCTCGGTACGCATCAACATGAATGGCGATGGGGTTGATCGCGACAATCCAGCCATATTCCGGTGGCAATCGTCCGCCTTTCCAAATGATTGGCGACGCATAGAAAAAGAGTCGAATCACATGGGTTAATAAATTATCAATGTCGCGGATAAATACGGTGAAATACCCTAAAACAAGCCCGATCGCTAGTAAAAACACGAATGTCAACACGAGCAGAACCGGTAAATAGACCAGTTCGATTCCTGGGGCGACCCCATTGGCGATTAAGAAAATCGCAATGACGATTAACCCAAATAAGAAGTTAATAAACTGGGTAATCGAAAAGGACAATGGAAAAATCGATTTCGGTAAATACACTTGGTTAATAATCGAACTATACCGCAAAATAGACTTCGCAGAAGCATTAATCGATGAACTAATCCATCGCCACACGACAAGCCCGATCACGAGGAAGACAGCGAAATCCTCTCCCCCTCGTTCTAAAATAATGACAACTAAGAAATAGTAAACGACTACGTTTAAAAGCGGATCTAATAACCACCAAAAATAGCCTAAATAGCTATTCCGATGTTCTGCTTTCAACCCAGATTTAACTAAGTAAAACAATAAGTCTTTCCGTTTGATAATCTCTTGCATATACGTTTTCATATCCATAATATTATATTGACACCGCCTAAAATAATCATACGAGGACTGTCTCCGGACGAGTCTCTCATTTGTTTTATCTTGTCACTCGAAATTTGATGACATTGACGACTGAGCGAACAGCATAATTTAAAAAATACCAACTACTCTTTAGTATACTTTGTTTTTCGATATGCCGATAGACATACCAATTTTGTTTTGCTGCTTTCACTTTATTACTCGAAATGGACCCTGCGACAAGTCGATATTTGGCAAGTACTTCCGGCAATCCGTAAGCGAGAAAGCCCGTTTTCGTAATCGTCAACCAAAACACATAATCTTGTCTCGTTCGAATGTTCACCATTCTTTCCTTACCAATCTTATTCTTATCCAGCATGACCGTTAAACAGCCAATCACACAGTGTTTCATTAAATCATCGTACCCTACCGTCTCCGGTGCTTCTGTAATGGCGTTTGTTTCGGTACCATCTTCTTCCACACGAACATATTTCGTAAACGAAAAGGCAATATCCTTTTCCAGCATGAAGTCTAACTGTTTCGCTAGTTTTTCCGGTAGCCATTGATCATCACTATCTAAAAAGGCTAGAAATCTTCCGGTAGCTTGATCCATCGATGTGTTTCTAGCGATGGCTGAACCGCTATTTTCCGCTAATTGGATAAGTTTAATACGTTCATCTGTTTGTTGGTAGCTTTTAATAATCTTTATCGTCTGATCACTCGAACAATCGTCGGTGATGACCATTTCCCAATTGGTGTACGTTTGGGCTAAGACGGATTCAATCGCCTCGCCAATAAATCGTTCCGCATTATAAGCTGGTGTGATAATTGAAATTTTTATATTTTGCGTTTGCTTCAATTTTCAGCACGATCCTTCTTCATTCTTCTGGTTTCATCCGTCTGCATGAGTTCGTCATACCAGTTGATTAACTTCTTTTCCTCGGTATGCCAATTCAATTCATGCAGCACGGCTTGCTTGCCGTTCTCCCCCATCTGCTTCGCTTCCGCTTGGTGTGTCCGTAAATACGCAATCGCTGCTTTTACTTCTGCATCATTAGACGGATCAACCGCAATGCCACATTCATGCTCTTCAATAAACTGTTTCCACTCGGGAAAGTCAGAGCAAATGACAGGGAGCCCGGCATTCATATACTCAAAAAACTTTGTTAATTCTTTTTTCATATAATGTTCGGTAGGGGGAAATAAGGCGATCCCTGCCAACCAATTTTCACTTGTGTAAGTTGCCTCAATATCTGCCTTTTCGACAAAGCGATCAATGCCCTCTATTTCAAGTTGCGCGCGTTGATCACCTGCTACTTCATACATTTCCTCCGCTAGTTCACGCGGACATTTACCGACAAAATGGACCGTGACTTGCGGATCAATCGCAGGGATCTTCGCATGAATAAGGGCGCCACGATCGGTTGTAACATTACCAGTATACACCAATTTATCGGCTAATGGTTCCTCTCCATGATCAGGCTGCAAAACCGGTTCTTGAAGTAATGGGTAATTCAGGATGCATGTCCCTCGCCCATAACGATCATAATAGTATTTTTCGGCGAGGCAAAGCTCCATCTTCCGGGTAAAGATCTTTTCCACCCATTGGTAGAGCTTAGCTGCGAACTGACGCAGCGGACGGCTCATATATTCCTTCTGTAAAATCCCGGTGACATAGTCTTCATGAATATCATAGATGACGACATTGTCTTTTTTCTTCAATAACCACCCGATCAGCAGTAATTCTGGATCATGAAAATGATACACATCCGCTTTTAATTTCTTCGCTTGCCGATACGCAGCAAGGGAGCCGAAGATCATCCGCTTGATTCGACTGGAATACGTCTTCACCGGAATGTGGGTGATCGCTTCATATGTCTGCGCGGCTTCTGACGATTCTTGCGCGATTAACGTGACATCATACCCCGCCTGCTGCAAGGAGTAACATTCTTTATGATAAATTCGTGGATCATATGGATGATGCACTGTCGTCATATGGACAGCACGTTTCGGAGTATTCATGTTCCCTCACCTCCTCACATTCTGTCGGTTGGATTGGTCGATGACGCGGTTAAATGTCGCTTCATATTGGTTTACAATTGTCGGGGCTGCAAATTCATGTGCCCGTTGCAATCCGTTTTCAATGCGTTTGGTCGTTTCGTGTGGGGGCAATGTCAGAACCTCATATATCGCAGCTGCCATCGCTTGGCTGTTCCCTACCTCACAAATGGTACCGTATTTCCCATGTACTAACACTTCTTCGGCACCTGGTTTGCAATTCGTCGAGACGACCGGGGTTCCGGTTGCTAATGCTTCGACGAGTACATGCCCAAATCCTTCCCGGAGCGAGGACAAGGCAAAGAGATCCGCCTGTTTAAAATACATGTACGGATTCTGTTGAAATCCGATAAAATGAACCTGTTGTTCAATAGCAAGGGTTCTGGTTAATTCTTTCAATGCCGCTTCTTCTTCGCCAGCTCCTAGAATAATGAGTTCACTAGGGAGTTTTTTGTTGACGATTGCAAAGGCTTTAATTAAGGTTTGTTGGTCTTTATCCTGCACCAGTCTTCCCGCCGTGACGATTACTTTCGCCTCGGTTTGAAAGAGCTGTTCATGTTCGGCCGGCATTAAGCCGTTCGCCGCTTCATCTGCTAGATTGTTCAGGTCAATCGGATTATAAATGACGCTAATCTGTTCGGGTTTCACGTTGTACCGTTCCACCAGATTGACTTTCACTCCCTCTGATAGGGAGATCACATGACTCGCAAAGCGATAAAACATCCCATAGATGCCTAATTTTATATTCGCGGAATCCGCTTCGCCAAGCAGGGCCGCTTCACGGACGATGTTCTTCGCTTTCGTAAAGGATACGATGCGAGCCATGATCGCGATGAGATTATAATTTGGAATCGTACTAAATACGAGATCAGGTCGTTCTTGTCGAATGACTTTTGCTAAGGGAAAGACGGCGGAACGTAAACGTTTCGTGTCTAATTTAATGAAGCGAATATCATCATGTAAATACGCTTCATAACTTCCCTCATAATTCAGCGTGACGAGGATCGGTTCGAATTGCGTGCGGTCCATGTGATTCATAACATTTAATAATGTCCGACCTGCTCCACCCGCACCTAATTGGTAGATGAAAAATAGTACCTTTTTCTTTTCCACAGTTTTCAGCCTTCCCCTTTTTCAAGCAATTCACGATCTTAAATACGCTATAATACTTTAGAAATTATATCATAGCGTGGGCAATAAAGAAATTGTCCGAATCATTCGGAGTGTTACGGAAGGGTTACAAGGAGATGAACAACAAGTCACTCGCACAGGAAGTCGCTTCCTGTGCGAGCATTTGTTTAGGATCTTAACTTTTTCTCCATAAAGTCTCTTACATCATCATGAAGATCTTCACGATTTAAGGCGAAGTCGATTGTTGCCTGGACAAAGCCAAGCTTGTCCCCAATATCATAGCGTTTTCCAACGAAGGTATAGGCTAACATGCGTTCGAGTTCATTGAGTTGAACGAGTCCATCGGTTAATTGAATTTCTCCCCCTTGCCCGGGTGCTAAATTCTCCAGGATTGGGAAAATGGCTGGCGATAAAATATAACGCCCCATGATCGCCATATTCGATGGTGCTTCTTCAACGGATGGCTTTTCGATTAACGTTTCAATTTCGCGAATGGCTGGGCCAAAATATTGTCCAGCTACAGGCTTGATGATGCCGTACTTTGACACATCCTCTTTCGGCACATCATGTACGCCGATAACAGAAGATTGATGCTCGTCATACACGGTGATCAGTTGTTGTAAACAAGGGACCTCTGATTCCACAATATCATCGCCTAATAAGACAGCGAAGGGTTCATCCCCAACAAATGTATGGGCACAAGCAATGGCATGTCCCAGTCCTTTTGGTTCTTTCTGTCTAATATAATGAATATTCGCTAGGTTCGAGATCGACTGCACCATGTCCAGCATCTCATCTTTCTCTTTTTCGGCTAGCTTTTCTTCTAGTTCATAGGATGTATCGAAATGATCCTCAATCGCACGCTTGCCGCGGCCCGAGATAATAATAATATCCTCGATGCCTGATGCGACAGCCTCTTCCACGATGTATTGGATGGTTGGTTTATCGACAATCGGTAACATTTCCTTTGGTTGTGCTTTTGTGGCGGGTAGAAAGCGGGTACCTAATCCTGCGGCAGGAATGATCGCCTTTCTTACTTTCATGACGTTAACCTCCTTCAATATGTAGCGCTGCTGATCTGTTCCATTCTACCTGTCAGTTTATCATAAGCCTATACACTAGCCAATTTTATCGATAAGGATCATGGGTGTCTTGATCGTTTTTCGTTGGATAGTAGCAATTGTTATTCATGTTTAATCGAAAGGTGTATACTTGTTAACAAGTACTATTTATAAAAAAGCGAGTAAAGGACGGCTAAAATACAATGAGTTTATTTGAGAAATTACAAGCAAAAGAAGAAAAAGTATCAGTCATTGGTTTAGGGTATGTTGGCTTGCCTGTCGCCATTGAATTTGCGAAAAAATTCGACACGGTTGGCTTTGATGTGGATCAAGAAAAACTAGATAAATACGTAAGTGGCCATGATGTCACAGAAGAAGTCGGCGATGAAATGTTGCAAGCGTCAACGCTCACTTTTACAAGTAATGAAGCAGATGTAAAGACATGTAAATTTCACGTTGTCGCAGTTCCGACACCGATTAATACAGATAAGACACCAAATCTCGCTCCGATTATTAGTGCGAGTGAATCAGTTGGTCGGCAATTAACACCAGGTTCCATTGTTGTTTATGAGTCGACCGTCTATCCGGGGACAACAGAAGAAATTTGTATTCCGATTCTTGAACAAGAGTCTGGATTGGTTTTCGGCAAGGATTTCAAAGTTGGGTACTCACCGGAACGGATTAACCCAGGCGATAAAGTGAACACCTTAACAAAAATCACCAAAGTCGTTTCGGGTTCTGATGATGAATCCTTACAAGAAATCGCTGACGTCTATAGCGCCATCATTGAGGCAGGCGTTTATGAAGCGGAATCCATTCGCGTGGCTGAAGCGGCGAAGGTCATTGAAAACTCACAACGCGACATTAATATTGCGTTCATGAATGAATTGTCCATGGTATTCAATAAAATGGAGATTAATACGCAAGCTGTCTTAGAAGCGGCCGGTACGAAGTGGAACTTCCTGAACTTTACTCCGGGGTTAGTTGGCGGACATTGTATCGGTGTCGACCCTTATTATTTCACGTACAAAGCGGAACAATTGGGCTATCATTCGCAAATCATTCTCGCCGGTAGGAAAGTGAATGATGGCATGGGTAAATACATTGCTGGCAACATCATTAAAACAATGATTAAAGCAAAACAACAAATAGATGGAGCACGTATTGGGATCTTCGGTCTTACCTTTAAGGAAAACGTTGCCGATGTACGCAATACAAAAGTCATCGATATTATTGAAGAGTTAAACGAATACGGAGTCGAGGTTCTTGTTCATGACCCTGTAGCGGAGCCTGATGAAGTACGCGATGTCTTTAATATTCGCCTCGTTGATCAAGCAGAATTAACCAATCTAGATAGTATCGTCTACGCGGTGCCCCATGATGCGTTTACTGAAACGTGGACATTGGATACGCTGACCAAGCTGTATCGTAATGAGCAGCAAGTGTTAGTGGACGTCAAGGGTGTCTTCGATCAGCAGGAATCCCAAGAGCTCGGAATCCACTATTGGAGTTTATAAGCGGTTAAAAAAATAGCCAGAAGGTGATCCATAAACCTTTCTGGCTATTTTTAAGTGCATATTTCATTCGCAGCGTAGAAACAATGAATAACAGTGCAATGGAAATGGCTCGTCTTCATGAGTTGATTTCAGTCGTTCGTTCCGATAGCATATTGTAGTTGAATCATGACGCTACATTTTAAATAAAGTGAGGGGGTCTAGCGTGAATATGGAACAAAAGCCAAAATCAATTATTGTAATATTTGGAGCAACAGGCGATTTAGCACAACGTAAATTATTCCCTTCCATTTTCCAATTATTTCAACACGGGAAAATTAGTGAGGATTTTGCGGTTGTAGGTGTTGCTCGTAGACCATGGACAAATGAAGTTCTCCGGGAAAACATCAAAAAGTCAATCGATTCACATGACGCTTCACCAACAGAAATTGAGGCATTCTTATCTCATATTTATTACCATCCTTTTGATGTGACAGAACCCGCTTCCTATCAGGGACTAGATGATCTGCTGAATAAACTTGAAGGAACCTATGATACCAACGGGAATCGCATCTTTTATTTAGCGATGGCTCCGGAGTTCTTTGGGGTGATTGCCCATAACATCAATGCTCATGGATTGAAGGAATGTCAAGGGTGGACACGCCTTGTCATCGAGAAGCCTTTCGGACATGATTTACAAACAGCGAAAACATT
>Ga0209487_1002632_pt1 | contig 14505 bp, 10 predicted proteins | sample Poulit2012_FD_187524 | JGI IMG/M metagenome (GOLD analysis project Ga0209487, IMG submission 187524) | Agricultural soil microbial communities from Georgia to study Nitrogen management - Poultry litter 2012 (SPAdes) (version 2) | ecosystem: Environmental > Terrestrial > Soil > Agricultural land... | reverse complement strand
AAGGCGCCGATTCGCGCGGCGTGTACGTGTTCGAACAGAATACCGGCGAGACACTCATGGGCTCGAACGTCCCGGTAGTGTCAGGCACGACGATTTTTGTAGACAGGCGTCCGGTAGCCGAATCGCCTGAGATGGCATCACTGCTACTCTCCGACCAGGCATCACGCCGCCAGGCACGTATTGCAACCACCCAGACGATCATCACCGGTATCTCCGCCATCACCAGCATCATCACGGCCTACGTGGCGATCACGAGGTGAGGGGGGGGATGTGTTGAGTAAGTGACACGTAGCGATTCCAAGGTGCCACGTCGTCCGGAAACGAGCATTGGTATTGACGACAGACGCAGATGACCGGCAGCGCAGCGCGCCTGGGAGGGTGAGCGAGTAGAGGGGCAGCGTTTAGCGCTTGCGTTTTGGTCATCCGGAAGGACCGCAGTTCCATTAGTGATAGAATGTTGATGAGCTTCAACCAGATGAAGTCAGTATGAGCAATAATTCAATGCTCGGTGATTCGGCACCGACAGAAACCAGAACTACTACCGGGACGGCACAGGACCGCCTCTGGTCGGCATTAAGTGTTGTCTACAGGTGGAGGCGATTTATCGCGGGGGTAACAGCCGGCGCAGCCGTTCTGGCCGTTGGGATTAGCCTATTGCTTCCGAACTGGTATGCTGCTTCTGTGCGTGTATTGGCTCCTGAAGGAGGCGGAGGCGGTTTAACATCCGCTGTCATGCGAAATCTTCCTTCCGCCGCTTCGATGTTGCTCGGAGGACCCAGTGGTGACTACGCTCGGTACCTGACGATCCTCACAAGTCGCAGCATGTTCGTGAGCGTCGTCGATTCCTTCGATCTGGTTAATGTTTACGAAACGAATAGAAGCAGATATCCACTCGAAGATGCTATTGAGACCTTGCGGTCGAATGTTGATTTTCCGGTGCACGAGAAGTACGAATACCTGTCTGTTACGGTATACGATAAGGACCCGGAAAGGGCGGCTGACATGGCCAACTTCTTCGTACGAAGGCTTAATGCCGTTAATTCAGCCCTTACATCCCAAAATGCCAGTCTTTTTCGGCGTTTTGCAGAAAGGCGTTACGCTGAGGCCACTGCGACCCTAGACTCGGTGCTCGACGCTCGACAGGTCTTCCAGAGTGAACATGGCGTTTTCGATCTGCCGGCGCAGACGATGGCTTATTTTGAGCAAATGGGGAGCCTAAGGGCCAGGGCCGTCGAAGGTGAAATTCAGTACAATGCACTTCGCGCTCAATTAGGGGATAATAATGCGCAGGTACGGAGCATGCGCGAGTTGGTCTCGGCAGCAAATCAGCAGTATCGACAGGCATTGCAGGGCCAGGAGCAAGTACTGCCGGTGCCGCAAGAAAGAATGTCAACTGTCATGCGGGAACATATTGGTATGGAGCGTGACATTCTTATCCAATCAGCAATCATTGAAGTAATTGTGCCGATACTCGAACAGGCGCGGTTCAACGAAGAGCAGGAAGTGCAGGCCGTTCAAGTAGTTGATCCCGCTGTGCCACCTGCCAAAAAAGCTAGACCGGCAAGAAGTATTATTGTGGTGATTACCACGATATCGGTCTTCTTGTTAGCGATCGCGTTCGTTATCATCCTCGACTGGTGGCGTCGTCGACACAAATCTTTTGCACGCAGGCTGCAGCTCTCAGTTGCCTCGGAGGAACGGAGACCGCCAGTAGAGTCGCAAGCGTAGGAGAATAGTAAAGGCATTCGTATCACTTTCTTCAAGCGCGTCGTGTCCACCACCATTGTGCCAGCAGGGTCAGATCCGGCACACTTTGCCGAAAGGGTGTGGAGGGCAGGTGCCGCCGTAATAGGGCTGTTAGCCATCACTGCAGTAGCTCTGGTGTATCTCGTTGCGATATTCGCCGCCGAGTTTATTGTACTGATCCCTATTGCAATTCTCGGCCTTGGCGGCGCAATCGTTCTCTTTCAATATCCCACCGCCAATCTGATAGTACTCCTTGCGAGCGTCATATTCGCGCTCAATTTTGAGCCGGGGTTCCAATTGCCCGAAATTCTTTTCGGGCTTTATTACAGCGCTTTTATGCTGTTTTGGTGCGGGCGCACGCTGCTTGATCCTAAACGTAGCTTTATTACATCGACGATTGATGTAGTCCTTGCCGGATTTATCTTTTATGTGACAGCTTCATTTGCTCTGACCGTTTTGTATGGCGGAGATCTACGCGCAGCACTCAGTGAATGGGTAGCGTTATCATTCCTAGGACTGTACTTCCCTGTACGTGAGTTATGTCGTGACCATCGCAATGGCAGCAAGATGGTCGTGTGGATCATTATAGGGATCGGCGTTTTCGTCGCAGTTAGAAACCTTTACGCATATGCAGCGCGGCTAGAGAATGCGGAGCATCTCTATCAGATCGTCACCGGCCGCGTCATGCTCAATGACAATGTTCTGATGGTTGCGTCGGTAGCTGCGCTCGTCGTGCTGCTGTTCGCGGAGCGCAAGCGCAACCGTCTCCTGTCGCTGCTGCTGTTTCTTTTCATATTTGCCAGCCTCATATTCACGCAGAGTCGAACGTTCTGGGTAGCGTTTGTATTTGGTGTGGGCGTCGTGTTTCTAATCGTCGAGGCCAGATATAAAAGGCGTGTCATCATTCTCATGGGTGCCGGCGTAGTGAGCTTCCTTGCGGCGGGCGTCTTGTTTTTCGGGGATATGCTGGGTCTGATTCTGGGGGCGTTGGTCGACCGGATGGCTACGATCGGGTCGGCGGCCGAATCGGATATTTCCCTGCGTAGCCGAGGATACGAGGCGCTCGCTGCCCTTGAACATATTCGCTCGAATCCCATTCTTGGTCATGGTGTTGGCGTCTCTTTTGAGTTTTTTGACATCATTGAAAAGGTCGTTAAGGAACGTACTTTTATCCACAACGCGTACGTGTCCTTGCTATATCGCTTCGGGATGATCGGGCTTGTTTTAATGGGAACGTTCTGGTTCTTAGCAATCAAGCGTTCTGTCCGAGTGGCTCGTGCCGCGTCCTCAAGGCGCATGGCGCGTACCGGAGGGTTGATCGCGGCGGTCACCCTGATCGCCTTTACACTATCGGCAAATGCCTCGAATCCGTTCTTTCTGATGGACGCGCTTTTCATGTTCGGTGTGTTGACGGGCCTCGGAAGCGGAACATTCGAGCGCTGGGATTCGGAAGTAGCCGCTCGGGCAGCGTAATGAACAACTGGCGGAAATACGTTCAGGAGCAACTGGTGAAGCTGGGCTACCAGTTGAATAAGCGCGACGCCATGCACTCTGGAAGGGTGCGGCGTATGCTACTTCTGAAAAACTTTGCGGTGGATACAGTTCTGGACGTCGGTGCAAATGTGGGTCAGTATGCGCGAGAGTTGCGACGCGATCAGTATGGCGGACGGATCATTTCATTTGAGCCGCTGGGTGACGCCTTTGATGTACTAAGTGGATATGCGGACCGTGACAACCTGTGGGAGGCGTACAACTATGCGCTCGGCGACAGTAGTGGACGTGCTGTCATCAACGTGTCGTCTAATTCAGAGTGGAGCTCTCTACTCAGCATATCACCCGAGTTTTCAGATGCGCCTCCTGGTGCTCAGGTCGTGCGGGAGCAGGAAATAGGCGTTCGTGCCCTTGATGATGTTTTTACCGACCTCGTGGGTCCTAATGCACGACCGTTCCTGAAGATTGACGCTCAAGGGTACGAGAAGAAAGTACTTGACGGCGCTTCGAACAGTCTGAACCACATCTTGGGCATACAGCTTGAAATGTCCCTGCAGCGAGCTTACGAAGGGGAGGTTCTCTTCAATGACATGGTTCACATCATGGAGAAGGCCGGTTTCGCTCTGATGTCGGTGGAGCCTGTAAACGTAAATCCCATGGCGGGGAGGGTACGACAGGTGGATGGTGTTTTTTTTCGTCCCGATAGCGGGCCGAATCTGTGAAGAAGCGACAACTCATACGCAACGCCTCTTTGGGCTCAGTACAGGTTATCGCGACGGGCCTTGTTTTTTTCGTTCTGTATCGATTTCTCTATGACACCATTGGTGTAGCGGAGTTGGGCGTCTGGTCCGTTGTATTGTCCTGGACGTCCATGAGCAGCCTTGCCGGACTAGGCATGACCGGCAGTGCGGTCAAATTTGTTTCAACGTACCTGGCACGCAACGACCGCCGTCATGTTGCGGGAATTATCGAGACGTTGGCCATCTCCTTGATGGTCGTGCTTGCGGGCGCTTTGGTCATCGTATACCCACTGCTCGTGTGGATGACGGGAGTCGTATTTACACCGGAGATGCGCGTTGTTGGGATAAGTATCCTTCCCTATGCCGCCGCTTCATTCTGGATTTCGGCAGTGGCCGGGTTGTTCGGATCGTGCGTCGATGGTTTTCACCGTGTGGATGTACGGCACATAATGATCATCGCGGCGATGTTATTGTATTTGCTGCTGAGCTTTGTGCTCGTTCCGATGAATGGAATCGTGGGGCTGGCGCAGGCACAGGTGGTTCAAGGCTCTGTACTGCTAGTGGCTTCCTGGCTTTACGTACGGCGCCTGCTTCCAGAGCTTGGTATCATACCGACGCACTGGCAGAAGTCGATATTCAAAGAGATAATCGATTACAGCCTGAAGCTACAGTTGATCTCGATCGCGCAACTGCTATTCGAGCCGCTGGCGAAATCGTTGCTCGCCCGGTTCGGTGGAGCAGCGTCCGCTGGCTTCTTCGAAATGGCTAATCGGATGGTGATGCAGTTGCGTGCGCTAATCGTCAGCGCGTACCAAGCCGTTGTACCAACGATTGCCGACCTTCATGAAAGAGACCAGCATCAGGTACGTAATGTTTACGAGGGCTCGCTACGGCTGGTGCATTACCTCGTGGTATGTGCCATTCCGCTTCTCCTGCTTGTGGTTCCGTTAATCTCGCTTTTGTGGCTCGGCGAGGTGCATTCGACGTTCGTGATGTTTACAAGCGTCCTTGTGGTTGCCTGGTTCGTCAACATCCTTGCAACCCCGTCATATTTCGCGAACATGGGTACGGGTGATTTGTGGTGGAACGTGATAGCGCAGGGCACGCAGGGCGGAGTGACGGCTATTCTGGGTATTACCCTCGGAATGGCCTTCGGTGGCGCGGGCGTTGTGATAGCATTCTTCCTAGCCATCGTCCTGGCAGCTGCTACAGTGACGCTCTCCTATCATCACAAGGCAGGGGTTTCTCTCGCGATCTTTGCAGAACGTCGTAATCTACGCCTCCTGGGCTCATCGGTACTTGGTTTCGCCTTCTCTCTGCTATTCATACGTTTCGTAGCGGGGACCTGGCATGTAGCTACGTATACCGCCGTGGCACTGGCCGTCTTTATTGCTGTGGCTGGACCGGTGGCCTGGCAGCACCCGATGCGCAAGAAGCTGTTTGACTTAGTCATGATAGGGCTTCTACCAGCACGTCATCGATCGGTTTGATGGAAATAGGTAGGAATCTTCGCGTGCGCACCCGCTCGGTACCACACATCATGTTGTTCGACCTCTATGCGACAGGTCATCATCCGCAGTACATTCTGAATCTGGTCGAATACTGGGCGGAGCGGGCTCTTGACTGCCGGCTCACCGTCGTGGCGCCCGTTGGGGTGAGAAGGGCGAGCGAGAACTTGGACCGGTTGTTTCATCAACATCGAGGGGACGGACTGCATTTTGTGCCTGGTCGCGATCACGTGCCCGCTCCATCATCCACGGCCAGTCTCATTAAGACGGACCTGGTTCACGGGCGCCTGCTTCGACAGCATTTACGTATGTATCGGCCGAGTCATGCTACGCTGATGTATTTTGACCACTGTCAGCTGTCGCTGGCGCTTGGCCTTCGCCGGCTGCGCGGGATTTCATTATCCGGTATCTACTTTCGGCCGTCCTTCCACCTTGATGAACGGCCTGATGATCTGCGATCTAGATTATCAGCCTTCCGCAAGAAAACGATGCTGCTGCAGGCACTGCGCAATCCGTACCTTCGCCAGCTTTTCTGCCTCGATCCTTTCGCCGTACCGGCACTCGAACAAATGACGCGAACCGTACAGGCGATTCATCTTCCTGACGGGGTTCGGATAAGTGCCGGGGCAGTGAAGAAGTCCGGTCTCCGTGCTGGCCGGCGAAAGGGCCGTATTGTCGCCCTCTTACTGGGCGCGCTCGATGGTCGGAAAGGAATATATCAGGTTTTGAGGGCAGCTAAGCGCCTGGAGCCGGAAGTCCAGCGGAGTCTTTCATTTGTCTTTGCAGGACCGGTCAAGGCGCAGGACGAATCGGTATTGACCGACGCGATCACCGAGGTATGTACTGATACGGAAGTGGCCGTTCATCTCGACGTGAGGTATGTGCCGGACGACGAGGTTCAGAGCCTCGTGGCAACTTCAGACGTGGTGTTGCTCCCTTATCAGAGAGACCATGTAGGATCCAGCAATATGCTCGTCCGCGCCGCTCTTGCAGGCGTGCCTGTTCTAGGCACGGATCATGGCCTCATCGGGAAGCTCATTAGAGCGCATCGCCTTGGCGTCACTGTCGATTCCACTGATCCTGATGCGGTAGCTTCAGGACTCAGGCGTTTCATTAAGTCGCCGGAGCAAACGTCTTTTGATCCGCAGACAGCTGCCGATTTCGGCCGGAGTCACTCCGCAGCCCGAATGGGTCAGGAATTTTTCAGTAGTGTTCTGGGAGATCTGTGAGCGAATATTCCAGCGAACCACGCGATTTACGCATCGTCATCCAGCCACGCGGAGCCGTCTCAGACTATTCGGATGCGCCTCGTTGTACGGCGGTCCACCTAGTAACGCGGTCCCATTTCATCCGGGTTGAACCTGCTGAGCTTGATGATCATTTTTGCCATGGACGAGTGACGGCAATTGTTCATGGCGAAATATTCAACGATCTCACTCACCCTGCACGGTTTGTTTTCAAGCACTACAATGGGAATGCCGACGCGCTCGCGAGGACGCTCAACGGCGCGTTCATCGTTCTTATTATCGACGAAGAGCGTGATGCGGTGCACCTGATCACGGATCGTGTGAACGGCCGTCGACTGTTCGAGCGCACAACGCGCGGAGCAAGGCACTTCTCTACATCACTTGCCGATCTTGCGCCAACGTCCGGAGGAATCGACGTGACGGGAGTCGCATGGTATCTCGCGAACGGTACGGTTCATAACGGCAGAACCGTGTATTCCGGGGTTCGTGTCGTTGAACGTGCGACCGTTATCTCCTTTACCGCGAACGCGTCTGCCGCGCGACCCTACTGGGTCGTGGATTTCGGATCCGATCCGTCGTCGGCACCTGTTTCTGATCTTCAGGCGACACTGGCACGTCTTGTCGCGGAAGCGGTTAGACGCCGCGTGCAGGATGAGCCGCAGGTCCTTCTCTCACTGTCGGGAGGATATGATGCCAGTGCCATCGGCGGAGCACTTAGATACGACCTCGACTACCGGGACGTGACGTGCTTCTCTTATGCGATGGGTGCGGCACAACCTGGTACGGACGAATATCGTGCACGGGAGATGGCGCGCGTAATGGGATACCGCCACCAATTGGTGCAGGCATATGATGGCGATCTCGTCAAACATATCCGACTCAATGCAGAATCGAGCGGTGCCTATGCCAATCCCTGCGACGAGATCACGGCATATGAAAGCGTCGCGACCACCCGCCAACACACAGGCAATCCAGTTTTCTTTACTGGTAGCGAGTGGTTTGGCGACGATTGCATGGACTGGGCGCCATTACGTCTCAGCCAGCCGGAGGACGTGCTACAGAGCGTTGGTATGTACGACCTGCATCGGATCCGCTGGATTCAGCACGTGCTGCCAGGCGCTCTTTACGATGAGATGAAACGGGGGCTGAAGAATGATTATGATGAGGTGTGGGAGAGATGTCCTTTTAAGGACGACCTGTACGATGCGAAAGATTTTATGTACCTCGACCAGCGACTCGTTCATCACAACATGCCGTGGTGGCTTTGTTTCCCTGGTAGGTTCGCCCCCGTACGAAACCCTCTGCTCGACACGGATATACTTGAGTTCATGACGACTGTGCCGACTGCGCTTCGGCGAGACAAGATGTTGTGGCGCCAGACGGCGTCACAGACTTTCCCCCAGTTGTTTCGGCTTCCTCGGACTCGGCGCGGCAGCTACGAATTCGATCTAAAAGGAGAATTTGTACGCCACAGGACCGCCATTGTGGGAATGATAAACTCGTCGAGCAGCCCGCTGGATGAGGTGCTCCCGCCTGACTTCCCATTGAGGATCCTCGATGTGGTTTGCGGAAATAAAGGCGCAGAGCTTTCGGCAAGGACCCATGTGATCAACCTTGCCAAACGCTCCATACCCGCACGATTGAAACGCCGTATCCGCAGCTTCTGGCCGCCCAGTGCGTTTGTGCCGGAGCAGGCGCCTGCGGTTGTGTTGAGAAGGATACTCGTTTTGCGCGAGGCAATGCGGATTCACACGCAGGCTAGAATGAACTCAACCGGGGCGGGCGCTTGTGAGGTGGCGCCATGAGAACGAGCGATCCACCAGTTCTTTACTTTACTCGGTACGTGCCTTCCTACCGCGTAGCCGTCTTCGACCGGCTGAACCGGCGGCTTGGAGGCCGGCTCGTCGTCTGTGCCGGAAGGGCCGGCGGAGCGGATCTGCGTTCGATCGAGGCGCGGTCCTCACCATATCGGACCGTGACCCTCCCGGATTTCTGGTTCAAGGGTGAAGCGATTCACGGTCAGGCATTCTGGAAGGCATTGGGACAGTATCCGCGAATATCTGCCATGCTCGCCGAGGAATCGCCGCGGACTGTCACGCTGCCCTTGCTTATGGCGTATGCAAAGCTGCGAGGCATCCCCTTCGGCCTATGGGGACATTTTTCGTCCAATACTCGCCCGATGGGTAGCACGTCGCTACTCGACCGCTACCGACTATTTCTCGCATCACGTGCCAATGTCTGTGTCACGTATACGGAGCAACAGGCGGCCGCACTCGCCGCACTTCTCCCGCACGATCGGGTCGTAGCCGCCCGGAACACGCTCGATACGGAGACGCTTTTTGAACAGTACGATCGACTTTCATCGGAAGGCAAGACAAACGTCCGCTTGCGGCTCGGTATAAATCCCCAAGCGCTGACGATCGTGTACATCGGTCGCCTCATCGCCGAGAAAGGCGTTGATTTGCTGCTGGATGTTCTCCAGCGTGTTCAGGCTCATAAGGCCGCACAATTGGTTGTCGTCGGCGCCGGTTCGCGCCGCGAGCGATTAGAGAAGCGCATCGCGGAGGAGCACATTCCAGGCGTACACTTCTACGGCGCAATTACCGACCTTGCGGATTCGGCCCCTCATATTTTCGCAGCCGACGTCATGCTGATACCCGGATATCTCGGCCTGCAAGTCAACCACGCATTCGCCCTTGGCGTGCCGATCGTGTCGCGCACGCCGCCGGGACCCGGTCGCTATCACAGTCCCGAAGTCGATTTCGTAGAGAATGGCCGAAATGGACTTCTCGTTGATTCGCCGGATCCCGATACTCTTGCTCGCGCCGTGCTAACTGTCGCGTCTGACAACACGTTCGGGCGCAACGCGCTGGCTTACGCACATTCAAATTTGAACATCGAGCAGATGGTTGACGGGCTCGAGAAGTCGGTGCGTTTTATGGAACAAAGCGATCTACGAACTACCCTCGTCGTTTGAGATGCGCATTCTGGTTCATGATTTCGGCGGTTATCCGTACCCGATCGAGCTGAGCCGCGCGCTTGCACGTCGAGGACACGAGGTGACGCATGTTTACTGCGCGTCGTTGCAGACGACGCCCGGTGGCGCCTTCACGCGTCGACACGATGATCCCGATGGCTTCAAAATCGTCGCCGTTACGCTGGACAAGCCGCTGAACAAGTTCTCGTTCCTGCAGAGGTGGATACAGGAGAATGAGTACGGGCGCCGTGCGGCTGACATTGTAACCCGATATCAGCCGGACGTCGTTTTGTCGGCTAATACCCCTCTCGATGCGCAGCGCACACTTCGCCGATCTTGCGTCAGGCACGATATCCGGTTTGTTTTCTGGGTGCAGGATTTGCTGGGAATTGCTGCCGATCGAATCCTGCGAAAGAAGATCCCTGTGATAGGTCGACTGGTCGGGTCGTATTACCTCCGGCTGGAAGAGAACCTACTGCGCAAGAGCGATGCCGCCGTTCTGCTGACGGATGACTTCACGCCGATAATGGAGCAGTGGGGCGTGTCAGGGAGCCGCACCCATGTCATAGAAAACTGGGCGCCGCTGGCAGATATGCCGGTAGTAGAGAGGAACAACCCGTGGACCCGTGAGAAGGGTCTTCAGAATACGCTAAACTTCATATATGCCGGCACCCTGGCGATGAAGCACAACCCGGACCTCCTGCTTCAACTCGCATTGCGACTGCGCTCGCACAGTGAGGCGCGGCTACTGGTTCTCTCGCAGGGTCTAGGAGCCGACTGGCTCAAGCAGAAGAAACGTGAGCACGGGCTCGACAATCTCATCCTAATGGGCTTTGAACCTTTCGAGCGTATGCCTGAGGTGATGGGCGCGGCCGATGTTCTGGTGGCCATACTTGAAGCGGATGCCGGCGTCTTCTCCGTGCCCTCGAAAGTCCTCGCTTACCTCTGCGGTGGGAAGCCGTTGCTCCTCTCGATCCCGGGTGAAAACCTGGCCTCGCGCATCGTAGCATCCAGTGAAGCCGGATTGGTGGTTGAACCCGAAGATGTGGATGGATTTCTTTCTGAAGCTGAGCGCCTGGCCAACGATCCGTCATTGCGTAAGCGACTAGGGGAGAACGCGCGGAGGTACGCAGAGCAAACCTTTCACATTGAAACTATCGCTGATCGATTCGAAAGCGTCTTGAACGAGGCGATTCAACCAGTGGCAAGCCATACTGGATTACAATAGCATTCCGACAGACTGATGAAAAGACTTCTCGTGACCGGCTCATCCGGACTTATAGGCTCCGAGGTCGTAGCACATTTCGCTTCCCAAGGATGGGAAGTACATGGAGTGGACAACAATACGCGTGAGACCTTTTTCGGACCGGAAGGAAGTACGCGCTGGAACCAGTATCGTCTTCAAGGCACATATGAAACATTCAATCATCACGAACTGGATATCCGCGATCGGGTCGGTGTGCTGAGTCTGCTAGAACGAATCGGTCCAGATGCGATCGTACACGCAGCCGCACAACCATCCCACGATCTCGCTGCGAGAATCCCGTTTGACGACTTCGATACTAACGCCGTGGGCACGCTCAACATGCTCGAGGCCGCACGGCAGCATGTGCCGCAGGCGCCGTTCGTTCATCTCTCCACCAATAAGGTATACGGAGATGCACCGAACGAACTTCCTCTCGAGGAGACGGAGACACGGTGGGACTATGCTCGCGTCGAAGACTTCCATGGTATCGCCGAGGATTTTCGTATCGATCAGTCGAAGCATTCCATTTTCGGCGCGTCGAAACTGGCAGCCGATGTCATGGTGCAGGAGTATGGCCGCTACTTCGGAATGAACACCTGCTGCCTGCGCGGCGGATGCCTGACTGGTCCCTCCCATAGTGGCGTCGAGTTGCACGGCTTCCTGAGTTATTTGGTGAAGTGCAACCTTGAGGGCCGGACCTACACAATCTTCGGCTACAAGGGAAAGCAGGTTCGCGACAACATTCACTCTCGCGATGTCGCTCGCTTCATTGAGCAGTTCATTGCGCAGCCAAGATCAGGCGAGGTTTATAACCTCGGCGGTGGCCGCGATAATAGCTGTTCCATCCTCGAGGCGTTTGACCTGATCAGCCAGATCAGCGGCAAGGAGATGTTGTACAAGTACTCCGACGTCAACCGCGAGGGGGACCATATTTGTTATATGAGTGATCTGAGGAAGATAAAATCACACTATCCTCAATGGGACATCACCGTGACTCTCGAGCAGATCTTTCAGGAGATATACGAGAGCTGGGTCGAGCGATTTCAGCCGGCTGAATGAGTACTCACCGCGCCAGCAACCTGATGCCTGTGCGGCGCATCGTGACCATCGTTGTATGCGTATATTCGATGCTCTCGGTGGGGTTAGACGTCGGCGCACAGCCGACGCGCGTGGAGCGAGGAGCAGGATCCAGCCTCACGCTTAACGGAGAGCCGTTCTTCCCGATCGGATGGAACGCCGTCGGCACGTGCACATCGACGAAAACGCCCGATATATTTAGCACGAACAGAGATTCAGCGGCCGCGCATCTGGATATACTGCGAGACTACGGCGTCAACACGATCATCGAGCCCTCGTTTGCCGACGGAAGAATCGTGGCGAGAGCACAGCGATCCGATTGGTACAACTGGTATCAGTACGCTGGATTTAAAGGCGATTCGCATTATGCTGCTGGACACCCCCGCCCCGGCGCCTACGTAGAGGGATTGCTCTGGTTGATGGATGAAGCGATGTCCGACGGGCGCCGCCCGATCTACAGCATCATATCCTTGTCCAATTACATTAAACCGGGTTACGACCGTCGGTCCGGCCATGAGTACGGCGCGGACGATGTGCTATCATGTCAAGCTTACGCTTCCGTCATTGCACGAGAACGTGAACTCGTCTCAGACGCGGTCCCACGGGTAGCGTGCTCAAGTGCACCTGCATCGCTGCCGTTCTGGGAATGGAACCTCTGGTTCATTGTCACAAGTCTGCGTGACCACCCCGGTCTACTCGGATGGTATTTGATCGATGAGCCCGAGGGCGTATCGTTTCGCCACATGTTCGGAATCGTGGAGCCCGACGAGCCGGTCAGGCGCTACGACGGCAGTCATTCGCTTCCAACCCCAGATCTCCTGCGATATGTTTATGGACGCGTCAGTGAGTTCGAGATGATGGGGCGCGGCGACGGATATGCGCGGCATCCCATCATAGTCGACATCGCGGAGACGAACGTTTTCTTTTCCAACCGCTATTCATGGTCGACCGATGGTAGCCTGAATCCGCAATACAGCAGTGGGCCGTTCGACCGGACGCCTGATGGTGGTTATCATGTCCCAGCCGACGTTCTTGGGCTTGAAGGGAGCGGCAACATGGTCCATACCCGCGCGGCGGGCGATCTTCCCGAGCATCCGTGGTACTGGGACCAGAATTTCATCACCCGCGACGCCGACATGTTGATGGACGTAGTTCGCCGCGACTCGGTGTGGGCTGTGATATCGGTTGCATCGCAGGCACAGCTGCCCAGTGAAGGGCCGTTCGCAATCCCGGAGCCGCTTCGTTGCGAGCCGAATGATCAATTGCGGACGCGCGTGTTGAACGATCGAGATCTCGTATGGCAACTACTCGCACAGGCCGCACTCGGCGTTCGTGGACATCTGTATTACAGCCATGCGCTCATGCCTGCCACTGGACCCGGTGCAGAGCAGGTTCGGCGTAGTAATCGCCTCTTGGCGCAGTTCCAAGGCGCGAGTCTAGACAAAGTGCTGATGGCGCACCGCTATGATGAGTGGGCAATTGAGCGGCTTGATCTCCACGCTATCTCTAATTATTTCCGTAGCGATCCCTCCTTTGTCGGTTCAGCGGAGAGTATGACTTTGCAGGCGTCCCATGTATCAATCGAGATGGAGCCATCCCAGTATCGTGTCCGCAGATTCGGGCGTGCCGCACGCCCGGGGAGCTACGGTGAGCCCGCGATCGATCCTCCAAGCACGACGCATGCCGAACACGAGCTACTTCACGTCGCAATGCATCGCTTCGAGGAAGTTGATTATCTGTTTGTCGCCAACTCGTATGACGCACGGTTAGATATATCGGTGCCTATCGGTCCCGCGTACGATATCATCGAGGAGGGTGTTTTCGACTTGTCGCGAGACGACGGCTTTCTCTGGCGTGAGGCCTTCGAGTTTAGCACGTCTCCTACCGTAGAAAGTAGTCTACGAATATCTCTGCAGCCCTATGAAAGTAAAGTCTTCCGGCTGGTAGGTAGTGACGAGGATTGAATGTGAATCTGAATGATTCACTGCGCTGTCGATGAATCCGTGAACCGCCCCGAATCACCGGAGACTCCAATCTATAGGAACTCGTAGTCATAAGCGAAGCCAGAAGGCGCGTTCAGCGAAAGTGTTCTTCAGTACGTCCCCGTCCTCCTAATATCATTCAGCGGGCGTTGCCTCCCTCCACGGCCACATCTCGGCGGGGCAAGAAGTCGGTATCGCTTTAGCCTTCTGCGCCCGCGTGGGTGCGAAAAATCACCACCTCCACAGCGCCCCCACCGGCACGGCGAACAAATCACGTTCAAACGGCACGACCTCACGGCCCGCGTAGAGCACCACACCGCGGTGCATGCGGCCCTCGGCTGCGTCACGGAGTGTGCGCAGGCCATTGAAGTCTGAGCTGCGGACGCTTGCGGCGGTCTTCACCTCGATTCCCACCAGGCGTCCGCCGGCGTCCTCGAGTACGATGTCGACCTTCTGACCGGTGTGTGTGCGGAAGTGGAATGCGGAATAGT
>Ga0209487_1002631_pt1 | contig 14507 bp, 9 predicted proteins | sample Poulit2012_FD_187524 | JGI IMG/M metagenome (GOLD analysis project Ga0209487, IMG submission 187524) | Agricultural soil microbial communities from Georgia to study Nitrogen management - Poultry litter 2012 (SPAdes) (version 2) | ecosystem: Environmental > Terrestrial > Soil > Agricultural land... | reverse complement strand
GCAGGTAGTAACCGTTTAAATATATATACAATACGACAAGCGGTGAAAGGCTTGTCCATTTATTTGGAAAAAAACCGTGTCAATGTACATGACCGAGGGGTTGTAGTCGCATATGATTCAAGACATATGTCAAAGGAATTTGCTATTGAGTGTGCAAAGGTTCTTGGTGTCCACGGGATAAAAACGCATATATTTGAAGAATTGCGACCGACACCACTATTATCATTTGCGGTTCGTTATCTAGGGACTGCTGCGGGAATAATGATTACAGCAAGTCATAACCCTCCTGAATATAATGGGTTTAAAGTGTACAATGAAGCGGGAAGCCAAATTTCTTTAGATGAGGCAAATGAAATTATTGGTAATATTAATGAAGTAAAAGATGAACTCCAAGTACCAGTTTTGACAGAGAAAGAGCTGATTGAAAATAATCTTCTCACTTGGATCAATGGGGAAGTAGATAATGCATATTTAGAACAATTATTAAAAATATCAAAAATGAATGAAGAAAAGCAGTTGAAGAAAAAGGATTTAGAAATTGTTTTTACTCCTTTGCATGGAACTGCGTTGCGTTTAGTGCAATCTGGGTTGGCACAATTAAACTTTCCTCACGTTCATATTGTTGAGGAACAAGCTGTTCCAGATCCAGAATTTTCAACAGTAGAATTACCGAATCCCGAGGAGAGACAAGCCTTTCAGAAGGCTATTAAACTAGGAAACGAAGTAGAAGCAGATATTTTACTAGCAACAGATCCAGATGCGGATCGGTTAGGTGTAGCCGTTAAAGATAAAGATGGCACATATGTTGTACTAACCGGTAATCAACTCGGTTGTTTGTTGTTGGACTATATATTATCTCATAGTGAAGCCCAAATGTTAAAGAATGCTAGAATGTTAAAGACGATAGTTACAACTGAGTTAGGTCGAGCTGTTGCGAGTAGCTATGGTGTGAAGACTGTTGATACATTGACAGGATTTAAATATATAGGTGAGAAAATAAATGAATATGATGCGACTGGAGAAACATTTATTTTTGGTTATGAAGAAAGCTACGGATACTTAATTAGTAGTTTTGCTCGCGACAAGGATGCTGTACAGGCTACTGTCATGGCCTGTGAAATGGCCCAGTATTGGAAAGACCAAGGCAAAACATTGCTAGATGCATTAGACGAATTATATAAACAACATGGGTATTATAAAGAAAAGCTGCACTCATTTACTTTAGAAGGTCAGGAAGGCCAGGCGCAAATTAAGAGTATCACAGATAATATGCGTGAAAATGATTTACAAGTAGTTGGGAATATGAAGGTAAAATACAAAGAAGATTATTTAGTTGGGAAACGGTTTTTTAACGATGATAATAAAGTGGAAGAGATCCATTTACCTCGTGAAAATGTTATTAAGTATGTCTTAGAAGATAATTGTTGGCTTTGTGTACGCCCATCAGGAACAGAGCCAAAGATAAAATGGTATTACGGTGTTCGTGGTAATAGTGAAGTCGAAGCAGATGAAAAATTATTTCAACTGGAACAATCTTTGAAAAAGTTAATGGATATACCGATTGCAGATTAGCTTTCGATGGAGAAAACTCTACTTATGTATATAACCTAGGTAGAGTTTTTGATTTGATTGAAGTTTGAACAAAAACGACGGTGCTGTCCCCCTCAAATTGCACAGCAATTAGTTGGGTAGGTTCACCTACCATTTAGTGATTGTGATTTTATATTTCTTAAAACCGAGAACAACTCGACTATATTGGGACCTGTAGAGCGATTCTATTTCTCACAGGAACAGAAATTGATATATAAAATTAAGTTTAAAACGAAAGATTGATTGGAGATTAAAATAGGAAAAGGTTGTAACTTTATGGTATAATTAAGCTATAAATTGTCAAAGTATGGGTTATGAATTAACTAAAAAATTTAAGGGGAGTAGCTGTACAGTTACTGTCGTCATTACGAGAGCAATCTCCGGCATAACTGGCAACTAATCGATGTTGAAAGACTTTATTCTATCGATGATAGCGAAAATGCTCATTCCGCCATTGGAAAGATGTATTTTACTAGATCGACTTCAACTTCAATTACAGTTGTTAGCAAGACCTTTACCATTTATTGCTTGTTATTGAAATGATAATCATTTCTTTTTTCAAGCATAATAAGGTAAAGGTCTTTTTAATTTCCTAAAAGGAGAAATAACTTTGGACATGCAATTGGTTATTGAATATTTATGGGTTTTAGTTATCTTAGTCGGGCTAGAAGGATTATTAGCAGCAGATAATGCGCTCGTTTTAGCAATTATGGTAAAACACTTACCGAAAAAGCAACGAAAAAAAGCATTATTTTACGGCCTGGTAGGTGCATTTGTTTTGCGCTTCGGATCGTTATTTATTATTTCATTTCTCGTCGACGTATGGCAAGTACAGGCAATAGGTGCGGTATACTTACTGTATATATCTATCAAACATCTAATGGGAAAAGCGATGAATAACGACAAAACAAAACAGCCAAAAACTTCAGGAAGTGGTTTTTGGATGACTGTTTTTAAAGTCGAAATAGCTGATTTGGCATTTGCTGTAGACTCCATTCTAGCAGCAGTTGCACTAGCCGTTGCATTACCTGCTACGGGTATATTTACAGTTGGCAGTCTTGATGGGGCTCAATTCCTCGTCATTTTTGCGGGTGGAATGATGGGGGTTATAATTATGCGTTTTGCAGCAAATATGTTTGTTAACTTGTTAAATAAACGTCCTGGGCTCGAAGTTGCAGCTTTTGTAATTGTCGGATGGGTTGGAATAAAATTAGCTGTACTCGTTTTATCCCATGAAGAATTAAATATTATTTCAGAACAATTTGCTCATTCAACGGGTTGGAAAATGACCTTCTACATTGGATTACTAGTTATTGCATTAGCTGGTTGGTTCTTATCGAATATGGGTAAAGAATCAACAGGTGAAAAAACTAGTTAAAAGGGTGAAATGAGTATGTCTGTAAAAATTAAGCGCATATATGATGGTGTAGATGATAATGACGGAATTAGAATATTAGTCGACCGGCTTTGGCCAAGAGGTATTTCAAAGGAAAAGGCAAACTTAGATTATTGGCTAAAGGAAATTGCTCCTTCAGATGAATTAAGAAAGTATTTTAATCATGATCCAAGAAAATATAACGAATTTAAAAAAAGTTATATACTGGAATTAAGAGATGGAAAAGCGCTTGAGGCGTATCATAAACTAAAAAACATACTTGAAACCAATGATAATGTGACATTACTTTATGCTGCTAAAGATGAAATTAATAATAATGCACAAGTTTTAAAAGAAGTTGTCACAAATTGATCATATTCGAATGAAAAAAGAACGGCTCCCAGGCTTTTTTTATTTTAAAACATATTGACAGCTTAAATTTAAACTATATAATCATATGATATATAGAAAACAATAAATAAGAGATAAATTGTATTTAAGGATCAGGAGGAATAGTAGAGATGGTAGCAGGAGATTATCGTGTAGAAGAAGATTTATTAGGAAAAAAGGAAGTGCCAGCATCTGCTTATTACGGTGTACAAACCGTTAGAGCATGTGAGAATTTTAATATTACTGGTTATAAATTGCATTCGGAACTTATCGTAAGTTTGGCACTTGTAAAAAAAGCATCTGCATTGGCGAATATGGAAATTGGTAGTTTGGAACACACGATAGGTAATGCTATTGTCAAAGCTGCGGAAGAAATTGCGTCAGGAGAATTACATGACCAATTTATAGTGGATCCAATCCAAGGTGGAGCAGGTACGTCGATTAATATGAATGCAAATGAAGTAATCGCAAACCGGGCACTAGAAATAATTGGTGAAAAAAAGGGAAATTATGATAAGATTCATCCGAATATTCATGTTAACATGGCACAATCAACAAATGATGCTTTCCCTACATCTATTCATATTGCAACAATTGTTTTAATGGAAAAGCTAGAACAGACAATGGAAAAGTTAAAAACAACTTTCGAGAAAAAAGGAAAAGAATTTGATCATATTATAAAAATGGGTAGAACCCATTTACAAGATGCTGTTCCAATTCGTTTAGGACAGGAGTTTCAGGCATATGGGCGAGTGTTATCTCGTGATATCCAGCGTCTACAAAGGGTATATGATGGTTTATATGAAGTAAATCTTGGAGCTACAGCTGTTGGCACAGGTTTAAATGCTGACCCTACATATATGAAAAGAGCTGTAGAAATTTTAAAAGAATTAACAGCACTACCGCTAAGAAATGCCAATGATCTTGTTGATGCAACACAAAATACGGATACTTATACGGAAGTGTCTTCTGTACTTAAAATATGTATGCTTAATATGTCTAAAATTGCCAATGACCTTCGATTAATGGCTTCCGGTCCACGTGCTGGATTTGCAGAAGTTACCTTACCAGCGAGACAACCAGGTTCATCAATTATGCCTGGTAAAGTTAATCCCGTTATTTGTGAAGTGGTTAATCAAGTCGCTTTTCAAGTAGCTGGAAACGATCAGACGATTTCAATGGCATCTGAGGCAGGTCAATTTGAGTTAAATGTAATGGAACCTGTATTAGTTTTTAATCTCCATCAATCATTACAAATGGTTAATCAAGTTTTAAAGACATTTAATGATTATTGCATTGCAGGAATTGAAGCGAACATTGATAAATGCAAAACAGATGTAGAAAAAAGCATAGGTGTAATTACAGCACTGAATCCACACGTTGGTTATAAAGTAGCAACAAAAGTTGCTAAAGAGGCACTTGAAACAGGTATCTCTGTACGAGAAATATTGCTTCGTGATCAGATTTTGACCCCAGTAGCAATTGAGCAAATTTTAGATCCATTTGAAATGACGCGCCCAGGGATTGCAGGAGAACCAACGAAAGTTAAGTAAGTTTGATAGTTATTTTTAGAATGTTGTTGAGTGAAAACATTATAAAATTCTTAAAGTAGAAACCCTTGTATTGCAAGTCATACTATATTGCAAGGAGGTTATACTATTGCATCCGAAAAAAATTACTTTACAAAATGTTTGGGAAGCGAAAAAAAGGCTAAATAGCTTCATCTCTGAGACGCCCTTTATTTCAAGCCCATTTTTGGACGAAAAGTTAGACGCCACTATTTATCTGAAATTAGAAAATATGCACCCGATTGGGGCATTTAAAATTAGAGGTGCAGCTAACAAAATAATGAGTCTCAGTGAGAACGAAAAAAACCGAGGGGTTACAACATTCTCTACTGGGAATCATGGTTTAGCTGTTGCCTATGTGGCAAAGAGACTAGGGATAAAGGCAGTTATTTGTATTTCGAATCGGGTTCCACAGGCAAAAGTGGAAAGAATTAAACGTATGGGAGCAGAAGTTATAAAAGTAGGGACAAGTCAAGATGAGGCGGAAAATTATTGTTATCAATTAGAACAAGAAAAAGGTTTAACAGTTATTAAACCATTTGATGACCCATACGTTATTGCTGGGCAAGGTACAATCGGTTTAGAAATGATTGAACATGTCCCACTTATCGATACAGCAATAGTCCAAGTGTCTGGCGGTGGTCTATTTTCCGGTATTGGGCTTGTTTTAAAGCATTATAATCCAAATATTCGTTTAATTGGCGTTTCGATGGAAAAAAGTGCAGTAATGTATGAAAGTTTACGAGTTAATAAGCCTGTTGAATTGGATGAGAAAGAGACATTAGCTGATAGTTTACTAGGGGGTATTGGCTTACATAATGAATTTACATTTTCTATGGTTAAAGAGCTGTTAGATGATTTTATTCTCGTATCAGAAAATGAGATAAAAGAGGGGATGTTTTTTATGGCTGATCAACATCGCCTCATTGTTGAAGGTGCAGCTGCAACAGGTGTGGCAGCATTATTAAGTAGGAAAATAAAAACGACAGGTTTAAATATTGGAACAATTATTACAGGAAGTAATGTCGATACTCCGGTTGTGGCGGAAATTTTACATGAGTATTTTCAAAACTAAAAAATAATAATTGCAAACATGGACTGCTATAAAATCCATGCAAGACGAAAAGGGCGTTATAAAAATAGATACAATTTCAGTCGTTTTTTTATGAGTAATAACATGTTTCTTTTTTTCTCGTATAATTCTTATTATTTTTAGTCCAGTTTCAAATTTAATAATTTGAAGAAACTAGCTAATTATGAATATTTTTAATAAAATGTAAACAAGAGGATAAATCGCTTATTAAGCACAACTGTTAGAAGTCTTTAAAAGCTCATTATCATGATGATTTTTTGGTAAGCGCTTCCAAATAAGAGGATGGAGTGTGATTATCATGTCAATAACAGTTCAAGAAATTGTTAATCTCCCAATTTTAAATACAGCAAAGGTTCAAGTAGGAATTGAATTTTTAGATAAACGTAATGTAGAGTGGGTGTCTGCTATTGAAGGCCCGGTGGAAAACTTTGTAAGGGAGCATGAGTTCATTTTAACGACTGGTATGGGGTGCGAAAATGATCCTAACTTGTTTTTTCAATTTGTAAAAGATGTATACCATTCGGGCGCCTCTGCCTTAGGAATTGCATTAGGTAGATTTATATTTTCTATCCCTGAAGAAATATTACATTTTGCAAAAGAAAATGATTTTATCATTATTGAACTACCATGGGAAATAAGATTTGCGGATATCCAAAGAGAGACGATGAAAGAAATTAATAGATGGCAACAAGAAGTGTCAGAACAAGCTCAGTCTATGCAAAAGACCCTTATTAACTTTGTCATTCATGGGAAAAGCCTTGTCGATATGATTAAGTATGTAGAGCAAGAATTTGGATGGATAATTGTTTATTCTGATAATAAAGGGAGAGTAAAGACAACTCGGCCTGAGTCAGAGGAAATTATATATTTGTGGAGAGAGTTAGAAAATAATGAAGCAGTTGATATGGATGAGTCGGCTTTCCGTCATATTCGGAAAATAGAATATAATGATGGCTACATCATTCGTAAAGAAATAACATCGGGTGGGAGAAACTTACCACAGGGGTATTTCATTATATTAATGGATGATAAAAGTTTATTTTCAAACAGCGCATTACAAGTTATGGAAAACTTATCGGCAGCTACCGCATTATGGATTTCACGAGAGGATGCCATTGTGAAAACAGAAATACGTTTAAGAAATGAATTTATATGGGGATTAGCAAAAACACCCCATTCTGTTATGGAAAAAAATATTCAATCACGTGCAAGATTATTCGGGTATCGACTAGATATACCGTATGTTTGTATTTTAGGCTATTCTGAAAACTTTGATTCTCTTGCAGAAGATAGGTACGATAGTCGCGAATTTGGTGTGAAAAATATCATATATTACATCGAAGAAGAGATCCATTATGCGGCTTCAGTTGTAAAAAAACGTGCAGCATTTACGTTTGACGAAAACCACCTTGTTATTTTTTTAGAGTCGAAGGAAGAAGAGCAAAGTGCAATTCATCATTTTATCGATTTGATTGAAAAGAGATTTAATGCACTAATGCCAGGTGCAATTTTTTCATGGGGAATAGGGATTCATGGGGACGGAATTATGCAATTTCATGAAAGTTATAAAAAGGCTAGTTCTGCACTAGATTTAGGACGGAAACAAAAAGGATTAGGTAAAAGAGTCAGTTTTGAAGACACCCAGCTTAATCGTCTATTGCTAAATTTAGCAGATAACGAAGAAGTTCGTGATATTACGCTTACAACAATTGCACCTTTAATCGAATACGAAGAAAAGCGTGAAATGGATTTGATAGATACTTTTATTGCATATGACAATCAGAATGGGAATGTAAGCCAAGCGGCTAGAATTTTAAATTTACATCGCCAATCCTTACTATATCGTTTAAGAAAAATTGAGGGGCTTACAAAGTTATCCCTCGATAATCCAGATGATGTTTTTTTATTAAGTATTAGTATTAAAGTATGGCAAACTGGGGCATTAATAAAGGTTAAATCTGATACAAAGTGAATAGGTTCTTTTTGTAGAAAAAGATATATAGAGATAAAGGAATCCAATTAAAGAAAGTTTTAGACAACTTTTTGCTAAGTTTGACCAACATTACAATAAACATAGTTATCATCTAAAAATCCAGATTAAATAATTACTTATAGCTGTAACAAAACTAATGTTGTTATAGCTTTTTTTATTTTATTTGCAAGTTAGACATTGTTCCCTTTTTTACTTTATTCAAAATGATTCATACAAATTGACAAAAGATAGCATGATAATTTCATACAGAGTACCGATTGTTTCGAATTATTTAAAAATTATATAATAATAAGGAAGGGGTTTATCATGTCTGATTGTAAAGGAGAGATACGTTTTTATGAAACTATTTTCAGAAGATGAGATACGGGAAAAAGTAAAAATTAATAAAGAAATGATCGATGAAGTAGCTGGTGCATTTACAGACTTAGTAGAAAAAGATGTGCGAATGCCACCAATTATGCGTGTCGATATTCCAGAAAATAATGGGGAAATGGATGTAAAAACGGCATATATTCCTGGTCATGACATGTTTGCATTAAAAGTTTCGACAGGATTTTTTAATAATTATGAACTAGGATTGCCGAGTACTGGGGGCCTTATGATGCTTATAAATACAAATAACGGTCAACCAGAAGCAATTCTATTAGACAATGGGTACTTAACGGATGTCAGAACTGCTGCAGCTGGAGCGGTAGGGGCAGATCATTTAGCAAATAAAGTGATTAAAAAAGTCGGAGTTATCGGAGCAGGTGCACAGGCGCGTTACCAACTAGAAGCTTTACGAGAAGTTAGAAGCTTTGAAGAAGTGATGGTATATAGCCTTACAAAAAAAAGATTACTAGAATTTAAGCAAGAAGTAGAAGAATCCCTTGATTTAAAAGTGACTATTGCTGCAGAACCAAAAGCGGTTGTAGAAAATAGTGAAATCGTCATTACAACGACACCGGCAACAGAACCAGTTATTCAAGCAGATTGGCTTCATCCTGGAGTTCATATTACAGCGATGGGTTCTGATGCAGGGCACAAACAAGAATTAGATCCGAAAATATTAAAACAAGCAGATTTATATGTATGTGATGTACAAAAACAATGTGCAATTTTAGGGGAATTACGCGCCGCGTTAGAGAAAGGTTTATTTTCTGATGAAGATGTCATGATTGAATTAGGAGAACTAACATCAATGCAAAAAAAAGGACGTCAAAATGAAAGCGATATAACTATAGTTGACTTAACTGGAACTGGTGCACAAGACACTAGAATTGCGCTTTACGCATATAAAAAATTAACTGAAAAAAAGTGAGTGATTTATATGAATATCGTGCAAGGAGCTGAATCCTTATTTGAAAATTTAATAAGATGGCGACGTCATTTTCATGAAAATCCAGAACTAAGTTTTGAAGAATTTAATACAGCTAATTTTATTATTCATGAGTTAGAAAAAATAGAACATTTATCATTAGAAACTTTTATTGGGGGGTACGGGATTGTTGCTACATTATCATCTGGAACAGGGCCAACAATTGCTGTAAGAGCAGATATGGATGCACTGCCAATTACGGAAGAAAATAAACATGGTTTTGTTTCAAGAAATGAGGGAGTAATGCATGCATGTGGTCATGACGCACATATGGCCATATTATTAGGAACGATTCATCTTTTACAAAGGCAATTAATGGATGGGAAGTTACACGGAACGGTAAAATTTATTTTCCAGCCAGCTGAAGAAGCGACAGATGAAAATGGTCTCTCTGGTGCAACACATATGATCCAGGCAGGTGTTTTAGATAATGTGGATGCCATTATCGCCTTACATGTTTGTCCATGGCAACCTGTTGGAACAGTTCAAATGAATAATGGTTTTAGTATGGCCAATGTTGATGTTTTTGAAGGTGTAATTAGAGGTAGCGGAGGGCATGGAGGCTATCCTCATCTAGGTACAGATCCAATGTGGATGTTAGGAACTTTCCTACAAACTTTTTATGGGATGGTAGGACGGAAAATTTCCCCACTTGAAATTGTTGCGGCTAGTATCGGTCGGATTGAAGCAGGAGCTGCTAGTAATGTTATTCCCTCGGAAGTTTATTTGGAAGGGACATTGCGCTCCTATTCACCAGAAACACGGGACAGATTGGCAGCGGAAGTAAAAGAGGTTTTTAAAATTGTAGAAGCTTTTGGTGGTTCTTATGACTTGCATGTCGAAAAAGGGGAGCCAGCTTTAAATAACAACATGGAAATTAATATGATTATTGATCAAGCAATAAATGACATTTATCCAAATATGCATATTCATTGGGAACCTTTTGGGATGGGCGGAGAAGATTTTGGATATATGACAGAGAAGGTTCCTGGGGCGATGTTTTTTCTAGGTTGCCAAATGGAGGATGGGGTGCAACGGGATCTGCATACACCGATATTTGATATTGATGAAAGGTGTTTACCAATAGGAACTGCTATTTTCGTGGCAACTGTAAATCATTTTCTACAAAGAGAAAGTGACCATACAGAGCCATCAAAAGGGAGTTCATTTTTAGAAGGAGCGTGATATTATGATGACGCAAGTAAAAGGAATGAAAATGTTAATTGGAGGAAAATGGGTAGAAAAAGACTCCTCCATTAATGTATATAATCCACAAGATCATTCCTTAATAACGACCGTTCCAAGGGCAACAAAAGAAGATGTATTATATGGAATTGAGATGGCAAAAGAAGGAGCCAAAAAGGCTGAAAAGATGCCGTCACATGAACGTATTGCTGTTTTGAATAGAGCAGCTGATTATATAAAAGCGCATCACGAGAAATATGCACAAACAATTGCCTCAGAAGGAAGTAAAACTATTAAAGAAGCTAGAGCAGAGGTAGGTAGATGTGTAGAAACCTTACGTATTTCTGCAGAAGAAGCAAGGCGAATCAATGGAGAAACCATTCCATTCGACCAAATGGAAGGTAGTGAAAATCGAATCGGTTATTATTATAAATTTCCGATTGGAATTGTTGCAGCAATTACCCCTTTTAATGATCCATTAAATTTAGTGGCACACAAAGTCGGTCCAGCTATTGCATCGGGAAATGCAATCATCGTTAAACCAGCTACATTGACACCAATCAGTGCAATTCTTTTGGCTGAAGCGTTTGAAGAAGCGGGTTTACCATCTAAAGTTTTATCTGTCATTACAGGTAGTGGGGGAGAAATTGGGGATACGTTAATTACTCACCCAGCAATTCGAATGGTTTCTTTTACAGGTGGTCTTGAAACAGGAGAAACCATTGCAAAAAAAGCTGGATTGAAAAAGTTAAGCATGGAACTAGGCTCAAATTCACCAGTCATTATTTTACAAGATGCGCATATAGATCAAGCTGTAGAAGCAAATGTTTCAGGTGCTTTTTGGGCTAGTGGGCAAAATTGTTTGGGAGTTCAACGTATATTTATTAGCGAAACAATTTATGAAGAGTTTTTAGAAAAGTTCGTAGAAAGAACGAATAAATATATAGTGGGAGATAAGAAAAGTGAATTGACGGACATGGGACCGCTTATTCATGAGAAAGAGGCGATTCGTGTAGAAAGTTGGGTCAATGAAGCTAAAGAGGAAGGAGCAAAAATAGTAGCAGGTGGTAAACGGCGTGGTGCATTTTATGATCCAACTGTTTTGGTAGATGTTCCATTACATGCCAAAATTGCTAAGGAAGAAGTATTTGGCCCTGTTGTTTCCCTGTTTCCAATAAAAAATTTAAATGACGCAATTGCTAAAGCAAATGATGTTAATTTTGGATTGCAAGCAGGTATTTTTACACAAGATATTCATCTGGCTTTCGAAGCAATTAAACGATTGGAAGTTGGTGGATTAATGATTAATGACAGTAGTGACTATCGAATTGATGGAATGCCTTTTGGTGGTATAAAAGGTTCTGGATTAGGACGTGAAGGGGTAAAATTCACAATTCAAGAGATGACAGAACCAAAGGTAGTCCAGTTTAATCTATGAATAGTTACTTAAATATTGAGGAGGATTCATATGTCAAAAGTATTGAATAATGCAAAACTAAAAGAAGAGCTAGCGGAATTAGATAAACAACATTTCATTCATCCTACTTCTAATTTAAAGCAACAACAAGAGGAAGGGCCAGCCTTTATTTTCACAGAGGGTAACGGTATTTATTTAAAAGATATCGAAGGAAGGAAATTAATCGATAGTTTATCCTCCCTTTGGAATGTAAATATTGGGCATGGACGAGAGGAACTAGGGGAAGTTGCCAAGGAGCAAATGGGTAAATTAGCTTTTAGTTCTGCGTTTAGTAATTGGAGTCATGAACCTGTCATTCGCCTAGCACAAGAGGTTGCTCAGTGGACACCAGGAGATTTAAATGTTACTTTTTTTACCTCCGGTGGTTCGGAGGCAAATGATACTGCCTTTAAAACAGTACGTCATTACTGGAAAATAAATGGACGTCCAGAAAAGAAGAAGATAATATCTCGCAAAAAGTCTTACCATGGTGTAGCAATGGGTGCAACAAGTGCAACAGGAATTCCAGAGTTTCATACGTTTACAGAATCCATTGCACCAGACTTTCATTATGTAGATACATCTATCGACGCTTTAGAAGAAATGATTGCAAAAGAAGGTGCGGATACCATTGCTGCGTTTATTTCAGAACCAATTCAAGGGTCAGGTGGTGTCAATTTACCGCCTGAAGGGTATTTTGAGAAAGTAAGTAAAATTTGTAAAGAAAATGATATATTATTTATTGCGGATGAAGTTATTTGCGGTTTTGGACGTACAGGAACAAACTTTGGGATGGAAAATTTCGGTGTTATCCCGGATATAATTACGATGGCAAAGGGAATTACTAGTGGTTATGCACCGCTTGGTGGAATGATCATCTCGGAAAAACTCCACAAGGAAATGGTAGAAAAAACAGATGGGGTATTCTGGCATGGCTATACGTATAGCGGGCATCCAACATCTGCAGCAGTTGCATTACGTGCCTTGGAAATTATAAAAGAAGAAAAATTAATAGAGAATGTCCGGGCAATGGGACAACAAATGTTAGAAGGTTTTGAATGGATTAAAGCGCAAAACGAGATTGTTACTCAAGTAGAAGGGATAGGATTGTTAGGCGCTATTCGGTTAGAGAGAAGGGCAAATGATGAACCAATTGGTCCGCGTGTCGTTCAAGAAGCACTGAATAGAGGAGCTATTTGTCGATCTGTTGTATATGGTGGCCAAGATACATTAGCGTTTGCCCCACCATTTATAATAACGAGAGAACAGGTTGATGAGTTGACACATATTATAAATGAGTCAATTAAGGCAGCTTTAATATAAAAGCAATATTGAAAGTAAAATACAGTATGTTTAAAGAGTTTTGTAAAAATCAAATATTTCTCCCTTTTTATGGAGGATAGATACTATCTTAGGTGTCTATCCTCCAAATATGATGTTTTTTTGTAGATTGTTTAGGCAATTTGTCTATTTAATAGTAAATAAATTCTTACATTTTGCAGATTGATTTATGGTAGTGAACATTTTTATAATAGATATATCATGCAATAGTTATGCTTATTTATTTATGAAAATTCTGATTATTCAATAAATAGTCTGGGGGTATGTAAATGTCCATTTTTACAACGAAAGAATATAAAGATCGCTTATTAAAGACAAAACGTAGTATGGCGGATAAAGGAATAGATGTGTTGCTCGTTTCCGACCCCGCAAATATGAATTACTTAAGTGGATACGACGCATGGGCATTTTATGTGCATCAATTATTAATTGTTACACTCGATGAAGATGAACCAATTTGGATTGGTCGAATTATTGATGAAACTGCTGCACAGTTCACAACATATTTGGAGCATAAAAATATTATTCCTTATCCAGATGATCATGTCCATTCAACAACAAAGCATCCAATGGATGTTGTTGCAACTGTTTTGGAAGAAAGGAATTTAGAAAACAAAGTAATTGCAGCGGAATTTGATGCTTACTATTTTACCGCAAAAAATTATTTGCAATTAACAAAACGCCTTCCAAATGCACGTTTTGTTGATGGAACAAACATCGTAAATTGGATACGAATTATTAAATCAGACCAAGAGATTCAACTCATAAAAAAAGCTGCTAAGATTGCTTCTGCGGCAATGAAAAAAGGGATTGAAAAAATTAATACTGGAGTAAGACAATGTGATGCCGTAGCAGACATTGTTCATCGACAAATTTCAGGTGTGGAAAACTTCGGTGGAGATTATACTTCAATTGTACCTTTGCTTCCTACGGGAGAAAGAACGAATGCTTGTCATCTAACATGGACGGATGAGCCTTTTAAAAAAGGTCCTGTTATAATTGAATTAGCTGGATGTTATGAACGCTACCACTCACCTCTTGCTCGCACATTAGTTATTGGGGAACCGACGAAGGAAATGGAAGCCCTTGCATTTGCTGCGGTAGAGGGTATTAATAAGGCATTAGAAATGATAAAGCCAGGTGTTACATGTGAAGAAAT
>Ga0209487_1002630_pt1 | contig 14508 bp, 14 predicted proteins | sample Poulit2012_FD_187524 | JGI IMG/M metagenome (GOLD analysis project Ga0209487, IMG submission 187524) | Agricultural soil microbial communities from Georgia to study Nitrogen management - Poultry litter 2012 (SPAdes) (version 2) | ecosystem: Environmental > Terrestrial > Soil > Agricultural land... | reverse complement strand
GCGAACTACTTGCGTTCAGGATAATTACCGCTACGGAAATACACTTCGCTTGCCGCGGGCGCTGGTAAGCCCCCTCCGTGCTAACGCACTACGTGGTCTAACCTAGGCTTTTCATCCCGCAGGCGTCTACGTGTATTTCCTACGCTAAAATTGTATATATAATTTTACGATATACTGACTAACATTGTGTTAAGAATTAAGCTACAAACCAGTTCGGGAGAGCGCAGAGGGGCGACTCCTGCGGGAAAAGCAACGGCTGAAGATCCCCGAGAGTGGTTTTCTCTTCGGTAGCTGAAGCGTTGCCCGCGGAAAGCGTCCCCTTGGAGCGATCACGAACAGCGAACAAAGCTGTTATTCTGAATTGAGGTAGTTCGCAGTTTATGTTAACAGCGATTATTTTATTGTCAATTTGGGTAATGTTTCTCTACTTTATCTAATGTCATCAAAGTTAAATGGAAATTTTTACTCTGCGAAAGTTGAATTAATTATTCTTTCTACTCTGGCAACATCTACCACCTGATTAGTATTTAACTTTCAAGCGTCCTCATAGTTTTTTCCAATTAATGTATGTGCCCATTTGTTTATTGTTTCTTGAATTGACTGTTTTTCTCGGTGAAATTGCTTGATTCGATGCCCATTTGCGCCTGATGGATGTGGAAAGCCAGATACATAATAGTGATGTGGCAATTTTTGTTGTGCAACAAGTTTTAAAATGATTTGATCAACTGCTTTTCCTAAAGGGATGACTAATGCAGGTTGGACAATTTTGCTAATTTCATTTGCGAATTCATGATATGCATAATGCCGTAATAGTGATGATTGATGTATTTGTGGTTGGTGTCCCGTATAGTTTTTCTCATTTACAAATACTGGATATTTGATGACCGATGTCGTATGAAGAAGTTCATGATTCTCTTTAAATAAATATGCCGAACTAGGGATGTTTAATATTCTTGGTAAATCACACTGATCAAGCATTTCTATTAGATTTTTCCTCATTGTACCAGAGAATCGTGCGGCAATTTTAGCATGATAAAGACTATTTTCCATACTCTCATTTGCTGCTTGACTAATGATAAATTGCCTGAACGCATTTTTCATTTGTTGCCATCCTGGAGTTATACCAACGATAATAACTTTTGCTTTTTTATTAACATATTCATTATGTGGCGCATAATACATCTGTATATTAGCCTCTTTTGTAATCAAAAATGAGCCTATTAATAAATCTCCTTTTGTAAAATAGCTATTTGGATCTAATGATTGAATGGCAGGTAAAAAATCGTTCAATTTTCCATATGGCATGTCTGTCTCCCTCTATCTGTAGTAATGATCTGATTAAACTGTTTTTAGTCGATGCATTTATGAAGTACTTTTGTGACAAAATAATCGTATTAAATGGAGGTGATTTTGTGGAAAATAAAAACTATTCTGTTGCAGGAACTGATATTGAAGCAGTGAAAGAACAAGCTCGAAAGTCTGGACTATCATATAATGAAGCCAAGGAGTGGATCGCCCGTGAAACTGGTGGTCGCGATACTCATATTTATAGCGATACAGATGTCGCGGCAGTTAAGGCACGAAACGCCCAGTCTGAAGCAATGAAGAAATAAATGCACATATTAAACTTGATTGATTTGCGAAAGCATGTTAATTTACTTAATGACAAATTAATCATATAATCGATAACGTATAATCTCAATAATAAGGTTTGAGAGTTTCTACCAGGAACCATTTTAAATCCTGACTACACAGTGAAACATGTAGTTGGGATTTTTCTATATTAAGTGAGAATACGCCAAGGGGGAAGCTAAGTGAATTTTAGAGTTTACATATTAGCAACAGCCACAGTCATCGTTGGTCTTGTTGAACTAATAGTCGGTGGAATTTTACCGATTATAGCGGAGGATTTAAATATTACTATTGGATCTGCTGGACAATTAATAACTGTTTTTGCACTTGTTTATGCTATTTCTGGTCCTGTGCTGTTATCATTAACTGCTAAAGTTGAACGGAAAAAGTTATATTTAATCTCATTATCATTATTTTTCCTAGGAAATGTCTTAACTTATGTGAGTACAGACTTTTCATTTGTTATGATTGCTCGTGTGATTACGGCGATGAGTGCTTCCTTAGTCATTGTTTTATCATTAACTCTTGCAGCAAAAAGCGTTCAACCAGCTTATCAGGGAAAGGCTATAGGGGTCATCTCTATGGGGATTAGTTCGTCCCTTGTACTTGGAGTACCACTTGGTATTCTCGTAACTAATTGGTTTGACTGGCGGACTGTTTTTCTAGGCATTGCCTTTTTAACGATTATCCCATTTATTTTAATATCCGTTTATATTGAACAGAGTTGGGTTGAACATGTACAGCCTTTGTCAGGGCAAATAAAGGCCCTTGGAAATATTAAAATTATTGGAGCCCATTTAGCGGTCGTATTCATGTTAGCAGGTCACTATACTTTTTATGCTTATTTCACACCATTTTTAGAAAGTGCGCTTGATTTAAGTGGATACTGGATTAGTGTATTTTACTTTCTATTTGGAATAGCAGCCGTATTTGGAGGGGGTCTAGGTGGTTCACTTGCCGATCACATTGGTGCCACAAAAAGCATGTTAATTTTTATAGGCTCGTTTGCAATTGTCTTATTTATACTGCCATATACAACATTTTTTATTCCACTTTTTATTATAATCATGATGATTTGGGGAGCATTAAGTTGGAGTAATTCACCAGCGACACAGTCATATCTCATTCAAACAGATCCACTCAACTCAGATATTCATCAAAGCTTACACAATTCAGCGATTCAGATTGGTATTGCTTTAGGATCTGCAGTCGGTGGGATCGTTGTGGAACAGCAATCATCAGTAAGTCATACAGCAACAGTTGGAGGAGGCATTGTAGTTCTTGCGTTTATCTGTGCTGTAGTATCTATTGCCATACCCAAAAAAGAAACTCACAAGATTAATTTGTAAAATGGTATGAATAAATTTCATCATACATATTTATAGCTTCTTCGATACAACATTTAGCTGTATCGAAGAAGCTGTTTTTAGTACTGATAAGTTTCACTTACATATTTTTAAAATACGGATTGCCATTCATTCCGACCCATAATTCTGATTGTTCTAGTTGATAAGCAAGCTGTAATAAACGGTATTCTTCTCCTTTTGAGGCAATAAACTGAACACCTAATGGTAAACCTTCTTTTGATAAATGAACAGGTACAGACATTGCTGGCTGTCCCGTTAAATTAGCAAGCTGTGTGAAGGGTGTGTATGTTAGGCTAGGTAAGAACATTTCGTTAATTAATTCCTGCTGTTTATCTTTCGAAACTGCAGCCATCCTATTTCGGAATTGTTCTTGTTTATCTTTCGAATGGGTTAGCTCGCCAATTTTTGGTGCAGGAAATGCGGTTGCTGGTGTCATATAAAAATCATATGTTTCATGGAACTGTGCCATCTGTGCTGCAGCCGTATCCCATGAGGCAAGACTTGCTGAAAATTCTGCAGCTGAAACTGATTTTCCAGCTTCATTCAACATCCATGTTTCGATTTCTACATCATCTGGTGTTAGTGACCGACCCAATGCTTGTTCTAACTGGTAAAATAGTGTTGAAATCTCACCGCTATTCATAATAAAGTAATTTCTCATCAATTGTTTCCCATCTACACCATTTTCCGCTTCCTCTACGTGATGCCCTTGTTTTTCTAACCACTTTGCTATTTTTTCTACTGCAAATTTAGCATCTTCTGACACTGGTGTATCTACTGGTGACTGTGTCGTAAAGCCTATTTTAAGTGGCTTCTTAAATGGTAGTTGAAGTACATCAGTATATTGATCAGGATATAATGGTACTTGAAAAGCTGCTTCTGGTTGGATAACTTGCAGTTCATTAAGCATTGCTGCACTGTCACGTACACTTCTACTTAAAATAAAATCTACTGCAGCTCCATGCCACTGACGACCTACACCGGGTCCTACAGGTGTCCTTCCCCGCGTTGGTTTGAGACCAAATAGGCTTGAAAATGATGCTGGAATTCGAATTGACCCTCCTCCATCACTTGCACCTGCCATTGGAACAACACCAGAAGCAATCATTGCTGCAGAGCCCCCACTTGAACCACCAGGTGAATAGTCAGGGTTCCATGGATTACGCGTCGGTCCGTAGAATTCTGCTTCGGTAATGTTTTTTAAAGCAAATTCTGGTGCATTTGTATGTCCCATTAATAAAAGCCCTGCTTCGCGAAATTTTGCGACAAGATTAGAGTCTTGTTCGGCAATCATTGTTTGTAGTAGCTTTGATCCCGAGGTTACTTTTTCTCCTTCTTGTGGTTGTGTATCTTTTAGTAAAAATGGAACACCTGCAAAAGGTCCATTATTGATATTTACGTTGACTGCTTCTTGTAAAACTGCCTCTTCCCTAAAATTTGTAATAGCATTTAATGTCGGATTAACTTTTTCCAATTGTTGAAAGCTCAATTCCAATAATTCTCTAGGGGTTACTTCTTTCTTTTTAATTAATATTGCCATTGATGTCGCATCTAATTGTAAATATGTTTGTAAATCTATTTTGATCACCTTTTCATGATACATTTTTCTAAACGGGATATTCGAAACAATAGCTTCTTTTTATTTCCCTTTGATTGTTTTTCTAATGTCTAATGCTTTTTCTGGATAATCAGTAATAATCGCAGGGCAGTTCGCTTGAATAAAATAGTGAAGTTGTTCTGTTTGATTAACCGTAAACACTCTGACATCAATATCATTTTCAGTCGCTCTTTGAATCATGGTTGCATCTGTTGTCTTCACATATGAGTGAATTGCCGTAGCACCAAATGTTTTTACGTAATGCCATGGTTCATACAATCTTTCCATATATAATGCACCACATTCTATCTTCGGATGTAATTCGTTCACTTTTTTTAGACCTTCGTGATTGAAAGATGAGATAATTACCCGATCGACTAAATCATAAGCCTCTATTAACTGAATAATCTTTTTTTCAAAATCAACATAATCAAGTGCTACATATTTTAATTCTATGTTTAAAATCATGTTATTGTTTTGTATGAATTCAAGAACTTCTTCCAAGGTTGGAATTTTTTCTTGTTGGAAGTTTGGCGAAAACCACGAACCAGCATCTAATTTTCTAAGTTCAGCCAAAGTATTATCCCGCACCATCCCCTTACCATTTGTTGTACGATTCACTGTATCATCGTGGATAACAGCAAGTTGATTATCTTTTGTATAATGAACATCGATTTCTAATCCCTCTGCGCCAACTTTTTCAGCTTCAATATAAGCTGCCATTGTATTTTCTGGATGTGTCCCCGCACTTCCACGGTGTGCAAATATGATCGACATTTACGTAAACCCCTTTAGTGTATTTGAATTGATTTTAGCTTGCTCATTCCTATTTTCAATAGTAAAAAAGCAATTAAAAAGCTTATAGCTGCACTGTAAAATAGTGCTGGATGTCCAAATACATCCATTGTTAATCCTAATAAGGCTGGTGCAACTACGGATGAAGCCATAGAAAATAAGTAATACATACCTGTAAAAAAGCCGATTTTAGTCAAACCACCAAGATCTGAAACAAGTGGATATGCTTGAACATTGATAAGTGCCCAACCAATTCCACCAATAAATAATAATACTTTTAAAATGGTTAATGACGTGATCCATGGCATAATTAGAAATACAGTAGGTAGAAAAATCAAACCAATAAGCATCGTTTGAGATTTTCCAAGTCGGCTACCAACGAGGCCAGCAGGAATCGCAAACACTACAAATGATAGACTGAAAAAACCAAGAGTAAAGGCGGCATCGGCTTCACTTGTACCAAGATGCTCGTACGCATATACAGTAAATTGTGCTTCTAGTCCACTATAACCGATAAAATAAAGAAATATTGCAAATAAGATGAATAAATGTCCTCGAAATGAGGAATGAAATAGTTTACCTAAATTGTGTTTTAAGGATTGAAGTGCCATCGCCTCTTCACTTTCCTCTAAGGCCGACTTTACGTATTTCGGACGGCGATCAACGACTATAAATAATAAAACAAGTGCTAAAAACAATAAAATTCCACCAATGAGAAAAGGATAATGCTTGGATTTATCATAAAGTGGAGAAAGAGCAAATAGAGCTAATAAAGCCCCAATGCCACCCATAAAATTAATTACGCCATTTGCGGTTGAGCGTTTCTTAGGTGGAGTATGATCTGGCATAAGCGCAATCACAGGTGCACGATAAACGGTCATCGCTAATAGGAATAAAACATCGACTGCCAATAATAACCATAATGACATACTACTAACAACTGGAATGAGAATAAAAAATAATGCTGCCACTGGCATTCCAATGACTAAAAATGGAAGTCGGCCACCAAGAGGTGATTTTAATCGATCAGACCACGTACCAATGACTGGGATCAAAATAACTGCTAATAAATTATCTAATCCCATTATACTACCACGAATCGCCCGACTATTTATATATTCACCTAAAATTAATGGCATAAACGCATTATATAAAGTCCAGACAAGTGTTAATGCAAAAAAACCGCTTCCAATTGCTAAAATCTTGCCATAAGAAAACCTCGATGATCCACTCAATGATTAGCCCCCTTTTTGGGGACAGTCCCCCGCTACACTAGTGTGATGAAGTGATAGAGAGGCGGGGGACTGTCCCCAATTTAATCTAATTCTACTTCTAAAACTGTTCCATTATTAGCATCTATAACGACTTCGTACTTTACTCCTTGTGCTGTAACAATATCAACTTCGTAAACTAAAATTCCTTTTTCATGGTCTAATTCTACTTTAACGATCTCACCTTGGACCTGGCTTAAAGCAATATTCATTGCCTCTTCGATCGATATTCTTCGTTGTCTTTGTGGCATATTCGGATTGTAATGATGATTTGGCCAATGATTCCCCCAATTTGGATGATGACTGTAGTGATAATTATTCATAAATATATCTCCTCTTCTTATCTTTGTAGTGAATTTCCTTAATATTTTATTCACATACCTATGATAAGTGCCCTATTTATAGGTAAATAGGTAAAAACCTATGGGAATAAATTGTAGTCAACTTTTTATGAGGTGGGATGATGTCATTACAAATTTCAATACCAAGTCTTATCAACCAGCACAATAAGTATTTCTAAAAAATACAATGTTTTCTCTAGCTCTCATAAAGCGATGACTACCATACGTACCAAATTCATCTCCTTTCTCTTCCTTGAACAGTGTCCATAAACTCCAAAGATAATCTTGAAATATTTTATGCAGATGAATTCTCCTCCATTCATCTTGAGTAACAGCCCTTTCAAAATAATAAGATAAGAATAAATCTTCTTCAAAGATTGTAAATCCAGATTCCAACATATATGCAGCAATATCCCATAATGGATCAAACATGCCACTATACTCCCAATCAATCAAATAGAGTTTATGATCTTGACCATAAATAAAGTTTGGAAAGGTTGGATCAATATGACAAGGCACTTCTTTTATTGTAAATGTTTGGTAATAGGCCTTTAAATCAATAATATCTTTTTTCACATTTTTAAAATCTTTATAAAAGATTGCCTGAGCATCTAATGCTAGACGTTCATATTCAGCCATCAATTTGTTCAGTTCAAATCGATTGTTCATTTGTACATCTGAACTATGAAGTTTACGCAATATATGTGCAGTTTTTTTCATTGTTGCTTCATCTTTCGCCAGTTCTGGTGTTAATGTTTTGGCATTTATTATTTTTCTAGTAATTTTCATACCACTTTCTACATTGAAGTAAATATGCTCAGGATTAATACCGAGAACTGTTGCGAGTTCGAGATTGTCTTTTTCCTCAATTCTATTAATAAAATCTTCCGTACCATTTCCAGCAAATCTTGCAATATACTTTTCTTCATTTATTGAAATGAGATAGTTAATATTAGTCATTCCGCCTAGAGGATGAATTATTTCAACTGTAGCTTCCCGCAATTGCAAAGCCTCTTTAATTTGTTTCGTTAAGCCGTTCATAAATAATCTCCTTTCATCAACCAAATGATATTGTTTTATCTAGTGATTGTAACGAAGACAAAATACTTAACGCTGTTAAATAACTTGTTTTAGGGTTGTTTGGGGAGGGGTTGTTTTCAAGAATAAGTTCAAGCTTCCCAAAATCACCATTCGCTTCCAAACTGTGAACATTTTTAGTTACTTTTGGATCAGCAATTATTTTCACCCTTGTTCTTTCAATACCTATGCCTGACAGTGAAATGATAATAGCGATATTAGCATTTTTAGGATAGTTAACAATAGCGTCTTTAGCAGACCCATCGAAAATTGTTATTTCTTTATTAATAGGCCCAACAGATAATGCTTGAGCAGGTTTTCTTGTGACTAATTTCACAGTTTCTAAACCGCTTAAAGCATTTGCTGATCTAAGCACGTCCAATCCACCTATTGCTCCCGCTGGTAAATAAAGTTTATTGTTGTTCAATTCAGCGGTTTCCTTCAATTTATTATAAAAATGAGAATCTACTAAAGCCCCAACACTAATTAAAAGTAAATCTTTTTTTAGAATAATTTGTCGGGCATATTGTTTTACGACTTCTATATTCGCACATTCTACAATAAGATCAACGGAGGAGTCCAAAAATGTCTGTAGTTCATTGTGTACAGTGAAATTATATTTGTTCGAAAGTTTATTCAACAATTCTTTTGATTTATTGCGATCATCAAACACAGCCGTTATCTCATAGCCAGAAATTGCTTTTTCACGATTAATTTTTTCCAATAGAAACTTCCCAATTGAACCAGCACCAATGATTCCAATGTTCATTCTCATCACCTCCATATAAAATGAGATTAAAAAACTTGGCCTTTCGCCAAGTTTCCTAATCACTATATTCATTATACCTTATTTGATTGGTGAAAACATGATCAAACCACTTATGCTGCCTGATTCTCAGCCACTTTTTCTCTTAATGTTTTATTTGCTATTGTTGTAATGACAAATGCACTTACCAATGATGCCAACATAGCAATGATTAATCCGACCATATTGTTTGAAGCAAATGGGGCTACGAATGTTGGTAAATATGCTGTTCCTTTAACATTGAATAGACCAACAAGCATCCCGCCAATTCCACCAGATAAAATAGCACCACCAAAAACTATTTTATTGGAAAACATAAATGGATAAGCAGACTCAACAAATGTTCCAAATCCTAGGTTAATTAAGAATCCTGGCGTTGCAACTGCTGCTTCACCTTTATTTCTTGGAAAGATGATGTTTGCTAGGTTAATTCCGGCAGCTACAACAACGAGTGCCACCATATCAACTGCACCTAAAAAACTAGCTCCTGTTTGCTCCATTTCCAGCAAAACAATTGGTAAAATAGCGGCATGATACACACCACCTAAAATTGCTGGCCAAATAAGTAAACCCGCAATAGCCCCGGCTAGCATTGGACTAAAAGCTACTGTTTGTTCAATCAATAGTTTAATAGAGTCTCCTGCTAATAATGCGATAGGTCCTAAAATATAATAAATAACTAAACCGGATATAATACCTGATAATCCGCCAGCAACAATGTTAACTGTAGTCATTGGAAAGCGCCACTTTACACATTGTGTAAATAAAAACTGGACCAATAATCCTGCTCCAATTCCGCCTAACATCCCACCGATAATACCACCATCAACCGATAGGATACCAGCGATAATTCCGGCAACAATCGAAACCTCATCTAGATCAGACACTTGTTTGGCCGCAATAGCTGCAATAACAACTGGAAGGGCTGTGATAATAATATCAAACACATCACCTAACCCAGCGAAAATTGGAATCTTACTAAGTGCAAGAATAAGCGCCATCGAAATAAATGCTGGAAGAGATGAGATCATAATTCCTCTAATGTTAATTCTTTTGAATGGATTCTCACTTTTGGAGTCATTGTCACCCATTTGCGTAAAGACGGGACGATATTTAATTCCCCAATGTTTCGCTAAAGAAGCAACAAATGATATGGCTCTTGTTCTATTTGATGTCCCCGTTGTGCCAGAGACAGAGATAACATTACCTTTTTTTGAGCCGACATTTGCCATTGATGTTCCACCAGTTCCCACAATTGGAATCTTCATCTCAGCAGCCGCAAGAACAGCTTGTTTATTTGCTTGTTCTGTATGAACACTCATTAAAATCAATCCATCGATCAAGCCACTTTTGATTTTTTTCGCTATTTCTTGATCTAATTGTTCAGCCGCGGCGTTAGTCTCCTTCAATGATCCTTGAAAAATGGATGTTGGTTTATTTTCACTGAGCGTAAACAAAGATGCTTTCGTATGATCTTTAGCTTTATCCATTGATGCCTCCGCACCTATGAACTGAATCGCACTGATGTTCATTTTTGCAGCATCAGCTTGGGCGATTATTTCCGTTAATAATTGCTTAGGGTATTTGCCACCTAGACTATATAAATTTCCACCGCTACTACCTAAAATTGCAATATTTTTCATTACTTCACCACCTCGTTTTTAAAAACGCTTTACCACACTAGTGCAGCGGGGGACTGTCCCCAAGTATTTTAATGAGTTGTTCCATATCTTTGTCGGTTCCAATTGTGATGCGTAAGTAATTATCGATAAATGGTTGATCAAAATACCTGACCAGGATATTGGCTTCATATAGTTTTTCATATAATAACTTAGCACTGTATTCCTTATGTGTCACAAAGATAAAATTTGCTTGTGATGGTAAAACTGTAAAACCCAGTTCCTCCATTTGCGCTGTTACTTTTTCCCTCGTAGTAACAATCTGCTGAGTTACTTTTTTAAAATATTCAACATCATCAAATGCTGCTTTCGCCCCGGCCAGTGCCAGTCGATCGATTGTGTACGAGTTAAATGAATCTTTCATGCGAATAAGTGCCTGAATCAAAGACTCATTTCCTAATGCAAATCCGACCCGTAATCCTGCCAGTGATCGGGATTTAGATGTCGTTTGAACAACGAGCAAGTTGTCATATTTATTGATGAGATTTGCTGCAGATTCTATCGCAAAATCTACATAAGCTTCATCAATAATCACAACTTGATCAGGATTATTTTTTAAAATTTCTTCGATATGCTCAAGCCCTAAATAAATACTTGTTGGTGCATTAGGATTTGGTAAAATTACCCCACCTTCCGAATAAAAAAACTTCTCAGTCGGCAATGTAAAGTCATCATTGACAGGTACTTCTTCATAGGAAATATCAAACAACTTCGCATAGACAGGATAGAAACTATACGTAATATTTGGATAACGAATTTTCTTTCCTGGTTCAAAAAACGCCATAAAAGAAAATGCTAACACCTCATCAGAACCATTCCCAACAAAAACTTGATCAGGCTCTAAATTATTAAACGAAGCAATAGATTTCCGTAAATCATCAGCTGTTGGAGAAGGATATAATTTTAAATTCTCTCCAGCTTCCATCTGAATCGCCTGAATAACATTTGGACTCGGTGGATAAGCATTTTCATTTGTATTTAATTTAATAATATTCGGTTTATTCACTTGCAAACCTGGCACATATGGCTCTGCACGCTTTGCCATACTACTCCAAAACTTAGTCATTTTGTGTCACTTTCCCTTCGAGCGCCTTTTCAGCAATACTTTCTTCACGTCATCAACACTTACATCCGCAATTTCCATGAGCACAAGGGAATGATAAACTAGATCCGCGAGCTCACTTGTTAATTCTTCTTTATCCTCATTTTTTGCACCAATAATTACTTCGCTAGATTCTTCGCCCACTTTTTTCAGAACTTTATCAATACCTTCTCTAAAAAGATATGATGTATATGATCCTTCAACTGGATTTGCTTTACGATGTTTAATTTCTTCAACAAGTTCGTGAATAATTTCTCGTTTAGACTCTTGCTCTTCAAATGCTGTTTGATAAAAGCAGGTCTCTTCACCTGTGTGGCAAGCTGGACCCATTGGCACAACTTCTACCAACAGGGCATCCTGATCACAATCTAGTGTAAGTCTTTTTACAGTTTGGCGGTTGCCTGAAGTCGCGCCTTTATGCCAAAGCTCTTGTCTTGAACGACTATAAAACCATGTTTCCTGTGTTTCAATCGTTTTTTGTAGTGCCTCTTTATTCATATAGGCAAGCATTAAGACATTACCTGTTTGTTCGTCTTGTACAACTGCGGGAATTAATCCATTGTCATCAAATGTTATGTTTTCGATGTTTATATTCATAGTTCACCATCCGCTAAATATTTCTTTAATTCAACAATGTTAATCTCATCATAGTGAAAAACAGAAGCCGCTAATGCTGCATCAGCTTTTCCTTCCGTTAAAATTGTTTTAAAATGTTCCATTTTCCCTGCTCCACCACTGGCAACTACCGGAATATTAACGGCTTCAGCAATGGTTTTTGTTAATTCAAGGCTATAGCCATCTTTTTCTCCGTCCCCATCAATGCTATTGACGACAAGTTCACCAGCACCAAGTTGTTCGCCCTTTTTAGCCCACTCAATGGCATCTAAACCTGTATCTGACTTACCACCGCGATTAAAAATCGTCCATTTTGATTCTCCAATTTGTTTCACATCGATTGATAAAACAATTTTTTCTGAACCAAATTTTTCTGCCGCTTCTTTAATAAGCGAAGGGTTCGTAATTGCTGCACTATTGATGGAAATTTTGTCCACACCAACAGCAAATATTTTTTCGATATCTTCAAGTGTCCTGATTCCACCACCGACGGTAAATGGAACTTGGACTTCTTTTGCAATTTCACCAATAAGATCTAAAAAGATTTGTCTGTTTTCGGTTGAGGCTGTAATATCATAGAAAACAAGTTCATCAGCACCTGCTTCACTATACTTTTTAGCTAGTTCAAGTGGATCGGCAACATCTTGGATATTTTTAAACCTTTTTCCTTTCACAACCCGACCTTTGTCAACATCTAAACAAGGGATAATTCGTTTACGATTTGTCATTGCCTGCATCTCCTACTAATTCTTCAAAAATTAAGTTGCCATCATATAATGCTTTTCCAATAATCGCACCATACATGTTCATTTCTTGTAACTTCCGAATATCTTCTTTCGTTGTTACGCCACCAGAAGCAATCACATCAATTGAAGTTGCTTGATCGACAAGACTTAGCTCTTCAAAATTAGGTCCCTGAAGCATACCATCTTTAAATATATCCGTATAAACAATTGTTTTCACACCAAGTTGTTCTAAATCTTTAAGTAGATCAATTGCTTTTACATCACTTGTTTCTGTCCAACCATCTGTTGCAACATAACCATTTCGCGCGTCAATAGAAACTGCTATTTTATCGCCATATTTTTCAACTGCTTCTTTTAGGAAATCTGGATTCGTAATGGCGGCTGTTCCAATAATAACTCGACTGACTCCATTTTCAATATGTTCATCAATCATTTCAATGGAGCGGATTCCACCACCGACTTGAACTGGAATAGATACGGCTTCAGCAATACTTTTAATGGCTTGTTTATTTAAGGAATTTCCGGTTTTTGCTCCATCAAGATCAATCAGATGCAAATACTCAGCACCTTTTTGTTCCCATTCTAAAGCCATTGCGGTTGGTGAATCCCCATAAATCGTTTCTTGGTCATAATCTCCTTGAATCAAACGAACACAATTACCATTTCGAATATCTATCGCTGGAAAAAGAATCACAACACTATCTCCCTTGTTTTTATATAATTAATACAATTTCCACCATAGTAGAAACTAACTATTGAATAAGTATTTTTCAAATTTAATGAAGTAGGGATGAATGCAATCGTTTAGATCTATTTCCTAAACGGACATTCATAAATCCTGTTTTTCCTTAGCATCTTTATAAAAGTCACTTTTTGAACAGAAACTTAGAGTTACATATGCTAAACATATTAATTAGAGCAACTTTTCAATCAAAAACCTAATTAATTGCTCTAAGCACACTGATTAGAGCAACTTTTCGACCGAAAACCCTGGTTACTTGCTCTAAGCACTCTAATTAGAGCAACTTTTCAATCGAAAAACCTAGTTACTTGCTCTAAGCACCCTAATTAGAGCAACTTTTCAATCGAAAACCTTAGTTAATTGCTCTAAGCACACTGATTAGAGCAACTTTTCAATCGAAAACCTTAGTTAATTGCTCTAAGCACACTGATTAGAGCAACTTTTCAACCTGAAGTTTACAGCAATCCCTTTGTTGATGGGATTCCTTTGACATCTGGGTTGATTGTGCTTGCAGCGTTTAGTGCACGACCAAATGCTTTGAAAATAGATTCAATGATATGGTGACTATTTTTCCCATATTGTAAATTAATGTGTAAAGTTACTTTGGCATGGCTAACAAATGCTTGGAAAAATTCCTCGACGAGTTCTGTGTCAAATTCGCCCACTTTATCTTTCAAACCTTCAACATTGTAAACAATAAATGGACGCCCACTAATATCTAGTGAAACTGTTGACAGAG
>Ga0209487_1002628_pt1 | contig 14513 bp, 13 predicted proteins | sample Poulit2012_FD_187524 | JGI IMG/M metagenome (GOLD analysis project Ga0209487, IMG submission 187524) | Agricultural soil microbial communities from Georgia to study Nitrogen management - Poultry litter 2012 (SPAdes) (version 2) | ecosystem: Environmental > Terrestrial > Soil > Agricultural land... | reverse complement strand
CTGATTCCATAGTGGCCGTTTGAGGGGATCGCCATGCTGATCCAGTCGCCCTCGGGCGTGCCCTGCACCCAGTCGCGCATATGGTCGATGGCAGCGGAGGCGGCGGAGGCGGCGCTGGAAGCTCCCCGGGCATTGATGATGGCGGCACCCCGTTGCTGCACCGCCGGGATGAACTCCTGCTCGAGCCAGGTGCTGTCCACCAGCTCGGTCAGTGGCTGACCGGCAGCATGTGCGTTGCTCGCATCCGGTACCTGGGTGCTGGAATGGTTGCCCCAGATGGTGAACTGCCTGATGTCGCTCACTTTGATGCCCGCCCGGACGGCCAGTTGGCTCAGACCGCGGTTGTGATCCAGCCGGGTCATGGCCGAGAAGTTCTCCGCCGGCAGGTCGGGAGCGTTCCGCATGGCGATAAGCGCGTTGGTGTTGGCCGGGTTGCCGACGACGAGGACTTTCACGTCCCGGCTTGCGACCTCGTTCAGGGCGCGTCCCTGTTCGGTGAAGATCTGCCCGTTCGCCTCGAGCAGGTCTTTGCGCTCCATCCCGGGCCCCCGCGGTCGCGAGCCGACCAGAAGCGCGTAGTCTGCGTCCTTGAACGCCTCGCGGGCCGAGTCAGATGACTCGATCCCCGCCAGCAAGGGGAAGGCGCAGTCGTTAAGCTCCATGATCACACCTTCGAGCGCGGGCAGGGCGGGAGTTATCTCCAGGAGCTGCAGGATGACCGGCTGATCCTTGCCGAGCATCTCGCCCGCCGCGATGCGGAACAGCAGGGCGTAACCGATCTGGCCGGCTGCTCCGGTGACTGCCACTCTTACGGGTTGTTTCATCTGTAATCCTCCGGATCTGGTTCGTGCCTGCCATTGTGACACCCGGACCCGAGACGACTGAAGGGACGGCGAGTGCCGCGGTCGCGTCTGCCCTGCTCTCTGCACCGCAAACAGGGCATAAATCGGCGCAGTAACCCCGTCAGGGACAGCGTTACGCCGTCAATGTTTCACGTGAAACAATTCAGCGCTCACCCCTGGTAGCCGAGCAGTTCCAGCAGGCGGGCCAGTTCGTCCTCTGAGTGGAAATGCAGCTCCACCTTGCCCCGTTTACCCTGCCCCGTTATCCGCACCCGGGTGCCCGCGAAGCGGCTCAGGTCTTCCTCGAGCTCGGCGTAGCGGGTCCGCTGGGGAGCCGGCCGGCTGCGCCGCCGCTTGAGCTTCTCAGCCTGACGCACACTGAGCGACTTCTTCAGGATGTTCTCGACCGCCCAGCTGCGGTCTTCCTCGGGTTGCGCCAGGATCGCCCGGCCATGGCCTGCACTGATGCGCCCGGCGGCCAGAGCTTCGCGCGCCAGCGGCGGCAGACTGAGCAACCGCAACGAGTTGGCGATGGCGCTGCGGCTCTTGCCGACAGCCTGCGACACCGCTTCCTGGTTGAGGCCGTAGTCCATCAACTGTTGAAACGCTTCGGCCTCCTCCAGCGGGTTCAGGTTCTCCCGTTGCAGGTTCTCGATGATCGCCAGCTCGAGGGCTTCCTGATCGTCCAGTTCCCGCACCTGCACCGGCACGGTTTCCAGACCGGCCTGCCTGGCAGCCTGGAAGCGGCGCTCACCGGCTACGATCTCGTAACCGTCGTCACGCGGGCGCACGAGGATCGGCTGCAACACGCCCTTCTCCTTGATCGAGGCGGCCAGATCCGCCAGCGCTTCGGGATCGAACTGCTTACGGGGCTGCAGAGCAGACGGTCGCAGTTCACTGATCGGCAGCCGCTGAGCACCCTGTTCAACCTTGGGCAGCAGTGCGTCGAGGCCGCGCCCCAGTCCTCTAGGTCTGGCTGACACGTTCGATAACCTCCTGTGCCAGAGCCCGGTAAGCAGCGGCACCGGCGGATTCGGGAGCATAAGAGAAGATCGATTGGCCATACGAAGGAGCTTCGGCCAATCGGACGTTACGGGGGATGACCGTGGCGAACACGCTGCTGCCCAGGTGCTGCCGCACGTTGTCCTCGACCTGCTGCGAAAGACGGGTCCGCGAGTCTGACATCGTGAGCAGGATACCCAGTATTCCCAGATCCGGGTTCATCCCTCCTTGCACCCGCACCACCGTGTCGATCATGCCGGCAATGCCCTCGAGGGCGTAATACTCGGTCTGCAGCGGGATGATGAGCTTGTCGCTGGCGGCCAGCAGGTTGAGGGTGAGCGCGCCGAACGAGGGCGGCGAGTCAATGATTATCAGATCGTAAAGTGGCCGGACCCCGATGAGGGCCCGCTGCAGCAGCTGCATGTTCTCTGCGCTGGCGTCGAGTTCCAGCGCGGCGCCGGCCAGGTCACTGGAAGCCGGCAGGATGGCCAGTCCGTCGACCGGTCCGGGGACGATCGCGCGCCGGGCCGACGCTTCGCCGGTGAGCACGTCGTAGATCGTGGGCCCCTCAGGCTGGAGGCCAAGGCCACTGGTAGCGTTGGCCTGCGGGTCGAGATCGATCAGCAGCACCCGCCGGTCCTCACCCAGGGCAGCCGCCAGATTGACGGACGTGGTCGTCTTGCCGACACCGCCTTTCTGGTTGATCACGCCGATTATCGGCACTGTTGTCCTCCTGCAAGCACGAGGCCGACGATGCAGCCTTGTCCGTGAGCCCGGGCCCGAACGGCGCTCCGGATCACGCTGGTGCCGCTGCGCTGCTCGAGCTGTTCCGCTTCCTCCTGCCAGTCGCTGCCCTTGCTGCTCACCAACAGTACCTCAGCTGCCTGCAGCCGGCAGGTGAGCTCATAGATCGAAGCGAAGTCACTGACGGCCTGGGCCGTGATGACCGGGGCAACAAGCCCGGTCAGCTCAGCGACGTCACCGCCATGGACGTCTACGTTGTCAAGCGCGAGCTGGCCCCGCACGATGTTCAGGAACGCGGTGCGGCGGCGCCGCCGTTCACTCAGCACGATGCGGCGCTCAGGGAACCTCAGCGCCAGCGGCACGCCCGGCAGGCCACTGCCGGAACCGACGTCAAGCACTGTCCCGCTACCCGGAGCCAGTTCGGCGATGACGTCACCGTAACTGGCTGCGTCAGCGAGCAGTTGCTCCCAGTTCTCAAGCCCGGCGGGTGAGATCAGGTCAAGCGTGGAGTGGTACTCGCGCACCAGGGCGCTGTAGGCACTGAGCGAGCGTGCGGACGCTTCGTCACTCACCTGGCCTGGACGTCCGCGTGCAGGTGCATCCGCAGGTGGACGAGCAGTGCGGTGACGTCGCTGTCGCGCAGACCGCGCAGTCGGCTCGCAGCCCCGAGGCTGTCCGGCAACGCGGTTTCCAGCCGCTCACGGCCTTCTCCACTGAGGCTCGGCACCTGGGCGTAATCGACGCCCCGGAGGCTCAGGTGTTCGTACTCCACCCGCTTCTCCAGCTCGCGCTGACTGCGCTTTATGTAGGAGTCGTAACGGACCAGGATCTCAAGCTGTTCCACCTGGGTCGGACTGAGCGCTGCGGCTTCGGTACCGGCTTCACGCACTGCACGTTCGTAACCGTATCCGGGCCGGCACATTACGGCGGTGAGGGGCGTGCCCTGAAGGTGCAGCCGCTGCAGCCGGGCGATCTCCGCCTGGATGGCGGCGTCGCTCGCCTCTACCTGCCGCGCCACTTCGCTGTCAACGAGTCCCCAGGCGACTCCCGTGGCTGAAAGCCGGCTGCGGGCGTTGTCCTGGCGGTGCAGGAGCCGGTGTTCGTTGCGCGAGGTAAGCATCCGGTACGGCTCCTCAAGCCCCCAGCGCACCAGCTCATCGAGCAGGACCCCGATGTAGCCCTGATCGCGCCGCAGCGTCACGGCCGCCTCACCAAGTGCGAACCGCGCGGCGTTCACACCGGCGACCAGACCCTGGACCGCAGCCTCTTCGTAGCCACTCGTGCCGTTGATCTGGCCAGCGCTGAACAGCCCGGCCAGCTGGCGGGACATGAGTGACGTCGTCAGCTGGCGCGAATCGATCGTGTCGTACTCGACTGAGTAGGCGTAGCGCTGGATGCGGGCTTTCTCGAGGCCGGGCAGGGTACGGATCAGATCGTCCTGCAGCGAAGGCGGCAGACCGGTCGAGAAACCCTGCAGGTACAGCTCGCTCGTGTCGGTGCCGTCCGGTTCGACGAACAGCAGGTGCCGGTCCTTGTCCTCGAACCTGACCACCTTGTCTTCGATCGAGGGGCAGTAACGCGGGTAAGCACCGTCGGCATTGCCACTGTAGTTCGGTGAGTCAGCCAGGTTCGCGCGGATCAGCTCGTGCGTGGCGTCCGTGGTGTGGGTAAGCCAGGTGGGGCTGCTGAGTGCACGCGGGCCGGGCGTGCCGGTGAAGGAACCTGCGGGATCATCGGCCGGCACTTCCTGCATGACGCTCAGGTCGACCGAGTCCGCCCGGATGCGTGGAGGTGTGCCGGTACTGAAGCGGCGCAGCTTGTGGCCGGTGGCAACCAGGCTCTTCGACAGGTGCCGGGCCGGAGCTTCGCCCTGGCGCCCTGCTTCCCGGCTGCGGTTACCGAACCAGACCACTCCCGCCAGGAAGGTGCCGGTGCACAGCACCACCGCGGGTGACTTGAGTTCGCGTCCGTCAGCCAGCCGGACGCCGCTGGTACGGCCCCGGTCGGTGAGGATCTCGACGACCTCGCCGCTCAGGATGTCGATCCCGTCGTGGGAAGCGAGCAGATCCTGGGCAGCCCAGGCGTACTCGTCCCGGTCGTTCTGCACCCGCAGGGAGCGAACGGCCGGACCGCGGCTGGCGTTAAGCACCCGGGTGTTGATGGCCGTCTTATCAGCCAGGCGGGGCATCACGCCGCCCAGGGCTTCCAGCTCGAACACCATCTGTGACTTGCCGGGTCCGCCGATAGCCGGGTTACAGGGCATGACCCCGATCCGGGCCGGGTTCTGTACGACCAGAGCCACCCTGGTACCCAGGGATGCGGCAGCCCAGGCAGCCTCGATACCGGCATGGCCACCACCGACGACAACGACTCCGTAGCTCTGTTTCATCAGCACACCACGCTCATCTCGAACCTTACTCTATAGCGTTGGAGCGGCAGCGGAAGTAAGCTGCCGGGACCCCGGATCGCTGTCCGCATCTGATAGACTTCCCGGACAGAGGACCGGCAACAGGCTGTCCATTCACAGCAGGAATCTTCGGAGCCGGCTGAACCGGTCCGTGCAGAAATGAGAGACACTTGATGCTCAATCGGGACAACACGATCTGGGAAGAGCTCCTGGCTTACCTGCGCAGCCAGCTCAGTGAACGTGAATTCACGACGTGGTTCAGCCAGGCACGACCTGTCGGGATTGAAGAAGGCGCCTACGTCATCGGCGTGTCGGGAACGTTCGCCCGTGACTGGATCCGCGACAACTACATGGCTGAGCTCGAGGCGGGCCTGAAACGGCTCGGCGCAGACACACCGAGAGTCGGCCTGCGCGTCCTCCCGCTCGAAGAAGCCACGCAGCAGGACATCTTCTCGCTGCCCGAACCGACCTACCCGGAAGCCGCCGGCCCGGCAGCCCCGCGGCTGAACTCCAAGTACCGCTTCGAGAGTTTCGTGGTGGGCAGCAACAACAACCTCGCTCACGCAGCCGCCCAGGCGATCGCCGAGCGGCCGGGCCAGACGTACAACCCACTGTTCCTCTACGGGGACGCAGGCATGGGTAAGACCCACCTGATGCATGCGGTCGGTCACGCCGTTGCGGAACGCTTCCCGCAGCTCGCGATCGAGTACGTGACTACCGAGACGTTCACCAACGACCTGATCAATGCCATCCGTGAGAAGGACACCAACTCGTTCCGCGAACGGTACCGCTCGGTCGACCTGCTGCTCGTCGACGACGTGCAGTTCATCGCCGGTAAGGAGCAGACCCAGGAAGAGTTCTTCCACACCTTCAACTCGCTCTACGAGGCAGGCAAACAGATCATCCTGTCCAGTGACCGGCCGCCCAAGAACATCCCCACCCTCGAGAACCGGCTGCGCAGTCGGTTCGAGTGGGGCCTGATCACCGATATCCAGCCGCCGGAGTTCGAGACGCGCGTCGCCATCCTGGAACAGAACGCCCAGTTCCGCAAGGTCGTGCTGCCTACTGACGTGGCCGAGTACATCGCGCGTCAGGCGACGTCGAACATCCGCGAGCTTGAGGGCGCACTCGTACGGGTGATCGTCTACGCCAGCATGAACGGCAGTCCACTGACGGTCGAAACCGCAGCCAGCGCGCTGAGCGACGTGTTCGAATCGACCGAGGTCGTGCTGACCATGGATGAGATACTGCGCACCGTCGGTCGGACCTTCAGCATCGACGCCAAAGACCTGAAGTCGAAGGGTCGCCGGCAGGAGCTGGTGGCGCCCCGGCAGCTGGCGATGTACCTGATCCGTGAGCTGACGCCGCATTCGTTCCCGGAGATCGGTCAGTTCTTCTCCGGCCGTGACCACTCGACGGTCATGTACTCGATCAACAAAGTGGCCAAGCAGCTGGAGGATGATCAGGAACTGCAGCGCCGTGAGCGGGAGATAAGGCAGGCTCTGGGAGTCTGATTCGTCCCTGACGGCAAAAGTAATCCACAGCCCATCAACAGCACCTGTTCATAGGCCGGCGGCAACCCAGCAAGGGGCCGCCGGCCGTCCTTATGGGCGTGCTGCACGAGGTTCCCGCACCGGTATGGCAACCGCAGAAACGCCGTCCAGGACGGCATTGTTGACAATGTTCAGGACAAGCTGTGGACAAGCTGGGGACGGGACTGTTGACAAGCACGGCTGCACGGGAACCTGTGGAAAGCTGTGGACATCCCCCGGAGTTATCCACAGCCAGGGTGGAGTTATCCCCAGGTCAGTCCACAGCCGGTTTGCCCATGGTCATCGCTTTGTCAGGGCTTATCCCCACCATCCACAGCCCCTACTACTACGGCTTAACCCTTCTTCAAGAAATGGATTTTCCCCCGTAACCGTAGTCTCAGGCCCAGGCAGGCGCGGCAACAGCCAATGACCACCGAGCCAGCGGCAAGGTATGCTTCGGGGCAATGAAGGTACAAGTTCCCACCAAAACCCTTGGTACGACCCTGGCGCACCTGGAGCGGATCATCCCCGCCCGCAGCAGCAACCCCGGACTGAGCTCGCTGCTGTTCAGGATCACCGGTGAGCAGGTGATCCTGAGTGGGACCAATCTCGAGATCGACCTGGAGGCTTACCTGACTGCTGACGCAGTCGGTGAAGGCAGCTGGGCGGTACCGGCCCAGGTGTTCGGCCAGGTGGTCCGCTCGCTGCCAGCAGACATGGTGGAGCTGTCGTTTGAGGACCGCGAGGTCCATATCGTTTCCGGCACGTTCAACACCAAACTGCAACTCACCGACGCTTCCCAGACACCGGAACTGAGCTTCCCGGCGGAGTTCCCCGCTGAACTCCCTGCAGAGGCGCTGGCCCGGCAGCTCAGCAACGTCCGTTACGCAGCTGCCGTGAACGATTACCAGGCTGTCTTCCGTGGCATCCGGCTTGAACTGCATGAGAACCACACCAGGGCGGTCGCCAGTGACGGTTTCCGGCTCGCCTGGTCTCACAGCGAGGAGAACAGCGGACTGGACGCTGACGTCATCCTGCCCGCCCGCGCGGTTGAGGAGATGACCCGGCTGCTTGATGGTGCCTCCACCGTCCAGCTGGCGCTGTCCGACAGTCAGCTGTCGCTCGCGACGCCCCACTACCGCCTCAACGTGAAGCTCATGGAAGGGACTTTCCCTGATTACCAGCGGATCATCCCGCACAGCATGGCGCTGCAGGTGACCGTCGCTGCTTCAGAGCTGCAGGAAGCGGTCTCGCGGGTCGCAGTCCTGGCTGATCCAGGGAGCAACAACCGCATCGATATCTTCCTTGACGGTGACCAGGCCACCATCACGTCCGAAGGGGCTTACGGAGGCGCACGCGAGGTCGTAGGGGTACGTGAGGTGACTGACGGTGAACAGCTGGCGCTGTCGTTCAACGCCCGCTACCTGCTCGAGGCGATCAAACCGCTCTCGGGCGACGTCAGCCTCGCCTTCTCAGGCGTCACCACGCCGACGATAGTTAAAGGCATCGCGGATCCTGGCTACCTGGCGATGCTTGTACCGCTGAAGACAGTTGTTGACTGAGACAGAGGTCGTAGCTGACCGCAAGAACGCGGAGGAATACAGATGACAGGAATCGAATCCGTTCACGCCCTGGAACAGCTTGACTCCCGGGGCAACCCGACCGTGGGAGCAACGGTGAGGCTCGAGAGCGGTTTCCTCGGCCACGCCCTGGTGCCTTCCGGAGCATCAACCGGGGCCCACGAAGCCGTTGAACTGCGTGATGGCGATGCTGACCGCTACGGCGGCAAGGGGGTCGCTTCCGCGGTCGACAACATCAACGGTGAGATCGCCGGCGTGCTCGAGGGGCTCGATGCCGCTGACCAGGTCGAACTTGACCGGGTGCTGCTCGAACTGGACGGCACTCCCAACAAGAGCCGGCTGGGAGCCAACGCGCTGCTGGCTGTCTCACTGGCCGCAGCGCGCGCCAGTGCCGAGACGCTCGGCCTGCCGCTGTACCGTTACTTAGGGGGCGTCGGGGCGCGGGTGCTGCCGGTACCGCTCATGAACGTCATCAACGGCGGGGCGCACGCCGACAACAGCGTCGACATGCAGGAGTTCATGCTCGCGCCTGTCGGGTTCGACACGTTCAGCGAGGCACTGCGGGCCGGGGTCGAGACGTTCCATGCCCTGCGGACCGTACTGAACGAGCGCGGTTACAACACCAACGTCGGTGACGAGGGCGGCTTCGCTCCCGATCTGCGCAGCAACGAGGAAGCCGTCGAGGTGATCCTCAAAGCCATCGAACAGGCCGGTTACCGCCCTGGCGAGCAGATCGCCCTGGCACTCGACCCGGCCAGCACCGAGTTCTACGAGGGTGGCAAGTATCACCTGAAAGCCGAGAACCGCGTGCTGGACAGTGACGAACTAATCGCTTACTGGCAGGACTGGGTGGAGCGCTACCCGATAATCTCGATCGAGGATGGTCTCGCTGAGGATGACTGGAGCGGCTGGACGAAGCTGACCTCGGCGCTGGGTGAGCGGGTGCAGCTGGTGGGCGATGACCTCTACGTCACCAACACCGAGCGGCTGCAGCGGGGCATCGATCAGGTCGCCGGCAACGCCATCCTCGTCAAGGTGAACCAGATCGGTACTCTCACCGAAGCACTTGAGGCGATCAGCCTGGCGGGGTCGCACGGTCTGCGCAGCGTCATCAGCCACCGGTCCGGCGAGACCGAAGACACCTTCATCGCTGATCTCGCGGTTGCCGTCAACGCCGGGCAGATAAAGACGGGGTCTGCCAGCCGCAGCGACCGTACCGCCAAGTACAACCGGCTGCTGCAGATCGAGAACGAACTTGCTGACGGTGCGCGCTTCCTCGGCCGGAAGGCCCTGCGGCAGTGACCCCGTCCGTGCCCGATCCGGCGCCACGCGGGATGCTGCAGCGGCGCAGCAAGATCGTGGCGACCCTCGGCCCTGCGACCAGCAGCGCCGATATGATCAGGCAACTGATCAAGGCGGGCGTCAACGTGTTCCGGCTGAACTTCTCGCACGGCACCACCGAGACGCACGAGCAGAACATCGCCCTGATCCGCAGCGAAGCGAAGGAGACCGGCCGGGCCATCGGCGTGCTCCAGGACCTGCAGGGCCCCAAGATCCGGGTCGGCGTGTTCCAGGACGGCCGGGTCGATCTCGAGGCCGGTGCGCGTTTCGACCTGACCTGTGGTGACAGCAGCCCGGGTGACAGCAGCCGCGTAGGCGTCACCTACGAGCAGCTGTACAGCGACGTGAAGCCCGGTGACACCCTGCTGCTCGACGACGGCCGCCTCAGCCTGCAGGTGCAGCAGGTGAGCGGCACGACCATCGAGACCGAAGTTACGCTCGGCGGACGCCTGTCCAACAACAAGGGCATCAACATACCCGACGCTGATCTGAGCATCCCGGCGCTGACGGAGAAAGACGTCGAGGACCTGATCAAGGGCACGGAACTGGGAGTCGACTGGGTCGCGATGAGTTTCGTGCGCAGCCGCGATGACCTGCTGCTGGCGCGGCACTACCTGGCCCGCGAAGGTTCCGGGGCCAAACTGATGGCCAAGATCGAGAAACCGGGTGCAGTCGACCGGTTCAGCGAGATACTGCGTGAGGTCGATGGCGTGATGGTCGCCCGGGGTGACCTGGGGGTCGAGATGGCGGCCGAGAAGGTGCCGCTGGTGCAGAAGCGGCTGATCCGCGCCTGCGTCGAGGCGGGCAAGCCGGTCGTCACGGCAACCCAGATGCTGGAGTCGATGATCAGCGAGCCGACGCCGACGCGAGCAGAAGCGAGCGACGTCGCCAACGCCATCTTCGACGGCACCGACGCGATCATGCTGTCAGCGGAGACGGCGGTCGGGTCCTACCCTGTCGAGGCGGTGCGCATGATGGACCGCATCGCCCGCACAGTAGAGAACGATCCCAGTTACGGCGACCGCATGCGTGCGTTCCACCTGCCGACCGATGAGTCGACCGCCGACGTCGTGTCGCTGGGGGCCTGCGAGATGGCCTACAACCTGCATGCCGAGCTGATCGTGAGCTTCACCAGTTCCGGCAGCACCGCCCTGCGGGTGTCACGTAACCGGCCCAGCGCACCGATCCTGGCGCTGACGCCCAACGAACGGGCTTACCGGCAGCTGACCATCGTCTCGGGCGTCATCCCGCACATCGGGCCCGAGATCAGCAACACCGACGAGATGGTCGCGCTGGCGCGCAGCGCCATCGAAGAGCTCGGCATCGGGGTGCCAGGCGGACGGTTCGTCATAACCGCCGGAGTGCCGTTCGGCCAGAGTGGCAGCACCAACCTGATCCGTATCGAACGCATGAGCTGAAGCACGTCTCCAGCAACGCAGATAAGAGTGGGGCGGCGCCCACACACGCTGGTGTGCAGGTGCCGCCCGACTGTAAATGGTCAGGCTGCCTCAGGCAGCCCTCCCCTCACTCTTCAGCTACGACTTCGAGGTTGAGCGTGATCTCAACTTCCGGATGCGGCCGGTAAGGGACCTGGAACTCACCGAGGGTCTTGATCGGTTCGTTCAGTTCGATCTTGCGGCGGTCGATCTCGACGTCATGCTGCTCCTCGAGCAGGGCAGCGATGTCGCGGTTGCCGACCGAACCGTAGATGCGGCCGTCACCGGCACGCACTGGGATCGTCAGTTTGGCTTCACCCAGCAGTTCCTTCAGGCGCTCGGCATCGGCCTTCAACTCGGAGAGCTGACGGGCGCGAAGCTCAAGCATCGCATCCAGGCGGGCCTGGTTGGCGCGGGTGGCCGGCACGGCCAGTCCCTGCGGCACCAGGTAGTTGCGGGCGTATCCCGGCCGGACCTTGACCAGTTCACCCGGGTCACCGAGCTTGTAGACGCTTTCCAGCAGGATGACGTTCACTTGCGGACCAGCTTCTCGGTGATCGGGATGATGGCAAGCATCCGGGCCCGTTTGATGGTCACAGCGAGCCTACGCTGATACTTGGCGGATACGCCGGTGCGGCGGCGCGGCAGGATCTTGCCGGTGTCGCTGATGAAGCGGCGCAGCATCTTGCCGTCGTGGTAATCGGTTACTTCAAGCTCACCAGTGGTGAACGGGCAGACCTTCGGCCGGCGGCCGCGGCGGCCACCAAGCCGCTTCCTTCTGTTGTCTCTGTCTCTTGCCATGTCAGAAAGGCAGATCCTCTTCGGGTGGGAATTCCTCGTCGATATCAAGCCTGCTCGGTCGGGCGCCCCCGCTGTCAGCGATGGGGCGGGTACCGGCTCCACCAGCGCCGGGACCACGAGTCAGGAATTCTACGCGCGTACCTTCGATGCGCGTTGTGTACCTTCTGTTGCCTTCACGGTCAGTCCAGCTGTCGTTGACCAGTCGACCGCTCACGAAGACAGGGTCGCCCTTGCCGAGTTCGGCAGTGGCGGTTGCGAGTTCACGCCAGGTGGTGACGTCGATGAAATGCGTGCGCTCCTGATCGTTGCCGGAACGGTCACGGAAGCGCTCGTTCACGGCGACGCTGAAGCGGCACACCGCATGACCGCTCGGCGTGTGACGCAGTTCCGCGTCACGCGTCAGGTTGCCGATGATACGCACATCGTTGAGTGCGTCCTTCAGCCGTGGCTGGTCACGCGCGTCGATCAGCACCGGATCGGCGCCGCGGTTCGAGATGTCCAGCACCTCGACCCGGTTGGCGTTGATGTCGAGGCTGCTGCGCTTCTGACCCTCCGGGGTCTCCCAGGTGCGGTGGTTGAGGCGACCCTCGACCAGAACACCCGTGCCCGGTTCCGCCAGCTGATCGACCATGTTCTCGGCCTGCTGGCCGAACAGGGTCGCGCGGTGGTACCAGGCCAGACTGCGCTCCTCGCCGTCATCGCCGATCACGTCATCACTGCCGGCCAGGTTGAGTTCGAGGATGGCCAGGCCGCCCGCGGTATAGCGCAGTTCAGCCTTCTGGGTGAGTGTACCCACCAGGAAAACTTCGTTCAGTCCTCGTGCCATTTTCTCCTCCTCAGGCAGGCCAGGGCGCGTGCCCGGGTCCTGCAGCCGGCGTGCGGTCAGTCAGGCGTGACCTCAGGCAGCAGGCGCGTCGGCCGGCTGTTCAGTCTTGGGTTCCTTCCGGGTCTTCCACTCGGGACGATCCCGCACTACCAGTACCCGCATGACGTTATCACGCTGTCTGAGAGCGCTCTCGATCACCTTGGGCATATCGCCAGGCAGTTCCAGGCGATAGATGAGGTAGTAACCTTCGTTCTGCTTGCGGATCGGGTAAGCAAGACGGCGTGCGCCCCACTCATCAAGCTCGATCAGTTTGCCACCGGCGCGTTCGATCTGAACGTCGATGGCGTCCTTCTCGGCCTGAAGCTGAGTGTCGCTCAGCCCGCTTTCCAGAATCACGTTAAGGTCGTACTCGAACATGAAAAGACACCTCCTTTCCTGGTTTCTGCTGGAGGTGTTCCGGCAGGAGTGACCGGTCAGCTGTCCCCTGCACGTCAATAGGATTGAACCTGCCAGCGTAGGCTCGCTGCCAGAGCAGCAATTGACCAGAATAGCACGGTTCGGCGCGTATGATGGGCGGTGGCCGACCATGAGCAGCCGCTGAGGCTGCCGGTCGATTCTGTGACAATCTCCAGCCGGAACGGGACGTAGGGTGGAGACGATGAAGCAAGGCGGCGGATGCCTGCCGCCTGATACCCCAGCAACGGAGGCGCTGATTGACCCTGCCTGAGCACTGTCCGGAACTGACGCGGACATGCAGATGACAACCCCCGCCACGAGTCTGGCTGCCCGTGAATCCGCCAGCCGGCAGCGGCGTGGCCGTGCGCTGCTGATCCTGGCCCCGGTACTGCTGGTCGTTATCGTGATCTCGATCGGCATCGGTGCAGTCGACATCCGGCCGCTGCAGGTGATCTCGATCCTGCTGTCGTGGGTCGGCATCGAGCCGATCGTGGAGTTCACCGAGATCCAGGAGCGGGTGCTGCACGCGATCCGGCTGCCGCGGGTGCTGCTGGGCGCGCTGGTCGGCGCAGCCCTGTCAGTATCGGGCGCGGCGATGCAGGGCCTGTTCCGCAACCCGCTGGCCGACCCTGGACTGCTGGGCATCTCCAGCGGCGCGTCGGTAGCGGCTGCGGCCTCCATCGTCATCGGCTGGAACGCGGCAGGGCTGTACGCCACCCCGCTGGCAGCGTTCCTGGGAGCAGTGGCGGCCACCGCGCTCATCTACCTGATCGCCCAGGAGGGCGGCCGGGTGAACGTCGCGACCATGCTGCTGGCCGGCATCGCCATCAACGCCATCTGTGGCGCCGTCACCGGCCTGTTCGTCTACCTGGCTGACGACTCCGAGCTGCGCACCATCACCTTCTGGCAGATGGGCAGCCTCAGCACCGCCAGCTGGCGCTCACTGCTGGCTGCCGGCCCGTTCCTGCTGGGCACCACGCTGCTGATGCCGTTCCTGGCCAACGCCCTCAACGCGCTGTTGCTGGGCGAGAACAACGCCCGTTACCTGGGCGTGCCAGTAGACACCGTCAAATGGATCATCGTCGCCCTGGTCGCCCTCGGCGTCGGGGCCGGCGTCGCCGTCTCCGGCATGATCGGCTTCGTCGGCCTGGTGGTGCCCCACCTGATCCGCCTCTGGTTCGGACCGAACCACCGGGTGCTGCTGCCGGCCAGCGCGCTGCTGGGAGCGCTGCTGCTCATCCTCGCTGACCTCGTGTCCCGCACCATCATCGTTCCGGCCGAACTGCCGATCGGCATCGTCACCGCGGTGCTGGGAGGACCGTTCTTCCTGTACCTGCTGCTGCGCGACCGCAAGATGCGCAGGCTGCCATGAGCACCAGCAGCGACCTCCTTAAGGTCAGCGAGCTGGAAGTGAGCGTCGCCGGCCGGGCTCTGCTGCGCGAGGTGAGCCTGAACCTGCGCAGCGGTGAACTCGTCGTCATCGTCGGCCGCAACGGCGCGGGCAAGAGCACGCTGCTGCGGCACATCAGCGGCGAGCTGCGCAGCC
>Ga0209487_1002627_pt1 | contig 14513 bp, 14 predicted proteins | sample Poulit2012_FD_187524 | JGI IMG/M metagenome (GOLD analysis project Ga0209487, IMG submission 187524) | Agricultural soil microbial communities from Georgia to study Nitrogen management - Poultry litter 2012 (SPAdes) (version 2) | ecosystem: Environmental > Terrestrial > Soil > Agricultural land... | reverse complement strand
GGTCAGGGGCATTACTGAAAAATGGATAGATACTTATAATGCCGAAAGACCGCATGATTCATTAAATAATTTAACCCCTCTAGAATACAAAACTAGATTTTTAACTAACCAAGATTCTACGTTATCAATGTGTTAAGAATGGGGTAGTTACAGGGTGGCAAGGCACGACGTTTAGGCTGGGTAGATGTTTTGGTTTTTGAGTCTGCTGTTTTATTGAGCGCATCGAGTTCATGTTCTATAGCCACGAGATCGGCCTGCGCATCCTCCTCGAAGAGCAATCCTTGCGTACCGCTGTATTGCTCGCTTTTCTGACCGAAGCGATAGCGTCGGATCACGGCCAGCTCATATTTGAGCTTGCTATTGATGAGTTCCAGCGTTTTGATGGCTTCATCTTTATGCGCGAGTGATTGTTTTTGCGGCACGACCACCTGTGCATGATGTGCCAGGACAGCGGCTTGTTGCTGCACTAAAGCACGCAGCGCATCCGAGCTTAACTCATCGAGGTTTTTGGGCAGCAAATTTTCCATGGCACTCATGATGCCATCATTGATTACCGATGACTATAAGCATAGAGCCGTATTGTATTTTTAGCCTATTTCTGATGCTATATCACGCTCAGCAGAGCGGCTTCACCCAGCCTGTGCCAGGGCAGGCCCAACACCAGTGCTTGTAACTGCACATCGGTTAACTCGATGCGTTTTTGCCCTGGCTTGGGCCAGTTAAATCCCCCCCCCATTTAAGCGCCGTGCCGCCAGCCAGATTTTATCCACATGAATCATGTCAGTAACTCACGGATAAATTCTGCCAGTTTGGGGCTTTCCTGCGTAGGCCAATGAATCTGGGCATGAAGACCGTTTTAACCTGCCAAGTTGTCGGCGACCATAGCGTTATGTTCACGTACCCAACGGTGGAGGATATTGAGATTAATATCATGGCTTATGGCCAGTGAAGCTAAAGATACGCCACAGGCCAAATACTCTGCTACCAATTCTACTTTGAACTGCGCACCGTAACACCGGCGCTTGCGAACTTGCTTGGTATTGTCTTGTGTCATTAAGTGCACCTACTTATTGTATCGTGGGCGCTTAGCTTGGCTTATTTTGACGAGGCTGAAAAGATGCCATCACCGGATGCTTACATCCCGTTACGACTCATACAGTATAACGAGAAGAAATCTGCTTGAATGCAGGTTATCATACCCCTATTTGCCTTTTGTGGAACATGATTATTCTTTAAGCTAATTTGCGCATGCGGAAAACACCGCTTCATAAATCCAAAATTAGTCTTTTTGTCTTTGCCCGTGCGCAGCAAGGCAAAAACTGATTATTTGCCTTTTTCTCCTGCTCTGATAAATATAAGTCTCTATGCTCAGGCACTCCTTCCAGGATTGAAGTCAGGCATGAACCGCAGATACCTTGCTCACATGAGGTTTCAATAAAGACATCATGACGAGCAAGTGCCTCTATTATGGACTCATCTGCGGCTACTTGGACCACTAATCCAGTAGAAGCAATTTGTACTTCGAAAGAGCTATCCCCAGCTTCTGCTGACTCTGATAAGGCATTATTTGTGAATCTCTCAAAATGTATTTTCTCCTCTGGCCAACCAAGTTTCTGAGCTAACGAAATTACTGCATTGATATATCCTTCTGGACCGCAAACATAGATATAAGGTTGTAGCTCGACCTGATGGGTCAATATTGATTCAAGATCAATTTTTTTATAATCGGGATCGCTATCAACATATATACTTACGTTGCTCGCCAAATCTGCCCGAGATAACCGTTCAAGATAAGCCATTCTACTTAAAGTACGGCCGCTATAATGCAAATGGAAGTTCTCCTTGCGATGAGCAAGGTATTCAGCCATGCATAAAATCGGAGTCACTCCTATTCCCCCGGCAAAAAGCAGTGACGAGCCACTATTTTGCGCACTTAGAGAAAACAAATTTCTGGGTGTGCTTATCTGTATTTTATCTCCTATTTTTAAATTTTCGTGCACCCATTCAGAACCACCACGTGATGATGATTCTTTTAATACTGCTATTTGATATTTTTGGGGAGCCGGACGATATCGACTAAGCGAATACTGTCGGCACAACCCATCTCGGAGGAATACATCTACATGTGCACCCGGCTGATAGGCTGGCAGAGGCTCGTTATCGAGCCCCTGCAGCTCCAGCACAGACACGCTTTCCGCCTCCAGCCATTTATCAGCCACCTGGACTGTTAGAGACTCATTCATTTGGTTACCACTTTAGCTGCTTTCTTCTGTGCTAGTTGGATTTTTAGCAAAATTTGCCAAGAACTCAGATACTTCAGAAGCATCATTCACATCATCAATGGGCTCCATGGAAAATACAGTCCCATCTTTTATGAGTTCCTTAAAGGACTGTAAAGACTCCTCATCTGCTAAAATGTCCAACACTTTCCGACGGGCTGTAACTATGGATAGATCACCACTGACCAATTTCTCTTTGGTGCGGTCGACGATTCGACCCATATTCTCTTGCATTGCCCTATCTTGATCATTAACCCCGAAGATCCCTGTAGTAGATACGCCCTGCTGAAGCTCCCGATCGACTAGATAGTCATTGCGACGGTTCCTCACGGGAACCCAAGTATCAATAATGGACCCTGTGTTTAATTGATAAGGCTCGTATTCACACTTTGGCGGGAAAGCGCGGCCTTCCTCCACGGATTTGATAAATGACTGTGGCAGCTGCTCATCGAAGGTATAACTAAAATCCCAGCAATAGGTATTTTCGTCATCAATTGGAACCCAGGCTCGCCCACCGATAGGCCAAGCTGCGCTAGGAATAATTGAGAACATAGGAGCCATCCACTGTGTAGCACGCCAATAATACTGCTCCCCTGCTTTTCGCCGCGCAATAGACATAAAACCAATATCTGTTTCTGTAATATTGAGCTTGGGATTGGGGTCCTTATATGACCAACTCCGATGTATCAAATCATTGGATAATCTTTCTTCTGACTTATGCAAGGTTGATACATGCGAGCTATCAATTTCTCCCTCTGCGCCTTGGAACCAATTTGTCTCTTGTAACCACACACTGGCTGAACGTTGCTCTGGACGCAAATTCACCCAGGTGAACTTTGGCAGCTCCGGAGCCTCATCCTCCCCCATGTAAATCCAGATAATATCCGCAGCCTCCTTGCTCTGATAGGCCTTAATCATCATGTTTTTACATAACTTATTGTTACTCTCGCTGGGCATTTCCACGCATTGGCCATCTGTACCATACTTCCAGCCATGGTAAGCACAGCGAATGCCATCATCTTCGACTTTGCCAAAGAACAATGGAGCACCTCGGTGCAAGCAGTATGCTGAAGTTATCCCTACCTCACCTTTTGCATTACGAAATGCAATCAGGTCCTCACCTAATAAACGCAAACGTACAGGCGTGCGGCTTCCTTCAGGGAGCTGAGAAGACAGCAAAGCAGGTAACCACATAGAGCGAAATAGAGCACTACCAGGCGTCCCCTCTCCAACTCGACATAACCGGTCATTATTTTCTTTAGTTAACATAACTTAATCTCCTCTCAAACTTGCAATTACTCATTTTCCAGCAACACCAGCTACGGCACTCATAATCTGCTTGGCAGCTGCCTCCGTCTTTTTAAGATCCTCTATATCTAACACCTCAATTGCCTGCACATCAGGCCTCATTTCTTTAATTTTTTGTGTCGTCACTGCTTCTGGATTAGAAAACAAAGACAGGTACTCTACTTCCTCTTGCAATGCCGCGCCCTCTGTTGCCAGCCACGCTAAAAACAGCTTGCCCAAATTTGGTTGGGGGGCGCCATCCAGCATAAAAACAAACAGGGGGCCAATTGGCATTACTTCAAGAGGCACCCAGTCAACTGGCGCGCCTTGCGCCTTCATCGACTCAACAAGCGCCGTGTAACCAGATACTCCGACAGCTACCTCTCCATTAGCAATTGCTCCAACCACAGCAGGCGGCCCCGCCTTGAAGCGCGGATCGTTGGCTAACAACTGGGCTGCCAAATCAACAGCTTTATCTACTCCGAATTCGACTGCCAATATATCTAACGGTGGCGGCGTATTATTCGACATCGCAAAGCGGCCAGACCATTCAGGTTTGGTCAAATCCCACAAACTGGTAGGAACCTCTTCGGGCGTTAACAGATTGGTGTTGTAGGCCATAACATATTGAACATCCCACTGCCTCAGCATGCGATCCCTGTATTCTGGCAAAACGCCCTCTACCGCTGCTCGCTCAATACCGGGAAACATTTCACCAAACTCCCCAACCCAATCAACCTCAGTATCTAAATCATTGCTTGCAAACCAATGCTCGTATGTGTTGTATCCATACCCTCCTATCGCGCTAGGGACAGCCAAACCAGATGTCGCTTGCTGATGTACCCTAGGTGCTGAAACGGTAGAAGTCAGAGGTGACCAATCCCAGTCCAGATCCAAGTCAAAACGCTTTTGAAATTCCTCCATCAATTTGCGCTGGGCTCGCTCACCTTTTGGTGAACTCACCATGATTTCGAAGGTCCCTTGCTGGGCCTCCTGCCGGGCCAGATCTATGAGTTCCTGGTTATCCTTTGCTGCTGCCATAGTAAAAGGCAGACTCATCAAAACCGCTGATGAGAGCAACCGCTTAATTGTCTTATTTACTATCTGGTTTTTACTTTGCTGTAACATATATTGTCTCCAAAAATATTTTTATATGAACCGCATCTTTAACAGTAAGAAGCTTCCTTGTTACTGACAAACGATTTATTTACCTCGAATGCATTACTCAAAGTCAACCACTCCTTTCTTCAGTCTTTGCCATATATATTTGCATAGGTGTTACAAAAACTGTCAAAATAAGAACCAGCACAATGGAGAGAGCCGCAGCACCTGGCACATCTGGATATCCCCACATTAACCATAATGCTGAACTCATCATCACAGTTTTCGAGGTCAAGAAAATTAAGGGGATACCAACGTCACGCATCGCATGTGCAAAAACCAATAGCCATCCATTAATAATTTGCGTCCTTAAAATAGGGGCTAACACGCGGAGCATGATCCACTGCTTTCCTACGCCGCTTATTACCGCAGCCCGCTCAATATCTGGATGAACCTGTATCATGGCAGCCGATAAGATACGGGTGCCAAACACTAAGTTAACGACCACCTGAGCCAGTAAGATTGCTCCAATTGTTCCGTACACAGGCGTACGTACATAAAGCAATAAAACAGCTAGGCCCATAACAATATTTGGAATCGCAACTGGTAGAAATGTCATGATATCTACCCACCTGGCCCACCTGTACACTGGCCTAACGGTTACATAAGAGGTTAAAAAGCTTATCACCATCGTTAGGGTTGCTCCGGCCAAGACCACAATTGCCGTATTGACAAAGCTCCTGCGAAACATAGATGAGGAAAACAAATCCGCATAATTATTGAAAGTGACGTTATCAAGAGCAGCCAACGAAGGGGTAGTATAAAATGGCAACAAGCTAGCCCATATCAGAATAAAAATTGGCATGAAAGCGAGCATAAAAAAGCCTACCATATACCCATAAGCTAAATAACGCCGTGCCCCCAAAGCGCGTCTCATCAAACTGAAATTCTTACCCCCAATCACGGCAAACCTCTCAGACTCCTCTGTGAGCTTTTGATAAACAAGGACAAGTATCAGTGCGATCAAGACGAGAAAAACACCAAAAGCGGAAGCTAAATTGTAGTTAGGCGCTCCCAGCTCAGCTGTGCTCAATAAATAAACCCGCGTGCTTAAAACTTGAATTCCAGCGGTTAGACCAATTGAGAGGGGAATTTCGAATACCTGAATCATGATCATGATGGTGTAGATCAGAACCGATAAAAGCCCAGGTAGAAGAATCGGTCCAATAACCCTGCAATAAATTTTAAAAGTCGAAACGCCAGCAAGTGAGGCAGGAAACTCCAGCTTATAATCCATATTCCGGATGATTCCTGAAAGCATGACATAGATAGTAGGCGTCAAGAGGAAACTACTAACCGTGACCATCATACCCAAGCTGTAAATATTGAAAGGCCCAGATACAATATCAAAAGGCAACCAATCTCGTAACAGTATATTGATATAGCCATTGCTAGGATTCAATAGCAGTATCCAACCAAAACCCTGAATTAACGAAGGCAGAGATAAGGTTACCAACATCAAGACACGAACAGTTACCTTATACCGAAAGTCCGTCCTCTCAGTAATCCAGGCCCAGACTGTTGCAAAAATTGTTGCAAGCGCAATGGTCCCTCCCACATAAACTGTGGTGTTATAAATTAGCTGTGCCAGCCCAGGCTGTGTAACTAAATCATATATACTCTCCAGCGAAAACCCTGTTGGATCTAGCCACAACGAGCCCTTTGGTCTGAATGCCGTCAGGAGCAGCACAATAACTGGCAAGACAGTCAAGGAGATTACTAAGAACGCAGTAAGCCCGAAAATCAACATTCTGTCTACTCCTTAATGTAATGGACACTGCTAGGAGGATAGTAAAGACAAACATGTCTTGCTTCTGCGGGTACTAACCTGGCATTTACATAAGCAGACAATGGCTCTTTTAGGCCTTCGGCGGCGCATATCAACTCCATTTTTTCGCCTAAAAAAACAGCCTTTTTTATTGGTAAAAGATATTCATTGACGCCAAAAGAGCTTTTCTCAGTTGTATATACCGAAACCTCGAAATCCTCTTGGCGCAACACCAGGGTTACGTCATCACCTACGCTGACACTCTCCTCCTGAAGCATTGCGAACACATGTCCCAAGGCGCATTCAAAAACAACCTGGCCGGATTCTTTTTTTACATCTCGTACTTTTGCGGCAATCAGGTTTGGTGCACCCATAAACTGGGCCACAAATTTTGTTTGCGGGCGGTAATAAATCTGATTTGGCGAACCTATTTGTTCAATATGCCCATCTTTCAGCACAATGATTACATCTGACATTGCCAACGCTTCTTTTTGATCGTGAGTCACATAAACCGCAGTGATGCCCTCCCCTGAGACAATGTTGCGTATTTCCTTTTGCATCACATCTCTCAGGTTTGCATCCAAGTTCGATAATGGCTCATCAAGCAAAATAAGCTTCGGACTTTGGGCGATTGCTCGGGCCAAAGAAACCCGCTGCTGCTGCCCTCCACTTAAGAGCGGCGCTGGCCTATCAGCAAAAGACGATAAATGAACTTTTTCCAACGCGGTATCAATCGCCTTTTCCAACAGCTTTCTATCTGTGGATTTTTTTCGTCCATTGAGCAATGGAAAGGCCACATTTTCGCGCACTGTCATATGGGGCCAAATCGCATAACTCTGGAACACCATTGATATATCACGTTTTCCAGGTGCTACAAACGCGCCGGCATCAGAATCATAAACAACCGTGCTATTAATGGCGATCTTCCCCGAAGTTGGCTTATCTAACCCTGCTAACATATTTAACAAGGTAGATTTACCACAGCCGCTCGGCCCTAAAAGGGTTACAAAGGCACCTGCCGGTGCACTAAAAGACACACCATCTAACGCAGTATGATGCTCATTACGGCGCGAATATATCTTGACTAAATTAGACACTTCAAGACCCATTGCGCGCCTCCTATAGTGCGATTTGTTTGCCTGTTTTGCTCGATTCCAGAATGGCTAAGCAAACCGCAACAGTTTCTTTGCCCCAACGCGCATCACGCATAGCTGGCTGTTGGCCTGTTATGGCATCATACAGCTCATCAATAGTATCTCCCTGGCTATATTCCCCACGACCGACAATAGCTGGCACTTCCCGCACCCCATTATTATCGTAAACCAGAACCCCATCCGGAGAAGGTCTTAGGTCTGCCTTTTCACAAGTTACAAGCATGATGCCAAAATGAGGTTGTTGGCGCCCCGCATTGTCAGATTCCATAGCTTGAGATACAGGCCCGCCGAAACCATAACGTTTGCGCCTTAACTCTGCCTCATCTCCCTGGTGCTCCCGAAGAATTTTACGAGAACCCCCATGATTAGGCTTTTTAGGGCGTCCCCCTTCAGCCACCCAAAAATGAAACTCGTCACTATCAAAGTGGTCATACCCGCTATAAACCACTACTGCACATGCCCCATTTTCAAGTGTTAACAAAGCAGCGCAGTTTCCCTCTGTTGGACGGTTTGGATCCAATTTTCCTGTCATGGCACGAACAGCTATGATTTTTTGTCCTGTAATTGCCTTGATACTATCTATTTGGTGTGGCAGCTGATTAAAAATAATGCCGCCCCCTTTATTGGTATCCAATTCTTCAGGCCTGCGCGGACGATACAAGAAATCTGTGTAATTAAAGAGGTTCAACATCGAAACCTTGCCAACCTCCCCGCTGTCAATAATATGGCGCATTGTACGAATAACGGGGTCATGACTGCGAGAAGTACCAACGACTAAATGTACCCCTGCCTTTTCGGTAGCTTCAATCATTTGCTTCCCCTCTTCGAGGCTGAGCGTTAAGGGCTTTTCCACAATGATGTGTAAGCCATGCTTGCTGGCCTCAATTACTTGTTCACAGTGAAACTGATGAGGCGACGCAATATAAACGGCATCCAGATCGACGTTTCCAATCATTTCATCTAGTGAGGCAAAAACAGGAATGCCGTAGGCTTCTCCAAAACTTTCGCGCACCTCTTCATTTACATCACAAGCACTCACAATTTCTGCATTAGGATGCCGACGCATTATTGGTGCCATTAACACAGACCCTGCAAACCCTAGACCACAAATTCCAAATTTTATTTTCATTGTCCCCTCCAAACTAAAATTAACGACTATTCATTAAACATGTCCATATTTTTCTAAAGCCTCGCCAAGCGTTAAACCATTGCTCAATTCAATGCGTATCTGTTTTTCCATATGGGTCAAACGCTCTGCCTCTTCCAGCACCTCCTCTATAATCTCGACTGGAATAACAATGACCCCATCTTCATCGCCCAAAATAAAATCGCCGGGCCTCACCTGGACACGGCTAGTCGTTGCTCCTTTCAAAAACACTGGTATTTGAAAATCTGTTACCATCCAACGACCAATAGATTGCACCGGAGTCCGATAGCGTGCGTACACGGGAATTTCATGCTCATCTATCCAGCGCACGTCCCTGATGCCACCATCTACCAAAGCACCCACTGAGCCTTTCTCTCTCATCCCCAATGCGATTAATTCACCAAAATAACAGATACCCTGTCCATCGCCGCTCCAGACACTAACTTCCCCAACTCCAATGCCATTACAGGCCTGCATTTTTTTCTTATCGCCGCCCTGAGGAAAGGGGGACATCTGGCCGCGAATAGTATACGCCCACCCAGCAATCTTCTTGCCCTCAGCCGTGAAAGGCCTGAACTCATGCGACAGTCCATAATCACAATAACCGAGACTATCCATTACATCTGCCACATTGGCAGTATCTACTTCTTCAAAACGCTCGCGCAGTTCATTCAATTTTTGCTCATTATATTCAGACATCATTTACTCCTTAGATATGTATGTGATTCACAAGACTTAGATGCTTTTAATCAAGCCACCATCAACTCGGATAACAGAACCTGTAATATAGGAAGCTTGCTGACTAGCCAAAAAAGCAACAACGCCTCCGTATTCATGAGGCTCCCCATATCGCCCTACTGGAATGCTGTTTACACTTTCCTTTCCCACCTCTTCTATCGAGCGATTTTCCCGCTCGGCCTTAGCCTTATCGAGAGCGCGTATACGCTGGGTCGCAATACGCCCTGGTAAAATTACGTTCGCCGTTATGCCATACCCTGCAACCTCTTGTGATAAAGTCTTGGACCAACCCAATAACGTACCCCTGAGGGCATTAGATAAACCGAGATTCGGAATTGGGGCAATGACACCAGAAGATGTGCTGGTTATGATCCTGCCCCAGCCTAGTTCTCTCATGTATGGCAAAACTGCATCAGTTAATTTAATAATCGAAACCACCATTGAATCAAAGTAGGCCCGCCACTCCTCAACCGGGACGTTTTCTACTAAACTAGGACGCGGACCGCCCGTATTATTTATTAAAATATCAACACCACCCCAGTGCCCGGTAACCTCCTCCAAATAGCCCTCAATACCCTCAATATCAAATAGATCCCATTTAATCGGCATTGCGTCAAGCCCTTGATTTGTCAATTGCTTGGTTATTCCTTGCGCTGCTTCCAGATCAATATCTGCTACGATGACCCGCGCCCCCTCTTTAGCAAGGGATGTTGCTATTGCCCCTCCCAAACCACCGCCACCACCTGTAACAAGTGCGACTTTATTTTTAATACCTAAATCCATGTTTGCTCCTTTATGTACCGACCCGCACCGGTGCAGACATTTTACGTAATAAAGCTAATACGCTCTGCGCCGTAATACGGCCTGTTTTAGGGTTTTCTGATGGGATATTTTCTATAGTCATGTTGAGTAACGCAGAATCCGAGACCAACTCAATTTGATGTGTATTTCGTACTACGGTTGGATCTGCCCATACTTCAATCATTGTTTTGTCCGGCCCTATACCTGCCAGCGACAAGGCAATTGCGACATTCAGATTTGCTGGAAAATCCTTAGCGGCCGATCTGGCAGAGCCGGAATACAGCAGAAGTGGCACCTCAAGGTTATCCAGCTGTATATTTTTTCTTTCTATAATTGGAGCTCCTTTGAAGCCAATTGGAGGCTTGCGGGAAATCATTTTCACTGTTTTTATCTCTCCTTCGGCAGCCGCGGTCACAGCATCCAGCCCTAATAACGCGCCAGAAGGTATTAAAATTTGGCCTTCTCCCTGGACTGGCCTCATAAGCTCTGGTTGATCGAGCAAAGCACCTACTGACAGGACAATCACCTTTTTACCTGCCGAAAGGGCAGGCTGCACAATCTGAGGCAAGACCGCAGCGGGCGCACACTCGATAACGACATCTGCTAAAGCACCTAGACGATTCAAAGCCACATTAGGTACAACACAATTTAAAGTCTCTATAAAACTCTGAGTTTTTATTGGGTCTCGCCCACTAACTGCAACTAGCTTGCAACGCTCAACGTCACCTGCATCTAGCCGCTTAGCCAGCACTCTACCAATCGCTCCCAAACCTGCGATTGCAACTTTAAGTACTTTCTCACCATGATTTGAATTTTTGTTTTCCATAACTATGAAAATTTAATTTATCGAATACTGTCTAAACTATAGTGAATGAGGTTAACTCGTAACAAACGATTTGTTTGCCATCCGAGAATTACTTAAAGTAATGCATGAAAGCAAAAAAATAAATCAGGAGACTGCCAAATGAGCAAATTCTTACCTTCTTTAAACGCTTTACGATTCTTTGAATCCGCAGGAAGATTATTAAGTTTTACAAAAGCTGCTTCGGAACTACATGTAACTCAGGGCGCCGTGAGTAGGCAAATAAGGTCTCTGGAAAATGAACTAGGGATCAAGCTATTCAATCGGTTAACTCGAAAAATAGAATTAACCGAAGCAGGCGAGAAGTTTTTAGTAGAGATTACAGCCGCCTTTTCGCTTATCCAGGACGCAACGAACGAACTACGAGCACACCAAGATCATTTAAGCTTAAAAATCAGCACCTTGCCATCTATCGGCTCCTTGTGGTTAATGTCGAAACTTCATCTGTTCTCTCAATACTTTCCAAATATAGAAACCAGAATTAGTAGCTCCATAGAATCAATTAACCTGCACGGAAAAGAAGCAGATCTCGCCATACGCGTGGGTGCGAAACCCGGGCAACAATACGACCCTAGACTGCCAACTATAGATTTAGTCATGGTGGAAAACTGGCGTGGAATATTAGCAGAGGAGCTAGCGCCAGATATCCTTATCCCGGTCTATTCCCCGAACATTTTGGAGATTGATAAACCCCTGACTGATCGCAAAATTTTTGAAACACTCCCTTTAATACATACGACTAGCAGAGAGGATGCCTGGCCTGGGTGGAAGCGGTATTACAACCTGGAAGGGCAATCAAAAACTCCCAGGATAGAATTTGGCCATTTTTTTATGTCTCTGGATGCGGCCAGGCAAGGGCTGGGAGTAGCCTTGATTCCCCAAGTAATTCTAGTTAACTCGAATCTACAGGGATTGCATTGTGCTAATAACTATCAAGTACACAGCGCCGGTGAATACTACTTGCTATCGCTGGCTGAGCAAGCAGAAAAACCGCATATTGCCGCTTTTCGCACGTGGGTTAAAAAAGAATTTAAGAAAAACCTAATGCTGTCTATGCTCTCAACACATTCAATTAGATCATAAGTCAGAAGCAATAAAATCGCTTGTGATGGATTAACGATTTGTTTTATTGTTTTTAAAAGAATGCATAATTTTCATTTTACTACTAGGAGGGTCACAGCGTGAGCGCTTATAACGAGGAAAATATATTACCCACCGCTACTAATAGTGGAGCGGGATACTTCCAACCGCGCAGATTAGGCCACGTCAACCTAATCGTAAATAATACGGAAGCGGCTATGGAATTTTATACAGATGTTGTGGGCCTTGAAGAAGTCTACAGGGTGCCAGCTATTGGAGGAGGCTTTCTCAGTAACGGCAACACCCATCATGATATTGCAGTCATTGAAAGCTCTAGTTCTTCCGGCCGCGGTAGAGCGCCAGGTCTAAATCACCTAGCCTTTGAACTGGAGACGGAAGTTGATCTAGTAAAAGGGTATGAGGCATCCACTGCTGATTCATTAGAATTTGAGCGCACTCTGGATCATGATATTGCGCACTCTGTATACTGTGCTGATCCTGACAATAATTCATGCGAGTTATATGCCGACGTAGTCAAGGACTGGAGAAATGCGCGTTCGGGAATTATCACTAAACCAAAATCAAAATGGTGGCCTGGCAAAACCACACCAATTGCAGAGACTATGTACGACCCCAACCCTGAAATTCGGATAGTTTCTGCAGCAGTGTTTCACCCACTACGCACAAAACACGCAGCTCTTGTTGTCGAAGACCTCAATAGTAGTATCGTTTTTTACCGCGAACGAATTGGCCTAGAGCTGATTATACGCGGTGACGAGCATGCGATTTTAGGTGGTACTTGCGGCGAAAAAAACCTCACATTAGTACAGCAAGGTCCAAAAAGAGGGGCAGGATACCACCATGTGGGCATGGAAGTCGCCTCAGAAGAGGAGCTACTGAATTCAGTCGATAAATGGAAAGCTATGGGAGGTAATTTAATTCGTTTCGTAGATAGTTCTGTACGGATGTCTGCTTATTTAGCAGATCCAGATGGCTTATTAGTGCAATTTTTTGTCGATCGTGCAGATGAGACGAAAAGCTGGGAGTCTATGGCGCCAGATGTTGCACTGTGGAATGGTTAGATACCTGAAAGGCACACAATATGAAAAATATTTCAGATGCGGTTTCGTTACCGGTAGCCCGACAATACCTCAACATTTTAGGCATCCGAACTGCGATATACCAAACCCCCAACTTTGAAAAAGAACATAGCAAAGAAGCGGTAATTCTTTTACATGGTGGGGCGCCTGGAGTATCTGCAGAACTATGCTGGTTTAAAAACTTTCATGCACTGCAAAGAGCAGGATATCGTGTACTGGCTTTTGATCAACCGGGGTTTGGCTTTAGTTCACCACCCGAAAACCATAGTATCGATTTCCGTTACCAACATTTTACAGAGCTATTGATAGCTTTAAATCTCAAAGAGGCACACCTCTGCGGCAGCTCCATAGGTGGACTTCTATGTTCACTGTATGCCCTAAGCAATCCAAGAACGGGACCGAAAGCCATCTCTTTGATCTTGAGCGCGCCATATCCCTACTTCGAACCTCCTGCTATCGCCCAAGAACAGTTAATAGAGCACAGAGCAAGATTAAGCTCGGTTGAGCCTACCTATGAAAGCATAAGAGCTTTGTGTGAAAACACCTTTAATCAAAAATCCCAAGTAACGGATGAGATCATCGCTCATAGGTTAAGTATGCTTGAAGGTGATCGCTGGGACGCCTATCAGGCGCGCAAATCCATTTCTAGGAAATTTGATAAGAAGGGAACCGCTGGTTTACATGTAAACACACCTACTTTAATTGTCTGGGGCGTGGAAGACCGTAGCCTTCCTTATGAAATAGGCATTGAAGCCATGAAGTGGTTTTCACACGGCAGGTTCCTTTTCCTGACACAATGTGGTCACTGGCCTCAAACCGAACAAGCCCACACATTCAATCAAGAAATGCTGGATTTCTTGCGTTCAGCGTAAATTAGCAAAAAAACTTGTGGGATACCCAATAACAAAAAACCCGCGGGTCATCGACTCGCGGGACAAAACAGACTGATACTTTTATATGCTATGGGTTATCTAAAACGTGGGTTAGGGCTGTAACTACCCCCTAAAACAGTACAGTCTAAACGTAGAATTTCCTTTATGCTTACGTTCAAGGAGTTCTGCAATGAGCAAAAGAAAAACTGAAAGCCAAATTGTGGCAATACTAAAAGAGTTTGAAGCCGGTATGCCAGTTAAAGA
>Ga0209487_1002626_pt1 | contig 14517 bp, 9 predicted proteins | sample Poulit2012_FD_187524 | JGI IMG/M metagenome (GOLD analysis project Ga0209487, IMG submission 187524) | Agricultural soil microbial communities from Georgia to study Nitrogen management - Poultry litter 2012 (SPAdes) (version 2) | ecosystem: Environmental > Terrestrial > Soil > Agricultural land... | reverse complement strand
CAACCCCTCTCTTAATAACAATTATGATTGGCGCGCTCTTTATTGCGAAGCTTCCAATCCTATTAAATGGAGGGATTTTATCATTTGTTTTTGAGTCAAGACTCGATATTGTTCTATTAGTCTTCCTCATTTTCCTCTGGCGGTATAGGGAGGAATTTGGTTCATAAACTAAAATCAATGCCCAAATAAAAAAGGACAAAATCTCATCCATCAAAAACGAGCTTTGTCCTTCTTAAACATCTGTATGATTTATAGTTAATGTAACACTTTATGCATTATAAGTTTGTCTTTCATTCTTAGTTCAAGCTGTTTCCTCATTTTAGCTGATAAAGATACTTATTTCTATAATGACAACTCACATCACTAGGTTTTAGGAGGGTACATCTCTAATTATGCTTTCTTATTCATCCGCTTACTCTATATTCATTATGTACCAAACTGTACTACCACTTCTTTCAGTTACATTCTAAGCATATACATACTCAGAATCCAATTTATTCAGCTTGAAACCAACCTCAAATATCTTCAAGGTAGGACTCTGCCGTCACAGGGATTGCATATATTAATTCAAGCTACATATTTAATGATTAAATATTAACCTCTTTTATCGTTGTTATCAATGTATTTACTAAAAAGTGTAAATCATTTTCAGTAGATACAAGCGGTGGATTGATCCTGATAACGTTTTCGTCTGTAGCAATAAGGAGCCCTTTATCTTCACAAATTGATGCAATCTTAGACATAGTGGCATCATTCAAAGGCTCCTTTGTTTCCTTATTTTCCACAAGCTCGATTCCATACATAAATCCTACTCCACGTACATCTCCAACAATATTTAATGATATCAATTCATGTAACTTACTTAAAATAGTCTCACTTAATTGGGACACACGATCAACTAATCCATCTCTTTCCATAATCTCAATATTCTTTAGCGCGACAGCACATCCGACCGGGTGAGAACCCATTGTTGAAAAGTGTTTAAAGCGATTGCCTTCTTTTTTAAATGTAGCATAAATTTTTTCATTCACGGAAGTTGCCGCTAATGGGATATATGCACTTGCTAAACCTTTTGCCGTTGTAATTATATCTGGTTGGACACCGCCCGAAAGCATATACCCAAACCATTTTCCTGTTCTTCCAAAACCTGTAACAACTTCATCAACAATTAGTAGTATATTATACTTTTTACAGATATCTGAAAGGAGTTGCAAATATTCCGATGAAGGAACGAAGCAACCGCCAGCAAAAAGTACCGGTTCAACAAGAATACCTGCAATTGTCTCAGGATCTTCATGTCGGATAATTTCTTCGATATGTTTGGCAGTGTTGTACTCAGTGCTTCTTGACTTATCTCCAGATGGAGAACGATAATCATTGGGTGGTAATACGTGGATAAACCCCGGACTTCCCATCCCTGGAAAATCTGATTTAAAAAATGGGGTTGCTGAAGCATTCTGCACACCTAATGTACCCCCATGGTAACCATTATAATGAGAGATAAATTTATATTTACCAGGATTACTATTTTGAATGTGATATTGTCTTGCTATTTTTATCGCTACTTCATTCGCTTCTGAACCACTTGTAGTAAAGAAAGTAGAGTAATCACCCTTATATAACTCACTTAATTTTGCCGCTAATTCTATTGCTGGTACTTGCAATTGGGAAGGTGTATAATAAGTTAATTTTTTCATTTGTTCAGTTGCTGCTTCAATTAATTCTTCATTGCCGTATCCTAAATTTAAACAGCTATGCACAGATATGGATTCAAAATACCTTTTTCCATAAACATCTGTCGTCCAAGCCCCTTCACCTTTAACCCCGATTTTCGGCCTTTCTTTATCAGGATTGCTTAGGTTTTGCCATAAATGTTTTTCAGCTTTTTCAAAGAGTTCTTCGATTTCTTCTGTTGTCAATTGTTCAATATCCAATTTATTATCTCCCATTTCATCATCAACCTCTCTAAATTTTAAGCTATTACTATTTGGCAATAGAATTCACAAACTGTGGATCAATACCCATTTCAAAAGCCTCTAAATCAGGGGCTGTGCTTATCGACTCTTGATCTACTAAAAAGTCCGCTGTATCCTTTAAAACATCCGCCATATCTCCACCTAGATATTCTTCGTCAGCCTGCTCAGAGGCATTCAACCATATTAATTGATCCATCGTCTCTGTTGCATCCCCTACAGGTATTTCTAACTCATCCGCTACAGTTTGATAAGCTTCTTCAGGGGAAGTACGATAAAATTCAACTCCCTCATCAAATGCAGCTATATACTTTTCCATGATTTCCGGATGTTTTTCAATAAAATCCGTATTTGCAACAACCACTTCTGCTGTGATCAAACCTTCATCTGCAAGGTCCCCACTTGCTAGAATCATCTCACCTCCGCTATTTAACATTTCACCCAAAACAGGTTGCCATACGTATCCACCATCTATGAGATTACCTTCCCAAGCTGCGAACATATCCTGTGGCTGCATATCGAGAATCGTGATCGAACTTTCGTCAATATTATTTAATTTTAATGCATTCAACAACATGTAATGTGGAGTTGAGCCAAATGTGACTGCTATTTCTTTACCAACAAGGTCTTCCAATGATTGAATGTCACTATCTTCTTTTACGACTAATGCCTCATTATCCCCAAGTACATCATGAATCCATACCACATTATATGGCAGTTCCTGCGCAATACCACCAGCTGCCATCGGTGTTCCTACTAATCCTGCATCTATACTTCCCGAGGCAACCGCTGTATTTACGTCAATTCCGGTATCAAAATGATGCCATTTAACTGTAACATCCATTCCCTCCAGATTCTCTTCTATCAATCCCAATGATTTCGTAAGAATCTCAACATTTGGTATCGACTGAAACCCAATATTAAATTCTACCGAATCGCCTGCACCATTATTTGATCCCGCTTCGTTTGAATCATCTGAAGGTTCACTTGCTTGATTACCACAAGCACTTAAAACAAGTAGTAAAAACACACTCAATAAACTAATCAAGCTGACTTTAATTTTTTTCATCTTATGATTCCCCCTAATATTGCCAAACCTTTATTCTTCTGAAAGTTTAAAAAAAATGAAATTGATCCGCTATTGTAATGGAAAATGTTGAGTTAGTGCTGTATTAAACTTACAATTTCTTCACGCTTTTCGATGAACTCTTTTCTCGATCTATACACACGGCTTTCTCCATCCCCTATTTCGTACGGCAAATTGTTGTTGTATTCTTTAATGATTTGTCCTGGGCGCGCCGACATGATAATAATTTTCGTTCCAAGCAGTAAGGCTTCTTCTACATCATGTGTAATAAAAAAAATCGTCTTATGTGTTTCTTTCCAAATAGTACGAATTTTTTCCTGCATTTGTTCCTTTGTCATCGCATCCAGGGCTCCAAAAGGTTCATCCATTAATATAATCCGTGGATCATTGGCAAGTACCCGGGCAATAGATGCACGCTGCTTCATTCCTCCTGATAACTCGTAGGGCGCGGCTTTTTTAAATTGTGCTAAACCGACCATTTCCAAATATTTATCCACAACATCCCGACGTTCGCGACTAGGAACCTTTCGCATTTTCAGCCCAAACTCCACATTCTGTTCGATGTTAAGCCAAGGATAGAGTGTTTGATGCTGAAAGACCACTCCTCGGTTTTCGTCCGGCTTGTCTGGAATAGCCTCTCCGTCAAGGTAAACATTACCACTGGTCGGCTGTAAAAATCCGGCAATAATACGGAGTAATGTCGTCTTTCCACACCCAGACGGACCAAGAACACAAACAAAACTACCATCTTCCACTTGCAGCTGAATATCCTTTAACGCTGCCACAGATTGAATATCAGTATCATAGACTAGATTAAGATCTTGGACTTCGATTACATGCTTAGATTGCTTTTTTGCTTTATCTTCTAACAATGCCATAACCAAAATCCTCCTCTCTTTTACAATATAAATTCCTATTCAACATAATAACTCTAGATATTATTACTATAAATCCAATTAATAAGGACTTAATCTTTTCCCTTCCATGGCACAGTTTTCCTTTCCGCCACACGAATCAACCAATCTAGGAAAATACCTGTAAAACCCATTATAATAATTCCTACGAGCATAATATCGCTTCGCAAGAACTTACTGGCATCAAGCACCATCCAACCGATTCCATTAACTGCTGCCACGATTTCGGAAGCAACGAGTGTGGTATAAGTGAATCCAGTCGCAGTGCGCATACCAGTGAATAAACTCGGCAAACAAGAAGGAAAGATAACATAGCGAAATACTTGCCCTTTACTTGCTCCCAAACACTGGGCGGAAAGGATTCTATCTTCCAGCACACTTCTCACTGCAGACATCGCCGCAATATACATTGGAGGAAATGCAGCCAAATACAATAGTACAATCTTTGACATATCCCCAATTCCGAACCAAAGAATCAGTAGAGTATAATAAGCTAGTGGGGGAATTGGACGATAAAATTCTACGAGCGGATCCAATGCTGCCTGAGTCTTTGAGGAATAACCACTTAATAGGCCTAATGGAATAGCCGTAACCAGTGCTAACACATATGCAATCAGCATACGAAACATACTGTGCCCCCAATGTTCCCATAGCATAATTCCTTTATAACCATTTGCAAGGAGTTCTGTAAATGCAGCCCATGTCAATGCTGGAGAAGGAAATAAATTGGACGAAACAAGTTCTAATTTCGTGACTAAATACCATAGAGACAAAATAACAATTACTGAGACTCCCTTAATAATCGTCTCTATGCTTACATTCCACTTCTTTTTGGACTTAGATACAGAAGTAGAAGTAGACTGATCAATTGATTTAATTAAGTTTTCATTTCCACCTTTTACAGTAAAATTATCCATAAAGTTTTGCACTCCCCCATCAATCAGTTTCTTATTTACATTTATTTTAAAATTTCTCTTTTATCGAGGCTGACTGCATATTCTTTTATCGCTCTTATAGCCAAGCACAAGATTGATGATTATGTTTATCCGATTTACCATCAGATCTAATTCCGCAACTAACTTAGCAAGTCAGTCGAATCTAAATCGGTATGAAGAGTCAATAAAAATACTTAGCGCACATATCCTATAAGTCAACTTGGTTTAATTGTCTTAATTTTATCATCTATATAAAAATAGTCAATCTTTATTAATGAGAATTAGCTGTAACTGATAAAATTAAAGTGTTTTACTACGGCTTAAAAAGTATTTACATGTACGAAAACACATTTTCTGATACAAGTTACTCTTCGGTGAAATTTATAATATATATGGAGAAATTTCTACAAGGGAATGATAATACATAAAAGGTTAATGTTGTAGATAATCATAAATTATTGATAAAATCAAAGTATGTAGTGATAAAATAATGATACTTTTTTGAACCTTCTTTACTGATACTTCTATATGTCTTGGGTAGTGATAACTTGAAAGGTATCTTTTTATATAATAGCGAGAATCTGTAGCTGTTCGGTAATATCTTACTTAACAAAGTATTATTCTATAGAATTTATTTTGCATAGGTGAGGTGAGACCGTAGAAAATTACAGTTAATTCTTCCCCGCGATTCTTTGCATATAGATACATAACCATCTAACACAACATTCAAGAGGCTGGGACATAAAAACGGTTGCGTTTATCAATAAAAGATAAATGCAACCGTTTTTTCTCATATCTTTATGTGAAAATGTCTCATTTTCATTGCTAATGGCGGAGTTCTTTCTTATATTTACCGCCATTAACGCAAATCCCATTTCGTTACCACCTTAGATTTTCCTCGCACAGACATACGAGTGAAACCCTAATTCGCTTTCAGAAACCCAAAAACTGACTCAACATCTGTTTTACGTTTCCCATAGATTTCACCTGTTTCTTCATTTGAAAGCTTCTCTCTTACATATTCTTTTGGGTATTCCCATTTTTTCACTGTAAAATAACTTTCTGTTTTTACCTTCTGCTGCCCTTGTACATAAGGAAAGTAAGGATAATCTCGCTCTCATAGACTTTAATAGTAAGTTTTATCATTTATTTTAGAATCAAGGCTCAATATTGTTCTATTAGTTTTCCTCATTTTTCTGCGGCGATATAGGGAGGGTTTTGGTTCATAAAAATTATAGACTGCGGTATAAAGGATATGTTAAAGTTCAAACACAATATCATCAGCAAAAGATTAATAACCAATTAAGTACTGTTAATTCTGATAACTCAAAGTTCACCACACCCTTTAGTCAAACCTTTGGTTAACACAGAATAACTATCGGAAGAACAGTAGCCATCTTGACTAAGATAACTATTGTTTTTTGATATTAAAATATCTAGTAGCAGCTCGACTATCCACGTCACTTAAATGAAGATTTACGTTTAAAATATCATCATTCATAAAAGCTACACCAACTTTCCTGCAATACCCGGTTTGGTCATTTCAAAAGGATTTAAAATCTGACTCATTGCTGTTTCTGATAAAAATTTATCTCTTAAAATAATTTCGCGAACTGATATACCTGTTTCTAAAGCTTCTTTCGCAACTTTAGTTGCCACTTCGTACCCTAAATGTGGATTTAATGCGGTAATCACACCGATGCTCTCGTCAACGTGTGTTCGACATATATCAATATTAGCTTCAATTCCTTGAATACAATACTTTCTAAAATTATTTAAAGCCTGAGTTGTAATTTGCAAAGACTGGTGTAAATTGAATACAAGAACCGGTTCCATCACATTTAGCTCAAATTGTCCTGCTTCAGAAGACATTGAAATAGTCTGGTCGTTTCCAGCAACTTGAAATGCAACTTGGTTTACAACCTCACACATTACTGGGTTAACTTTTCCAGGCATAATCGATGAACCTGGTTGCATTAAGGGTAAATTAATTTCCGCTAATCCTGCTTTTGGACCAGATGCCATTAAACGTAAGTCATTCGCTACTTTTGACATATTTATCATGCATATTTTAAGTACAGAAGACACCTCAGTATACACATCTGTATTTTGAGTTGCATCAACAAGATCTTTTGCACTATTAAAGTTTAGTTCCGTCTCCTGCCGTAAAAGCTGGACTACATTTTCTATATAAAGCGGCTCAGCATTTAAACCTGTACCAACAGCGGTGGCACCAAGGTTTATTTCTAATAGACCTTCAGATGAAGCTTTTATACGTTGAATATCACGTGCCAATAATCGTCCATACGCCATAAACCCTTGCCCAAGGCGAATAGGAACCGCATCTTGTAAGTGGGTTCTGCCCATTTTAATCACATGATCAAACTCTTCTCCTTTATTTATAAAAGCTCTTTGTAAATCTTCTAGTGTTTTTACTAACCGATTAATCATTTGAATGGTAGAAATACGTATTGCAGTTGGAAATGTATCATTTGTTGATTGTGACATATTCACATGAATATTTGGATGTATAATATCATAATCACCCTTTTTTCTTCCATGAATTTCTAAGGCACGATTCGCTATAACCTCATTTGTGTTCATGTTAATTGAAGTTCCTGCACCACCTTGGATAGGATCAACAATAAAATGTTCATGAAGCTTTCCTTGTATTATTTCATCTGCAGCTAAACAAATAGCATCACCAATTGTGTTTTTTAAATAACCTGTTTGCATATTTGCTTTTGCTGCTACCTTTTTAATTGTTGCCATCGCTACTATTAACTCGGGTTTAATTGTATATCCCGTGATGTTAAAGTTTTCTTTTGCCCTTATAGTTTGAATTCCATAATAGGCGAAAAGCGGTATTTCTTTAACCCCTATTAAGTCTTCCTCAATACGATAGTGTTTGTCCATTACATTGACACTCTCCCATACATCTGTAATTGAGTTATTTTTAATAATTAACGTTTCTGTTAATTAACAAGCCGTCCCAAGCAGAAAAGAAGAAATGATTCCTTGTTAGACGTTTTCTTTTCTCTTGCTAATAATCGCAGTAACCTAAAAATAATTATGGTGGATATAGAATATATCTTTATAATCAAAGCTTAATTATTTAAAGTTTCTATCGATTGGATTAAATATTTCGTATAGACTTTTTGATTCCAATAGCACATTTTAATTACCTTGTTCAATCAGTTTACTTTGTCAATCGTAGGAAAGTTTTAGAGTTTATTCTTAGAGGCAGACTATTAGATTCTGCCTCTAAGAAAGCATATTCCTATTCTGTCATTTTATATTGTAATATTAGTGCCAATACTATACTCATACCTTGAGGAACACTAGTAAGATCTACCCATTCTTCTCTTGTATGTGCATCTCCGCCGATAATTGTTCCAATAGTATTTGCCAACACTCCACGTGATAAAGGTATATTTGCATCTGTCGAAAAAGGTCTTTGGTCTATTGAACCATCATAATATTTTGTAATTATATCAATATTTTTTTGTGTCCAAGATTCCAAATCCTTTCCACTAAAATCACCTTTTCCTGGTCTAATTCCTAATATTTCAGTAGTAATTTTTTTCCCATCCTTCTCAAAAGTAGAGATTACTTTATTAAACCTTTCTTCCATAATGGATAAACACTTTTGACTGGAAGATCTATACTCATAAAGTATAGTAGCTTCCTCTGCAATTGAATTCACTGTGGTTCCCCCCTGAATGTTTCCCACATTGAATGTTGTTTTCTCTTCAGTTGGAACTTCAATTTCATATAAATCTTGTATAAGTGATACCATAGTATAAATTGCATTATCCTTACCGAAATCCAAATAAGAATGCCCACCATCTTCTTGAACAGATATTTTATAACGATAAGATCCTACTGGAGTACTGGTACACTGTGACATATAACCATCAAAAGAATAAAACTCTTTAATTCTGTCTCCAAAGTTTTTAAATATTGTTTTACATCCTTCTAGATTACCTAGTCCTTCTTCACAGGAGTTAGCAACAATAAGTATGCCTTTGTTCAACAGTGGCTTTTTTTGTAAAATATATTTTGCTGCCATCATAAGATTGACCAAATTAGCAGTATCATCGCCAATACCAGGTGCAAAAAGTATATTATCTTCTCTTCTCATTGGTAATTGATCCTGATCATCAAACACCACATCCGTATGAGCCATAAAGCAGACTATTTCTTCATGTTTATCACAATCTATTGCACAAATTGTATTTTTGGCATCATCTATCCAAACTTCATCTCCACCTTGTTCTATAAACCAGTCTTTACAAAACTCTGCTCGTTTCTCTTCATAATGACTAGGTGCAGGTATTTTCCCTAACATTTCTAAAAGGGAAACAGCCTCTTGCAAATGTTCCTCTACATATTTCTTTATAAGCTGACTTTGTGCTTTCATTTATTTTATCCCTCATTTATTAATTGTTAAATGCTTTTTTATCATTGGTTTAATACAATTGTCTAGTCCAGCTAACCCTAATATTAAAATTAAATCTCTTTGTGGTCCTAGAAACGCATCTGTTGGCTTAAACCATTCATCAATTGTATGAACCTTTCCTTCTTCTCCCCCACGACCTACTGTAATTGCTGGAATACCCATGCTAATTGGTATATTAGCATCTGTGCTGCTTTCATTTCTGAGTTCTGGTTTGATTCCAAGAATAGCCGCCGCTTCCCATGCAGCTTTTACTATAGCAGAACCTTCCGATTGTGTTCCTGCTGGACGGTTTCCTTTCATAACAATTTCTGTAATTACTTTTTCCGTGCTATTCCATTTTTCATTTTCTTTTTCTACTCCTTGTGTAACAGCATTTTTCATTTCATTAGTTAAGCGGTTCAATTCTTTCTCACTATCAGAACGTATATCTACCAACATCGAGGCTGACGCAGAAATAGTATTAACGGATGTCCCGCCCTCAACTACCCCAACATTAAAAGTTGTCTTTGGTGTTTCTGATACTTGAAATTGAGAAATCGTATTGATAACCCTACCCATTGCATGTATTGGATTTGGTAATCCAAAATCTGCAAAACTATGTCCTCCAGGTCCTTTAAATGTTATTTGATATCGATGACTACCTGTTGCAGTATAAACAATTCCTCCTGGTACGGGATTATCAATTGATATAAATGCATCGATAGAATAGTTTGAGTTTTTAAAAATATGCTTTACACCATTCAGATCGCCTAACCCTTCTTCACATACATTTGCACAAAAAATAATATCACCTTGGGGTTTAATATTTAGACTTTTCATTGTTCTAGCAATGGTTAATAATTCTGCAACACCTCTAGTGTCATCATTAATTCCAGGACAATAATATACATCTCCCTCTTTTTTTACTGTTAGGTCAGTTTCTATAGGAAATACCGTATCTGTATGAGCAGCTATCATGACAGTCGGGCCATCTCCATTACCTGAAATAGTCCCCATAACATTCCATACCTCATCTATTTTTACATTTTCCAAACCAATTTTATCGAATTTTTCTTTCACATAATAAGCACGTTTTTCTTCGTTATAAGAAGGTGCAGGAATTTCACAAAGTTCTAATTGTTCTTCAAGGGTTTTATTGTCATTCTCCTTTATATATTGAAGTGCCTTTGCAACTTTTTCATCTTTTAATAAACTTTTCATAATTTATATTCCTTTCTTATTTATAATTTCTACGGGGATTATATACATATTTTGTTTATTTAACTCTCATGAATATTGTTAAAGTTAATCACTTGATTACTGCTTAATATCCTGTTAAATGTGCAATAATTAAAATAACAGATGCTATTGCATACCATATCAATACTAACTTCCAAATGAACTTAAGCCATATTTGGTAAGGAACATTTGATAATACTAAAAATGCCATTAATGCTGCCGAATGTGGAAAAATAAGATTTGTAAATCCATCTCCATAATTTAGCGCTAAAATTGCTGTCTCTGGGGACATTCCTACAATATCTGCAACTGGAAGCATTACTGGCATGGTAACGACGGCCTGACCACTTCCTGATGTAATAAAGAAATTAATAACAGTATGCATTAACAACATACCAGGTGCCTGTAAAAATGTAGGCACATAATGCATACCAGATGATACAAAATGCACAACTGTATCTAAAATATTACCATCGGTTAGAACTATAGAAATAGTCCTAGCAAGAGATATTAAAATGATTGCACGTACAACTAACTTTCCTCCATCTACAAAATGATTACACATCTCGTTCAAGCTCATTCCATAGACAATAGCGCCAAGTAAGCCTAAAACTAAAAAGAATGCTGACATTTCTTGAAATCCCCAACCTAGTTTTGTAGCCCCATAAACTAATACTGTTAGTAATAAAGCGAAAACGGATAAAACTGCTATATGACGCTTTGTTAACCTTTCATCATTAGTTGGAGCATTCTCTGAATTTATACTAGGCTTCATTCCATAAACGTAACTGTAAGAAGGATCAGCTTTTACCTTTTTGGCATAGTTAAGTAGATATGCAATTGTTACAGCTGTAAAAGCAAAAAAACCAATTAAACGGAATCCAATGCCATGAAATAATGGAAGTCCTGCGAGTTCGTTAGCGATACCAGTTGTAGATGGATTTAACATACCGGCAATAGGTCCCATTGACGCTGCTAAACAAACCATCGCAACACCCACTATTTCATCATAACCCAAATGATATGATAGTAGTAGCGCCACTGGCACAAATGCAATAAATGGATTATAGCCCATTGGAGAACTAAGAACCGCAATAACTAACATAATTAGTGCTACTGCCATTGATTGTCGTTTACCAAATTTTCTTATAACTGTACTTGTTAAAGCACTTAATGAACCAGTCGCCATTATAATTTGCATTGAACCAGTAAAAATAAGTATGGCAAATACCAAGTTACTAGAATCATAAAAACCTTGGACGAGCAACATCGGCAATTCCCAGATTGGTACTGGAGTATTTTGAACATAGTTAAAAATATCCGGATTAACTACTTCTGTACCACTTTCCGTTTCCATTAGACCATATTCACCAGCTGGAATAATATAAGTCAAAACACAAGCTATTAACGCCATTGTAATTATGATTAAAAATTCATGGGGAAATGACCATTTTTTCTTTTTTATTGATTCCATCGATAATCCTCCTTAACATATAAGAAATTGATTAAAATACTGAATTACTACCCTTCTTACATAATGAACACACCTCCTCTCTTTGTATTTGCATAAATGACTTCAACAACTACATGCTTTGTAACCGCTTAAATTAAACAAACAGTTATTTATCGGATGCTATATAAAGAAAACAAATTACACCCTTATGCTAGATAACAACCGACCTATATTAACAACTTTGATAAAATATCATTTCCACATTAGAGTCTTAGTATGTTATATGTATCAAAGTTAAGGACATAGTTAAGGACATGTCTTTTTTAGAGGATAACACATGCTTGGCTTTAATTCAATAACTTTCTGAATATTTATTTAAATATATTAAAATTAAATTGTTCTTTGTTAGAAACACACGCCTTCAAAGCAATATATTGAATTTTATACTATAATAAAGTTAACTGCTTTATTTTACGTACAAAGTAAAATAAGAAATTAAACATTTTATTAATTTCATCGCACGTTGGATTAAATATAAAGTTTTAAATTGAATAAAAGGAGGTTTTATTTTGTATAGGATTGGGGTTATTTATGGAACTAATTCTATAAAATGGATTAAGGATATAAAATATAAAATGGATAAATGGGAGTTAATATTTTTACCTTTTACACAGTATAGTGAGCTAGAGAATCTTTATAAAGAGCATAAATCATTATTAGATGGTGTTATATTTAGTGGTCCTACACCTTACTTATTATTAAAAAACAAACTTGGTTTTTTCAATATGCCAGTCGACTATTTTACTATAGAAGAACACAACTTTTATCAAACGTTAACTGGTATATTGATTAAAAACAAAAGCTTTAGTCTAAACAGAACTTTATGTGATATAACAACGGAAGCAAATAATTTCATGGGGCTTGGTGATATTATTACTAAAGATGAATTTCCATATGTTTTTCAAAGTAATCTAGAAAACATGGGACAAGAAGATCTTTACCAAAAAATAATAAGCCATATAAAGTTTTTATTAAATGAAGATAAAATAGATTTAGTAATTACTGGATCTAGTAATCTAGCAAAATTACTTAAAAAGGAGAAAATCCAACATATAACTATCCATCCATCCGTTGATAGCATGTTCAATCAACTGGATTTATTAGCACAAAACATTAAAATACACCAGCTAGAAGAAAAACAATTAGCAGTAGGTAAGGTAAGATTAGTAAATGAAACGAACAATACAGAAATAAATAATAACCAGTTTAATTATATATCACTAAATAACGTACTAAATGAATTCAATCAGCAATTTAATAATCTATTATTAATTAATCCAGAACATTACGGCTTTGAGATTCTTTTAACCGTTCAATCACTTCGTAGTTTAACAAATAACTTTACAAACTGTCAGTTATCTAACCATCTAAAAACAAAACTCCCATTCAATGTGAAAATTAGCTGGGGAGTTAATTCCGAATTAAAAAAGTCTAGGAAAGATGCTATCGATGGAATGATATTCATCACGGAAAATACTTATGAAGAAGATACAATCCTTAAATATACAGGAAAATACATCGTACTTAACCAAGATTCAGCAACTAATATTCCGAATTTTATTAGCAATAAACTTTATCAAATTAGTAACTTTTTAGAAATTTCTCCTGAACAGTTTAAACAAATTTTATCTATTAAGCAAAATAAACTTACTGCTAAAATTGTCGCGGAAAAGTTAAACCTGACAACGAGGAGTGCTAATAGATTGTTAAATAAGCTTGTTAACAAAAATGCTGTTGTTAAAACAACTAATGAAAATCATACACAAGGTAGACCTGAAAGACAATTCCAATTAACAATTGGAAATTTAATTAAGGAAATAGATAAGGTAGATTAATATTAGCAGTTATTCAACCTTTAAAAGTAAAAAACTAGTTAGAACGTTAAATAGAGCCAGATCCCTTATATCATTGCATAATAAATTATCTTAACCATATTCTTAGAAAGTTACACAAATACAACAAACTATCCATTCCTTTAAGTCGTATAACAATGTCTAGAAAAATTCAAAAGCTTTTATGAATTAACTAAAAAAGTCTTGCGGACTCATCCACAAGACTTTTTACATAACCTATATAATATCCCGTTACAAGATCATAAATTTTATTTCCCAAGCATATCATCCACTTGATCCCTATTTTCTTCAATCCACTTTTCGGCTGATTCTTCAAAAGGGATATCATCGACTTCGTATGCATACATCATTTGTTCTAAGTCGTCTACTTCAATACTCCAATTCGATAAGATATCATATGCCTCTGGATGTGTTTCTTCAATTCCTTTATAGGATAGGACGTAGATATTATCGAACTTGAAATTTTCCTTTGGCTCTTCTAAAAACTTCAAATCATATTGGATGAACATCGAATGTGGACGCCATCCGGTAACAATAACTGGTTCTTCTCTACCAATACTTG
>Ga0209487_1002625_pt1 | contig 14518 bp, 15 predicted proteins | sample Poulit2012_FD_187524 | JGI IMG/M metagenome (GOLD analysis project Ga0209487, IMG submission 187524) | Agricultural soil microbial communities from Georgia to study Nitrogen management - Poultry litter 2012 (SPAdes) (version 2) | ecosystem: Environmental > Terrestrial > Soil > Agricultural land... | reverse complement strand
CTTTTTTATCGTTCTTTAAAATCATAACGGCAGAACCACCAATTTCTTGGCGTCCCACTTGCATACTAGCAATGTTAATATTATTTTCTCCAAAAACTGCTCCTACTTGACCAATAATCCCAGGCTTATCCATTTGCGAAATTAATAATAAATGTCCTTCTGGATCGATATCTACCGGATAAGGTCCGATTTTAGTGAGACGCTCACCAATACCAGGGGCGGCAGAGCCAGTTACCCAACGTTCCTCTTCAGTTGTTTTTAAACGAAGTGTAATTTCGTTAGATGAAGCTTGTGCGAAAAGAGCTTTTTGAAAAACAACTTGAATATCACGCTGTTGTGCCAAATGAACGGCATTAACGATATTTACTTGTTCTGCACCAAGATGATGTGAGAGCACCCCTTTAAGTACATATGTACTTAATGGTTGAGTATCCAACTCAGCTAATTCCCCTGCACATTCAACAGTAATCTGCCTAACCGCTCCATCTGTCATTTGAGCAAGCGATTTACCGAGATGTTCACATAACTTAAAGTATGGTTGTAATTTATTTAGTAATTCAGGTGGAATTGAAGGTATATTTACAGCATTTTTAAACGGTTCATTACGTAATATATGAATGACTTGTTCAGAAACATCAATCGCTACATTTTCTTGCGCTTCTAATGTAGATGCACCTAAATGTGGTGTCACAATCATGTTAGGGTGTGTGAAAAAAGGATGATCAGGTGCTGGTGGTTCATTTTCGAATACGTCAAAAGCAGCCCCGGCTACAATACCTTCGTCCAGTGCCTCAATGAGCGCTTGTTCATCGATTATACCTCCACGTGCACAGTTAACGATTCTCATACCCTTTTTCATAATCTCAAATTGTGGTTTACTAATCATATGACGTGTCTCGTTTGTAAGTGGTGTATGTACAGTGATAAAGTCTGCTGAACGCACAATCTCTTCAGTGTCTGCTAATTTTATTCCTAGTTGATTTGCCCGTTCTTCTGACATAAATGGATCATATCCTAGAATAGTCATACCAAATGCAACTGCACGTTTAGCGACCTCAATACCGATCCGCCCTAGACCAAATACACCAAGTGTCTTGTTTCTTAATTCAACACCGAGGAATGATTTACGATCCCACTTTCCATCCACTGTTTTGGCATATGCTTGTGGAATATGTCTTGCCAGTGCCATCATCATGGCGAAAGTATGTTCACAAGTCGTGATTGTATTGCCATCAGGAGCATTGATGACAACAATACCCTGATTTGTGGCAGCATCTAGATCAATATTGTCAACACCCACACCTGCACGGCCAATTACTTTTAATTTAACGCCAGCTTCCATTACACGCTCTGTTACGGTAGTTTGTGATCGGACGAGTAATGCATCATATTGATCAATCATTGCAACAAGTTCATCTTCACTTAGACCTGTTTGTTTAACAACTTCAACATCATCAGCATCCATTAATTGTTTTAATCCAAAATCACTAATTGGATCAGATACTAAAACTTTAAACATAAACATTCCTCCTATTATTTCGTCTAGTGGATCTTAAAAATGATAATTTCAACTAAAGTTCTATCTTACTATAACACTTTATTTTTGAAAAGTTTTTGAAAAAGCGTATAAAGGTCTGTAAGGGCATTCATTACTACTATGTTTTAGCTACATCAATTTTATTTAAATAAAAAGCAGGTTTCTTGAAGGTTCATGTAGTCAGTATATAATGAATTTATAAGTTAATTTATTTGAAAGGATGACCAACATGAAAATACTTGTAGTCGGTGCAAATGGTCAGATTGGAAAATATCTTGTAAAAAAAATACAAGACACAAATGAACACACTGCGATTGCGATGGTTCGCAAAGAAGAACAGAGAGCACAGTTTGAAGAGCAGGGAGCAAAGGTAGTTGTTGTTGATCTAGAAGGTAGTATTGATCAGATTGCTGAAGCGGCAAATGGGGCAGATGCAGTTGTATTTACAGCAGGTTCAGGCAGTCATACAGGTGCAGATAAAACGATGATGGTTGATTTAGACGGAGCGATTAAAACAATCGAAGCAACCAAACAGGAGGGAGTGAAGCGGTTCGTTATTGTCAGTGCGATTGGTGTCCATCGCCGTGAGAAATGGATGGGAAGTGTACCATATTATAGTGCTGCAAAACATTATGCAGATGTATGGTTAAGAGAAAGTGGTCTTGATTACACGATTATCCGTCCAGGCGGACTTACTAATGATGAAGGAACTGGAAAAGTTCAAGTAGCGGTTGATCTTGAACGTGGAAGTATACCACGTGAAGATGTTGCGACAACGATACTTGCTACACTCGAAAATGATCATACAATTGGTAAAGAATTTGATATGATTAGTGGAGAAACACAGATTAAGGATGCTTTAAGCACATTGTAATGGGGACTGACCCCATAGAAGTGACGTATGCATGTTTGAAAGCATACGTCACTTTTTAATAACATAGGAAATTAGAGGAAATTATTGGAAATTATAAAAACCCTTAGTTGTGGATAACTAACAGAAAGAGCATTGTCTAGCTTAATCGCCCAACGATTAGCAAATTTCAAGCTTTTCCTACGATGAGTCAACATCGGCTTCTTTCGTCGCCGTGTTCCCTTTATCTCGTCAGAAGCTCTCCAATTTGTACGTCGTTGAACGGGCGCTTGCGCTTTTGGTTCTAATTTGTTATAGGTCGTAATTTTTTCAAAAAGTAGTTTAACTGCATTCTACTTATATTTTTGGCAACGTCAATTTAATTGGAAGTTCCTTTGCGTATGATGGTGTTCTTTAAAAACCGCACCCGATTGCGGAATATACCTACAATGATTTATCACAGGCTTTTTCACTATGTTTGGTGTTTTCTGCGGTTGTATCAGTAATTCCATCAGAAGATAATACATCTTTTTCGCAGAACTGTTTTACCTTTTTACCTTTTTTAGTGATTTCATAATAGTATGTCACTTCAGGTTCATCCTTAAATATGACCATATAATGCCCATGATAAAAATCACTGTTTGTACCGTGTTTAGGCTCTACATAATGCGATTCCACTATGTCACTTTCTGTATATCCTTGTTCTTCCAAATAAACTGGTACATTTTTATTTTCCAGATATTTTGTATAGGGATTTCCATTGTTTAACAAGTAGATAGATACAATTGGAGTTGCTGCTTTTATTTTTCCATTCAGATATTTCCTCAAGTACAGTTCCTGTCGAAGATGATGCAGTAAGTTTATCAATCAGAAATTCTCTTAATGGGGGGATTGCTAGTAGTGATGAATAAAAATAAGTGGAATGACAGGCTTTAAGTAGTTGAAAACCATAAATACCAACAAATATAAGAGCGAATATACGTTCTTGTTTTTGTTGGTTATTCTATTCAGTTATGATAAAATAAATATGTAGCCAAAAGTTATACGGGTGGCGGCTGTCACATATAATCCTTTTCTTGTATTTCAAGGAAAGGAGGTGAACAACCATGGATGTATTCGATTTGCTAAAAGAAGTTATTAAAGGAATGGTACGTGCAATGACTGCACATCTATTTCAGAAGTTTTTTTTAGACAAAGAGAAAACCACCCGACGCCGTAGGAAGCGAGGTGGTTCTCAAAAATAAATACTTTTTGTGACAACCACCGCCTGTACGGCTGAGGCTGCAAGAGGGAGGATGACAGTCCTTCCTCTTTTCTTATCTATATCCATTTTAACGTAAAAACATGCAAAGTTCAACCCAATTATCTATTTGTATGTGTCAAGCTGATTTCATCTTTCCATCTATTCATCACTAAGAGAACTCCCCAAACGGTGTTTCTTTGCTGGATTTAATTTTTTAATTGCTTTCAGAATGTCGGTTGCCTTCACGTCAATCAACAATTCCTTTTCATTTACACTCCATTGCAGAACGTTTGATTTGAAAGTGCGATTATAAACAATATACTTTAACAGAGCCATATTTTTAAATGTTAAATCTTAATCACAGCACGTTTTGTTAGTAAGCGAATTAAGCAGAACGTTATCAAAATAACCAATAAAATAACTGGAAAGGCTAGACTGTCAGGAATCTTTTCAAGCATCGAGAAATTTTCGAATAATGGTATATTCATTGATAAACGTATCATAGAATCTTTAACTGCGATGAGTGCAATGCCAATGGAAATAAACAGAATTCCGACTATTACACCTAAACGTTTGAAAGCTGAACCAATCAACCAGCCGACAATATAAAACACAAATATATTTAGGCTAAATAAAGCAAGTGATAGGAATAAATTTGTTGCCGGATTAATATATGGTGTTAAGATGAGCGACATAATAGTCTCTGCAATGATATTTCCATCTACATCAGTTACAACTTCAGTCATAACACCATCTAGCGCATTATTATCAAGTGTTAGAGAAGTAAATCGATTGATTATAAACCCTTCGACAAGACTTATAAGATAAAGTATAATAGGGACAATAATCGATAAACCAATACTTGCAATCACATTTCCATAGAAGTAATTTCTCCTGGTGATTCCGTGTTCTACATAGTAGGTTAGGAAACTGATAGCAATAATTCCAATAACGAGCATATAGATATTACTTGCGATATAACCAGCATTATAAAATGAATCCACATTTGACATGAAAAACTTTTGGATTGTTTGTAACAGAATGAAGATCCCAAGAGCCCATAGTGACCAAATGAATTGGACAATCAATAAATCTTGGCCTGTTCTAGCAAAAGATATAGGTTTCATTCTATTCATCCTCCTTTGTTAATTGAACAAATAAATCATGTAGTGATACAGGACCAATGCTTAGTCCAAGTGATTTAGCAGTCATTCTGTCATCTTCATTTAAAGTTCCATAAAGTGTGATTGATCTTGTATCACCAAGTTGTTCTTCATTTAATACTTCTTTATCTTGAGCAAATGTATCCACTGCTTTTTTATTACCGATCACGGTGACTCCACGGGAGACTAGATCATCATAAGATTCATGTAAGAGTAATTTCCCTTCGTCAATCATCATGACTTCATCAAATAAATAATCCATTTCAGAAACAAGATGTGTAGATAAAATCATGATCCTTGGAAATTGTTCTTGTTCTTTCAATAGTTCTCTGTAAAATAAGTCGCGTGAAGGTGCATCCATCCCAAGATATACTTCATCAAAAATTGTGATAGGTGATCTGCTTGCTAATCCAATAACAACGTTAAAAGCAGATTGTTTTCCTGTAGATAGTTTTGGTAATGCTTTTTTATCTTCTAATTTAAACTTTTTTAACAATTCTATCGCATATTTTAGGTCAAAATGAGGGCGATAGCGCTTGATGTTTTTCACCATTGTTAATGGGTGATCGGTTTCGCCAGTGTAGTCCTTGTTATACATAAGCGTTACCTGTTGCATGATTTCGGCGTTTTCAAATGGTTCCTTGTCATTCACTAATAATCTACCAGCTGTAGGTTCACGAAATGAACCAAGTATAGAGAGGAGTGATGTTTTGCCTGCACCATTTCTTCCAAGTAAACCATAGATTTTCGGATCACTGATTTCGAAGTTTATATCATGTAACACTTGATCTCTTCCATATGATAATTGAAGATTCATGGCTTTAATCTTCATCATTTTTCACTTCCTTTTACTTTTTTTATATAGGAAAGGATATCCTCATCTGTGATTTCTAATTTATTGGCTTCTTGCACGAGTGTGACAATATAATCATCTACAAAGGATGCTCGTCTTTTTTCAATCAGTTTATCGCGTGCTCCTTCGGCTACAAACATCCCGATACCTCTCCTTTTATAAAGTATTTCTTCCTCTACCAGTTGATTGATTCCTTTTGAAACTGTTGCATGATTTATTTTATAAAAATTAACCAGTTGGTTGGTAGAAGGTGCTTGATCATCAGTTTCTAATTGTTGATTGATAATTTGATCTTCAATTTGTTCACGTACTTGTACATAGATTGGTTTATCTTCATGGAACTTGCTTTTCAATGAGTATCCCTCCTTAATTATCCGACCTTCTTAGTACGAAAATGAATAGTTACAAATATAATATCACACTGTTATGGTTATATACTTATGTGTATAACCATAACAGTGTGATAGCTATAAGTCAATATAAATTTAAAAAAATATAAATGAACAATAAAAAAGCAATTCCTCTGTCTCAAGAAACAGGGGAATTGCTTTTTTAAAATAAATAACTGATTAACAAACCGGTTGATAATAAGAATCCGAAAAATGTGTTGGTCATTGCAGTGGATTTCATTGCAACACGCATATACTTTGGTTCTGTATTTCCTTTAATGAATCCTTGAATAGCATCGTATGGTTTTTTTATGGTGATAAATACAACCAATGCCCATGGGCTGATATATCCTGCGACAACAAGAAATACAATCCATAAATACGATATGATAAATGCGCTAGCTAATACTAGAATTCCTTTTTGGTGCCCAAGTAGGATGGCTAATGTTTTTCGACCACCTTTTATATCTTCTTCGATATCACGGATATTATTAGACATATTAATAGCTCCAACTAGAATAGCTATTGGTATTGAGATTAAAACACTTTGCGTTGTAATGGTATTCGTCTGAATAAAGAAGGAAATTAGTACAAACCCAGTTCCCATAAATAATCCGGAAAACACCTCTCCTAATGGAGTATAAGCGATTGGAATAGGTCCACCCGTGTAGAAATAGCCAACAGCCATTCCCAATAACCCAATCACGACTAGCCACCAACTACTATTCATACATATATAAATGCCAATGATTCCTGCTAAGAAGTATAGAGAAAATGCAGTTGCTAAGACATTTTTAGGTTTTAAACCATGACGGACGATTCCACCACCAATTCCACTGGATTTGGCAGTATCTAATCCACGTTTAAAATCATAATATTCATTAAATAAATTTGTGGCGATTTGCAAAGCTAAACAGGCAAGCATCATGGCAATAAATAAAGACCAGTCAATTTTTGTATCGTATACTGCAACGACTGTTCCTAAAATAACAGGTGCAAATGTTGCAGTTAAGGTATGTGGTCGGGTCATTTTCCACATTAATTTTACAGAACTTATTTCAAGCTTAGATTCCATAAATTTTCCAACTCTCTTAGTCTACTATCAACAAATATTATAAGCAAAATTGCTCACAATTACAAACGGAGTTCATTGGGTTTATAAAAGAACATGAGCTTTCGCTAATATGATCACCATCGCCACTAATTATCTTTCGAATCAAATGTTATTTAAAAGCTTGTCTTTTTTTACATTTCACATCATAAAGTAATGGTGGGGGTGAGAAACCATGAATAAATATAGTTCTATATTTTTATTAGCTGCAACATATATTGGAACGATAGTAGGTGCTGGCTTTGCAACTGGAAAGGAAATTATTGTGTTTTTCAGTGTTTATGGGAACTATGGCACGATTGGAATTGCTATTTGTGGCTTTTTGTTTATCATAGCTGGAACTAAAATGATGATAATATCATCTAGAATACAAGCTTATTCTTATAAAGAATTAAATAATTATTTATTTGGGCACAGAATTGGACAAGTAGTAAATTTATTTGTTTTTATCGTTTCTATTAGCATTACTTCTGTCATCCTCTCAGGTGCAGGGGCTCTATTTCATGAACAACTAGGATTTTCATATCAATTTGGAATCATTGTAACCCTTCTACTTTGCTACATCGTTGTACTGAAAGGTATAAAAGGAATTCTTGCAATTAATGCTTATCTTGTCCCGATGTTAATCATGTTTACAGTTTTTATAGCGGTATCTATCTGGAATCACTATCCCTATAATTTTTTTGAACAAATATTCCCTGATCAATTACCGAATAACATATCATGGTTTATTTCACCATTTTCTTATACTGCTTTTAATTTAATGGGGGCCCAAGTGATCTTAGTACCACTCGGGAATGAAATACGTGATGAACATATCATTAAGTGGGGTGGATTCTGGGGTGGATTTGGTTTGATGTTTTTATTGCTTATGAGCCATTTTTCAATGTCTGTTTTCCCTGAAACATTTATGTACGAAATACCGATGGCAGAGGTTGTTAAATACTTTGGTACGCTTATTCACTATTTTTTCTTATTTGTTGTATATGGGGAAGTATTTAACACAGTTGTAGGAAATGTATTTGGAATCACACGACAATTGAGCGCAACATTTAATTTACAGTATCGCCATGCTATGCTCATAATCTTACTTATTATTTTTATAATGGGGCAGGCAGGTTACGGAAATTTACTTACAATATTATATCCACTATTTGGATATATCGGATTGATTTTTCTCATTGCCTTGTTATATAAAAAACCCCTAGATTGAAAAATTGACAATATGGGAAAATAAGTATATCATACTTATCAATCCAATTATTCATAGCTGTAAAGTTGGGTTAATATTTTAAAAAGGGGAAAGAGAAGTGAAGAAGTCAAAATTATTATTTATAGGAATCATATCATTATTTGTTTTCTTATTCGCTGCGTGTGGAAATAATGATAATGATACAAATCAGGATAAAAAGAATATCATTGTTGGAACATCACCTGGTCCATATAGTGAATTATTCTTAGATGCAATAAAACCGATTTTAGAAGATCAAGGGTACACAGTAGAAGATCAAGATTTTACGGAATTATTATTAGCAGATGTTGCCCTAGCTGAAGGAGCGGTCGATGTAAATGTGGATCAACACACCGCATATATGAATAATTTTAATGAAGAGAAAGATGCAAACCTTACGTCTATTACTCCTATTCCAACTGTTCCGGCAGGTATATTTCCAGGTAGAAAGTCTTCTTTAGATGATATTGAAGAAGGGGATGTAATCGGTATTCCACAAGATCCATCCAATGCCGCACTAAATCGTCTTGAATATCATTCATGCTGGCAAATACAACATTAACGGTAAGATCATACTTTCGAATGAGGTCATTCACTATGTGATTTGTAGATACTTTACCTAAAGATATTCTTATTAATTTACTATCAGAGATATGTTCAAGTCGTCTTTTTACGCTTTTAGGAATCTGATCATGAATAATTGTTCGGACAAAACTTTGTGTTGAAGGATGTTGCGGATTTCCAAAAACTTCAACCACATCACCTTGCTCTATAATTTCGCCATTTTCCATCACTGCAACCTTATTACACATCTTTTGAATAATACTCATTTCATGTGTAATCAACATAATGGTTATATTATATTCTTTATTCACTCTTTGTAATAATTGTAGAATTGAGTCCGTAGTTTGTGGGTCTAGTGCCGAAGTGGCTTCATCACATAATAGTACAGAAGGATTTGTAGCTAGTGCACGAGCAATTCCAATTCGCTGCTTTTGTCCGCCCGATAATTCATTTGGATAGCTATCTGCTTTATCTGCCAATCCTACAAACTTAAGAAGTTCCATCACGCGTTCTTTAATATTATTCTTCTCCACTTTAGACAGGACGAGAGGGATTGCCACGTTTTGGTAAATTGTTTTTGAATTTAATAAGTTGAAATGCTGGAAAATCATGCCGATATCTTTTCGAGCTTCTCTTAATTCCCTGGTGTTATATGAATGTAGATCTACTCCATTTACAACTACTGTACCGTCCGTTGGTTTCTCTAAATAATTGACAAGCCGAACTAAAGTACTTTTACCTGCACCACTATAGCCAATCACACCAAATATATCACCTTTGTTCACTTTTAAATTAATGTTTTTTAGTGCTTCAGTATTAGTTCCTTTTCGTGTATATGTTTTAGAAACATTGTGTAACTCTATCATTTTTTCTCCACCAATCTCACGCTTTTTATTATTCATATAGAAATACTATACATTGTAAGGCGAGGGTTTGCAAGAAGTTGATTTTTAAAAAAGTAAAGGGAAATCCACAGCATTGAAATAAAAAAAGAGATGGTTTTCACCATCTCGATTAAAGGATATATAACTATTTACTCATTGGATAGCTTCAGTACATCAAGTAATTTAAAGAATAAAGCGAGAATAATGGCAATGATCGTTGCTAGTCCCATGCCAGTTAACTGTACATCACCCAAGTTGATTGCTGCTCCACTTATTCCTACAACGAGTACAACACAGGTTAAAATTAAATTCTGTGAATGACTATAATCAATTTTAGATTCAACTAACATTCTAATTCCGCTTGCTGCGATGATTCCAAATAATAAAATGGATATTCCACCCATGACAGGATCTGGAATAGACATAATCAATGCTGCAAGTTTTCCAAAGAATGATAAAATAATCGCAATGACAGCCGCAAGTCCAATAATCCAAGTTGAATAGACACGGGTAATTGCTAGTACACCAATATTTTCACCATATGTTGTGTTAGGTGTTGAACCAACAAAACTCGAAATAATTGTCGAAATTCCATTCCCAGCAAGTGAACGGTCTAATCCAGGATCTTTCGTTAAATCACTTTTTACAATATTACCAGTCACAAATAAGTGACCAATATGTTCTGGAATGAGTACAAGTGCAGCGGGTAATATGACGACGATTGCTGACCAGTCAAACTTAATTTGATAATACTGTGGTAAAGAAATCCACGCTGCTTCTTTAACTGCAGATAGATCAAGAATCCCAAAAAGGGCAGCAATAATATATCCAGAAATAATACCAATTAAAATAGGGATGATTTTCAAGAAGCCGCGTAAGGTGACCCAACAAATAATTGTAATGATCAATGTGAGTAGCGCTACTGTCGCTTCTGTTGGGTCCATTGTCCAAGTTGCTGGATCCACACCGTCTTGTGGAATCCAACCAGCCATACCTGCTGCAACAGGAACAAGTTCAAGCCCAATAACAGCAACGATCGCTCCCATAGCCGCTGGCGGAAAAATAATATCTAACCAAGTTGTTCCGGCTACTTTTACAATCCATGCAACTAAAGTTAAAACGATACCTACAGCTAAAAATCCTCCTAAAGCATATCCATAACCTTCAACTCCAGCATATTTTCCCATCACTACGGTAACTGGTGAAATAAAAGCAAAGCTTGAACCAAGATATGCTGGAATTTTCCCTTTCGTAATGAAAATATAAAGTAATGTTCCAACACCATTCATTAAAAGAATAATAGCAGGGTTAATATTAAATAAAACAGGAACTAATACTGTTGAACCAAACATTGCAAATAAATGTTGCAGACTTAGTGGTAAACTTTTTAATAATGGTAGGCGTTGATCCACTTGAATTTCATCATATTTTGCCATTTCATTCTCTCCCTTTATAACGATTTAGGTTTATCGGTCACCACTAAAAAAACACCTTGCAGTCTTTTAGCAAGGTGTTTAAGGATATTTCCCCTCAATTTGATCATATAACAGACCATTGTCTGTTTCACCTTGCCAGTCTCACAGGACCGATTTAAAGGTAACCGTATAAACTCATCTGAATAATTATTACAATAACAGTCCAATAAGTCAACATAAATGTCATTAAAATGAATAGGAAATTTGAATGTCCTGTGAGATTCCTTTGGTAGTGGTATAATAGAGAGTGAATAGATCAAAACTTCTTGGTTAAGGTTGATTTTAATATGAAGAGAAAGGGTGGTATACAGTGATAAAAACCAATATAAATCTACCAAGTAATTTGGTTAATGGGACATTGCTCTGGATTGATGTGGACAGTGAAAAAGTATTTCATAGTAGTAAACGGTTTGATGCAGTTGAATTCACTGAACATGATTCTAATTATTTGGGAGAAGGTGAAGAAGTGTTTTCGGCAAGTCAACATAAACTTGACTCGATCATAAAACTGATTGATGGATCCGAAAGAATTTTTGGAATCTATTTAAAAGACAATCATTATCAAAGTGAAGCAAGTAAAAGTACGATTAGTGCAGAAGTGTTATTTTTCAGTACTTGGGAAAAGTTGTGGGATTATGCTGAAGATTATTTTAAAAAGTATGATCAGATAGAAGTCGAAAGAAAAGAGGAAAAAAAGCGAAGAAAGCAAGCTAAAAAAGAATGGCTTGAAAGAGGAAGACGTTTTTTAAGAAAATAGTAGTTTAGTGAATTTCAAAACAATTTTATACATGAGCCACTTCATATGTAGTAAAAAAAGAGCTTGCTGATCAAGTTTCATTATTCATCTTTATCGTTATAATCCAACAATAACTCCTCAGAAATTTACCAATGGAGGGCTGGGACAAGCCAGAGCATCAGACTCTAATATCCCAGCCCTCTCTATCTTTTATCGTGGATAAATAGACCGCATATCATATCCATTTTCGAATCATTTTTGCTTTCAATTTAATCTTATTTGATAGCGTTTTAAAAAAATGAGTATATTAATCTCTAAAATATATTGAATGAATTGATCTATTCGTATGTTTTGGTTTACAATGTTAGATATTGGCGAATTTTGGAATTGATAAATGTGAAGGTAGAGAGAAGGCATACATAAATGAAAAATAAAAAATTGCTCATTATAAATATTATAACATTAATTGTTTTTATAGTAGTTGTTGGAATTGGATTGAACCAATCGGGGTATACAAAGTCTGTTTCTAAGCAAACTGATGAGAAATCAGAAAATGATGAGGCTGAGGGGATTAAAAGAGTGATGCAATTAGTTTCCCTAAAGCAAAGTATTTTGAAATCTAAATTACCAGCATTACAACTTGCGATTGAAGAAGAACCAGAAGAAGATGAAGAAAAAGACATGATGGAACTGGAAGATGAAGAGGATGAAGATTTAACTAACGATATTGCAGTTGACCCAGACTTAAATGTTCAAGATAATAATGTTGGTGGCAGTAACCCGAATCAGGTAACTAATTCAAGCATAGGCAATGCCGGTACGGATTCAGGGGATAGTTCAGGTTCAGGAAGTGGATCAAGTTCAGGTTCAAAAGGTAACACAGAAGATAATTTAGGGTCTGAGAATAATTCAGGAAATAATATTGGGTCAGAAAAAGACAATGGGAATAACAAAGGATCAGAGAATAACAAAGGATCAGAGAATAACACAGAAAATAGTACAGAAAATAATACAGAAAATGAATCAAATTTAGGGAATGATACAGAAAATAACACAGGCCCAGATAATAGTAAAGATAATGATATAGACTCAGGAAATGGATCAGACTCGGACGTTGATAAAGGGGGAAATTCAGGATCTGAGAAAAAACCGGGTCAAGATTCGGAAAATAACGAAGACAATGCCCCAAATAACTAAAAGGTGTGATTTACATCACGGTCATAGTGTAAATGTTTGTGTTAATATGAAACTAGCCTAATTGGAAGGAAGTTATCATATGAGCATGGGATTGATTATCTTTTTAATTATATTATTTATTATCACAATGCTTTTAACCTTTTATGCGTTCAAGATAGAAGAAGCAAAAATGAAGCATTATAAAGATGCTGGAGACACTGTAAAAGACGAACTGAAACGATCGTTAGAGTATGAAGCTACTTCAGTTAAAAAATACATTCCTATTCAAATATGGATGTATGTCATTACAACTATCATCTCAATTGCTTTGATTGTTTATTATTTCCTTAAATAGAAAGACAAATGTAGTAAAACTTTGGATATTACCTTAGTTTTACTACATTTTTTATATAAAAACATCGCATACTACGCTTGTAGGAGGGATGTTAAGTGAGATTTATTCTATTGTCATTTTTATTGTTTTTTATCCCAAACCAAATAACCGCGAGCAGTTTGACTGTGACAGATAAAGAAAAAGTAATCGAACTGGTGGATCGAGAATACTATTCAATCCCATATACGAATCAATTCTTTTTTGATCATGAGAAAGTGGATCATTTAGTCACTCAAATAAACGAAGTAGTATTTAAATCGCCTATCAATGCTTCATTAGATGAAACAGGAGAAATTAAGGATGGAATACCAGGTGTTCGCTTGAATAAAGAAAAGTTCCTAACATCATTTATAAAATACTTTTACAATGGAGAATCAACTACAATTGAGATCCCTAAATTGACCATCTATCCACGAGTTAGTAGTGAATTGCTTGCAGAAATTAATGTGAATCAGATTGGGCATTATGCAACATATTACGATGAAAATAATGAAGAACGTTCACATAATATTTTATTATCGACTTTGGCGATCAATAACCATGTCATTTTCCCAGGGGAAGAATTTTCATTTAATCAAGTTGTTGGTGAACGTACGGAGGAAAAAGGATATCAGAAAGCACCAGTCATTGTAAAAGGTGAATTAGCTGAGGATATTGGTGGAGGAATTTGTCAAGTTTCTTCTACTTTATTTAATGCTGTTCATTTAAGGGGAATTCAAATGGTGGAACGTTATTCCCATAGTCGAAAGGTTCCTTATGTACCACCTGGAAAAGACGCTACTGTCAGTTGGTGGGGTCCAGATTTTGTATTTAAAAATAACTATAATCAACCAATTTTAATTAGAGCCTCATCAAAAAATGGGAAGATGGAAGTAAAAATATTTTCGACTGAAGATGTTCGTTTAAGACAGT
>Ga0209487_1002624_pt1 | contig 14519 bp, 11 predicted proteins | sample Poulit2012_FD_187524 | JGI IMG/M metagenome (GOLD analysis project Ga0209487, IMG submission 187524) | Agricultural soil microbial communities from Georgia to study Nitrogen management - Poultry litter 2012 (SPAdes) (version 2) | ecosystem: Environmental > Terrestrial > Soil > Agricultural land... | reverse complement strand
GCCAGGACGCCCTGGTGCTGCAGCAGATCACGGGCTTCATGTCCAATGACTTCGACATCCTCGACGGCGCGGGCGAGCGGGTGGTCGGCCACGTCACCACGACCGGCGGCGGGCTCGCCCGTCTCATCGCGGGCAGCCGCTCGCTCGACATCTTCGACGCCGACGGCACACCGTTGCTGCACGTCGAGGACCCGATCGGTATCGGCTTCGACCGCTTCGAGCTGTCGACGCCCGACGGTGCCGCGCTGGCCCGGGTGACCCGCCGCTTCGCCTTGTTCTCCACCAAGGTCAGCTTCAGCCTGGCCGACGGCACCGCGCTCGAGCTCAGCGGCAACATGCTGGGCTTCGACTTCGCGTTCACGGTCGGCCAGGCCGTGGCCGCCCGCGTGACGCGGGAATGGGCGGGGCTGAGCCGCGGGTTCCTCGGGCACAGCCGCTACGTGCTCTCGATCGACCCGACCGTGCCCCCGCGGCTGCGGCTGATCCTCATCGGGGGCTGCATCGTGCTGGACCTGATCCGGCGGAAGCAGAAGAACCAGGGCTGAATGGGCCGCGGCGGGCCGGCCCAGTGGCCGCGCCCGTGCCCGGGCCGACGCTCAGCTGCTGAAACCGCCGACGCCGGCCATGTCCTTGAACCGGGAGTAGTGGCCCTCGAAGGCCACCGGGACGGTCTTGGTGGCGCCGTTGCGGTGCTTGGCCACGATCAGGTCGGCCTCACCGGCGCGGGCGGACTCCTTCTCGTAGTAGTCCTCGCGGTGGATCAGCAGGATCAGGTCCGCGTCCTGCTCGATCGAGCCGGACTCGCGCAGGTCGCTCATCATGGGGGTCTTGTCGGTGCGCTGCTCGCTGCCTCGGTTCAGCTGCGAGATCGCGATCACCGGCACCTCGATCTCCTTGGCCAGCAGTTTCAGCGCGCGCGAGAACTCTGAGACCTCCTGCTGGCGCGATTCGACCTTCTTGCCCGAGCTCATCAGCTGCAGGTAGTCGATCACCACGAGCTGCAGGTCGTGCTTCTGCTTCAGCCGACGGCACTTGGCGCGGATCTCCATCAGCGACATGTTCGCCGAGTCGTCCATGAACAGCGGCGCATCGGCGATGCGGCTCATGGCGCGGGCCATCGCCTGCCAGTCGCGGTCGTCCATGGAACCGTCGCGCATGCGGTTCATCGGCACCTGGGCTTCGGCCGACAGCAGGCGCATGGTGATCTCGGTCTTGTCCATCTCCAGGGAGAAGATCACGCTGGCCATGCCGTTGTGGATGGAGGCCGAGCGCAGCACGTCCATCCCGAGCGTGGTCTTGCCCATCGCGGGCCGGCCGGCGAAGATGACCATCTGGCCCGGGTGCAGCCCCTGGGTGAGGTCGTCGAACTCGGCGAAACCGGTAGGGATACCGGTGACCTGACCGCCCCGGTTCTGGGTGGCCTCGATGGTGTTGAGGGTCTCGTCGATGACCTCGCCCAGCGGCACGAAGTCCTCGGAGGTGCCGCGCTCGGTGACCGCGTAGACCTGGGCCTGGGCCTCGTTGATGACTTCGTCGACCTCGCCGCCGTCGGCGGCGTAGCCGAGCTGGACGATGCGGGTGCCGGCCTCCACCAGGCGGCGCAGGGTGGCGCGTTCGACCACGATCTCGGCGTAGAAGCCGGCGTTGGCGGCGGTGGGGACCATGTCGATGAGGTCGGCCAGGTAGGCGCCGCCGCCCACCCGTTGCAGCTCGCCGCGCTTGGAGAGCTCATCGGAGACGGTGACCAGGTCAGCCGGCTCGCCGCGCCCGTACAGGTCGATGATCGCCTCGAAGATCATCTCGTGGGCGGGGCGGTAGAAGTCGTTGCCGCGCACCGTCTCGACGACGTCGGCGATGGCGTCCTTGGACAGCATCATGCCGCCCAGCACGCCGCGCTCGGCGGCCAGGTCCTGCGGTGGGGTCCGTTCCAGGCCGCGGTCCGGTCCGGCTTCGAAGGCTTCGGTAGTTGTCACCGGGCCAGTGTAGGAAGCCTGCCTGACTGTTCGGGCGTGATCTGTGCGGCGGTGGGGCCGGGGGCGGTGGGGAGGAACGGTCCTGGCGGGCATCGGGCGGCCTTCGGGGCCCGGGCCCGGGGCCGGTAGGGTCATGACGATCTCCACCCCAGCAGTCGCCGTCCCCAGGAGCCACCGTGATCAAGTACTTCGCGATCGGGCTGATCGCCGGCCTGTTGGTGCTGCGGCTCCTGCGCAGCCGCTGGGGTGCGCGGCTGCTGGGCGTCTCGGAGCGGGTGCTGGACATCGTCTACCTGGTGGCGCTCGTGCTCACCGGGGTGATCGCCGTGGTCACGGAGTACTGGCTGCTGCTGGTCGTGGTGGCGGTGCTGCTGGTCCTGCGCGGGATCGAGGCGCTGCGGGCTCGTCAGTCCCGGCGCGGCATGCCGACCACGTAGGCGGCCTGGCCGATGTGCTGGGCGGCATCGTCGAGGAGGCTGACCAGGCGCACTCCCCGGGTGACCGGCGGGTCCCACTGCTCGTCGAGCACGTCGTCGAGATCGTCGTCGGTGAGCGTGCCCAGGTAGGTGTCCAGGGCAGTGGTGACGGCCTCGAGGTGCTCGATCAGCAGCATGGGGTCGTCGACGGTGATCGCGCGGGCCTCGTCAGCGCTCTGTCCGTAACCGACCTGGTCGCCGACCTCCCCGAGCGCGAAGCGCTGGTCGAAGCCCTGCGCGGTCCACACCTGCTCCTCGCCCCGCATCGGGGCGAGCTGGGCATCCATCTCGCGGGCGGCGTGCCACAGCAGCCACGCCACGGAGTTGGGGTGGCCTCCGGGATGGGCGGCGAGGATCTCCGGGCTGAGGTCCCGGGCCAGGGCACGGGCGGCGTCACGGGGACGAGTGGCGAGGTCGCGGAGCAGAGCGGTGGCATCCATGGGCCGACGGTACGCCCTCCGGGGAGCCGATGGGCCGCTCGGCCGCGAGATCCGAACGGTCGGTCCGACCGGGGTCCGCCGCGGCGGAGGGAGTGCTGTCAGTCCCGCACGATGCCACCGGTCTGGTCGGGATGGCGTCGCAGCCAGCCCTCGACGAAGGGACAGAACACGATCACCTGCAGCTGCTGCGCGCGGGCCTCGGCGAGCGCGGTGCGCACCAGCGCCGAGGCCGCCCCCTCGTGGCGGTGATCGGGGTCGGTCACGGTGTGGATCAGCTCGAGGGTGCCCGGCGGTCGCTGGTACAGCAGGATCCCGATGATCTCCTCGTCGAGCACCGCTTCGAAGCGGGAGGCGCGGGCATTGTCGCGCACGCCGATGCGGGCGTTCCGCTCGGTGGCATCAGGCCCTTCGATGTCGGGAGCCACGTCATCACGCTCCTCGTACGCGAGGACGGCCGGTCAGCAGCCGTCGACCATCGCACCGTCCACGCTACGACAGGGCGCGGCCGGCCGTCAGGCCCGCTCGGTGGGGTCGGCTGCACGTGGCGGTCCCAGGGGCCGGCTCGGCTCAGCGCGTCGAGGGGGTCTCGAGACGGACGATCAGCTGGTCGAGGCGAGTGACGTCCTCGGGGCTGCCCAGGTGTCTCCATCCGTCCCGGGCGCGCCGGGCCGCACGCAGCGCACGGGTCTCCTGGCCGCAGGCGGCGAGCATCTCCGCGTGACGGTCGTCGAGGTAGGCCGCCCAGTACCGGGCGCGCCCATCATGACCGGCGGGTGCCTGGTCGACGGTGACCATGGCCTCCCGGCGACGCTGCTCGTACTGGTGCTCGTCGATGCCCTGCTCGCCGCGTCCCAGCGCCGCGCCGACCGCGATGAACGACCCCACGCGGGCATCGACGCGGTGGTCCCACAGCAGCTCGGGGGACAGCCCCGGCGTGCCCTGCTCGGAACCGGCGCGGCGGTCGATGAGTTCGGCGGCGGCCTGCGCCACGGCGGTCTCCCCCAGGTCCAGGGCGCGTCGCATCACCAGCGCCCGCGCCTCGAGCTCGGTGCGCACCAGGGCCGGGCGCTGGGCGGTGACGGTGGCGAGGTCGTCGGCCAGCCAGCGGGCGTCGGCCGCCATCTGCTGCAGCTCGGGCAGGCAGGCGCGCAGATCGCCGGCGCGGTCGTGGACGCTCGCAGCGAGGCGGGCGGCCTCGAGGGAGCCGTAGCGGTCGCGCTGGGCCCGGGCGATGGCCCGCGCCTGCTCGAGGGGCACCATCGCCGCCTCGTACCGTCCGGCGTGCATCCGCTGGGTCGCCACGGCCAGCAGCGGGGCGATGCGCAGCGAATCGCGGCGCAGGGTGCGTTGCAGGGAGACCAGTCGACCGGCGGTGAAAGAGGCCTGTGCGGTGGCCCCGGCCTGCATCAGTGCGCGCAGCAGATCGGTGATCAGCCCGATCCGCAGCGGTGGGTCGTCGACCCCGTGGATAGTCTCCAGGGCGTCGAGGGCGTGGCCGATGGCCTGCAGCGGGTGGCTGGTCCCGAGAGTGCGGGCCAGGACGGCGTGGGCGGCGGTGGCCAGGCGCTCGGGGTCGGCGCCGGCCACTGGCTGCTGGACCTCCCCCGGCGCGAGCATCTCCAGCACGTCCAGGGCCAGGGTGCTCGCCGCGTCGTGATCGCCGGCGCCTTCGAGGGCCTGGGCCAGCCGCAGCCTCAGCAGCGGCTCTGGCTCGCCCAGGATCTGCTCGCGCACCGCCGGCAGCGACTCGAGAGCGGCCTGCATCCGGCGCACCTCCCGGTGCGGCTCGGGCCCTTGAGGCCACTGCTGTCCCTCGCCCTGGAGGTCTGCGGGCACCAGGCCCTGGACCACGGCCAGCAGCTCGGCCGAGACCTCCTCCCGGGCCCCTCGGCGCCGGCCGCGCCGAGGGGCGGCCGGGGAGGAGGGCGCACCGATGGGCATGGCGGCTCCTGGGCCCCGGCGCCGCCCGTGCCGGTCCGGTTCCCTCAGGACCGCGGCGGTGGCCTCGGCCTGGGCCGAGTGGCCGCTCGCGCGCAGGAGCGCGGTCATCTCGCCCGCCGTGCGCTCGAACTCCTCGACGTCACCGGTGCGCCAAGCGCCCTCCAGACCGGCGCGCAGCAGCACGATCCGCTCGGCGGGCGGGGCGACGACGTCGCGGAAGGCCTCCAGCAGGGTGAAGGCCTCGCGGTACTGCTCGGCGTGGACGAGGTCGGCGACCCGATCAGCGGCCTCGAGGACCCCGCGCGGCCAGGGCCGCGGCAGCTCGGGCGGACGCAGGGCGGCACGGAGCTCGTCGAGTCCGGGAGGCTGCTGACGATCCTCACTCCCGCCCGGCTGGGGAAGGGAGGCGGCGCCGTGAGGGATCACGCCTGGCAAGGTATCAAGGTCCCATCTCTGCGCCTATGATCAGGCAGGCTCCTTAGAATGGTCGCGGATCGGGGTCGAGCGGTGACGCCGAGCACGACACAGGCGACACGACACAGGCAGTCGAGGAGAGCAGTCGAGGAGAGGTGGACGGTGACCGTCAGGTCCGTGGTGAGCAGGTCGAGCGCAGCCCCCGCTCCTGAGGCGCCGACCCCGCCCGACGCTGCGGGAACCCGGCCGGTCGATCCCGCTCCTCGGCCCTACCTGCACCTTGACGAGACCATCTCGCCAGTGGTGCTGACCGACTTCGACGTCGAGGCCTACACCCGCAAGGACCATGGGCGGCTGCCGGTCGAGACCGAGCTGCTCCACGCTCAGGATCCCTTGCCCGCGGCGATGGTCCGGGCGCTGCGCGCCTGGCAGCACCTGGAGGCCACGGCGCTGACCGAGTCCCGCGCGATGCTGGCCACCTGGACCGGCAACGAGGCGCGGGTGACGGCGTTCCTGGCCACCTGGCTGGTCGAGAGGTACTGGCTCGCCAGCGCGCTGCGGGACCTGCTCCCGACGGACCCGGCCGACGCCGACGACCCGCCGCACCGACCCGCCGGCGTGCGCGGGCCAGCCGGTGTGCGCGCGCGGGTGCGCCGGATCCACGTCGACCGGATGCAGCCGCTGCTGGCGCCCTTGTGGTCGGCTCTGGCCGGGGAGGCGATCACCGCCGGGCACATGGCGCGCATGGCGATCCAGGAGGCGACGTTGCAGGCCGGGCTGCAGGCTCTGGCTCCGCAACTGCACGGAGAGGCCCGCCGCGTGGTCGAATGGGCCGCCGAGCGGCACGAGGACCCGGTGCGCTTCTTCCGGGCCGAGGCGATCGCACGGATCACCCGCTCGCGGAGAGAGGCCCTCACGGCCCGCGCGGTGCTGACCCTGACCTCCCCGCTGGACGGGGGCGGCGTGCCCGACCCCGACCTGGCGGCGGCGCTGGCGGTGATCGGCACCGATCCGGACCGTCGGGCCGCCGTGCACCGGGCCCGCTTCGAGATCACCCGCCTGCTGCCCGGCCCGGACCTGCCTCAGCGACACCTGGCCGCCCTCTCCCGGACGGGGGTGTGAGATGGCCTTCGACCTCAGACGCTTCGCCGAGTCCTCCGAGCCGGTCAAGTACGAGGACCTCGACTTCGACACCTTCCTCAGCCAGCCGCTGGACGAGCAGACCCTGCGTTCCCTGCGGTACATGTGCGACGTGGAGTACCACACCTCCTGCTTCCTGCGGGATCTGCTGGTCACCCCCTCCCATCGCGAGGAGGACGCCGGTGGGTTCATGACCATGTGGAACCGGGAGGAGTTCTGGCACGGGGAGGCGCTGGCCGCGGTGCTGGCCAAGCACGGCATCATCGTCGACTACGACGAGCTGAAGGCCAAGCGGGTCAAGCTCGGCTGGGCCGGGGCGCTGGGCCCGCTGAAGCAGTCGGTGATGAGCAACCTGGTGGGCTCGGACTTCGTGGCGGTGCACATGGTGTGGGGCGCCGCCAACGAGCTCTCGGCCGTGGCGGCCTACCGTCGGCTGGCGGCGATGACCGACCATCCGGCGCTGTCGCCGCTGCTGCAGCGCATCGCCCAGCAGGAAACCCGCCACGTGGCCTTCTACACCACCCAGGGCCGCGAGCGCCTGCAGGCCTCCGAGGGGGCCCAGCGGATCGTGCGGCTGATCCTCTCGCGGGTCTGGAAGCCGGTGGGGTCGGGGATGATGGACGAATCCGAGGTGCGGCACGTGATGGGCCATCTGTTCTCCGGCCACGCCGGGGAGCTCGACAAGCTCGACAAGCGGCTCCAGAGGCTGCCGGGGCTCGCGGGTCTGACCATCTTCCGCAACGCTTTCGCCCGCCTCGGCGTCTCCTGACGCGGGCGCGGGCGGGCTACGTCGAAGCGCCCGCTCAGGCGGCGGGGTCGACCATCCTGTAACCTGCGCCCCGCACGGTGACCAGCCGCTTCGCGCCGAGCTTGGTGCGCAGGTAGCCCACGTACACATCGACCACGTTCGAGGCGCCCTCGTAGTCGTAGCCCCACACCTTCGACAGCAGCAGATCGCGGGTGAGCACCTGGCCCGGGTTCTCGAGGAACACGCGAGCCATGGTGAACTCGCGCGAGGACAGCTCGACGCTGCGCTCGTCGGCAGCAGGACCGCCGACGGCCTCTTCCGTCCCCCCGCTGCCCCCGGCCGCGCCGGTGCGCGGGGCCGGGTGGGTGGCGACGGTGGCGATGCGGGTGCGCAGGTCCAGCCGCAGGTCCCCCAGCTGGAGGACGTCGCTGCTGACTGCGCCTGCCCCGCTGGTGGCCTCACGGGCCCGCAGCTTCACCCGGGCCAGCAGCTCCTCGAAACGGAAGGGCTTGGCGATGTAATCGTTGGCGCCCTCCTCGAGGCCCTGGACGGTGTCCTCGACGCCGGTGCGGGCGGTGACCATCAGGATCGGGATCTCCACGTCCATCGACCGCAGCGCCTTGAGCACCTGGAAACCGTCCATGCGGGGCAGGCCGACATCCAGGATCAGCAGGTCGAAATCACCGCTGGAGGCGAGGTCGAGAGCGGAGATGCCGTCCTCGACCACGGTGCAGGCGTACCCGTTGGCCCGCAGCCCGCGCTCGACGAACCGGGCGATGCGGGGCTCGTCCTCGGCGATCAGGATCCTCATCTCGGGCTGCTCCTCGGGTCGGCGGGGTCGGGGGCGGAGAGGCGGGATTCGGAGGGCTGGGGGTCGGCGGGATGCTGCGTGGAGGCACCGCCGGGCTCCGTGAACTGGGGAATGACCAGGGTGAAGGTCGAGCCGTGGCCGGGCTGGGACGCCAGGCGCACCACCCCTCCGTGGCCCTCGGCGATGGCCGATACGATCGGCAGGCCCAGGCCGGAGCCGGACTCGCGGCCGGGATCGATCCGGGAGAAGCGCTCGAAGATGCGCCGCTGATCCTCCGGCGCGATCCCGACCCCCTCGTCCTGGACCCGGATGTGGATCTCGGGCCCGTCGGGACCCGCCACCTGGTCCACCCCGAAGCGGATCGGCGTGCCGGGCTCGCTGTAGCGCACGGCGTTGGCGGCCAGCTGGATCACGGCCTGGGTCAGGCGCTGCTCGTCACCATCGCCGGTCACGTCGGCGCCACCCTCGAAGATCCATTCACGCTCGGCGATCTTCTCGATGCGGGCGAAGGCGGAGCGGGCGAAGGCGGCCATGTCCAGCGGGCGCAGGGTCACGTAATCGGGACGGGTGGCGGCCGCCAGCTCGGAGAGGTCGCCGACCACGCGGCCCATGCGGTCCAGCTCGTCGAGCGCGATGCGGTGGGCCTCGCGCACGTCGCCGGGGTCGTGCTCGTCGGTCATCTCCAAGGTGCCGCGCAGGATGGTCAGCGGCGTTCTCAGCTCGTGGCCGACGTCGCTCATGAAGCGTCTCTGCTCGGTGAAGCCTGCCTGGATCCGATCCAGCATGCGGTTGAAGTTCCGGGCCAGGGCGGTGATGTCATCGGTCTCCTCGGGGACCGGGACCCGGTACCGGAGATCCTCGACGGTGATCTCCTCGGTGGCCGCGCGCAGGGTGCCCAGCGGCTGCAGCAGACGGCCGGTGACCAGGTATCCGGTCCAGCCGGCTATCAGCAGCGTGACCACGGAGATCCCCGCGAAGACCGCCACCGACTGCCACAGCAGCCGCTTCTGGCTGCCGATGTCGCTGGCGACCACGAAGATGCCCTCGGAGTCGTCACCGGCCACTCGCACCGAGGCGATCATCATGCGCAGCTCGCGGTCCCCGACCTCCATCGAGGTCAGCACCGAGCTGCCGGGCTGGTGGGTGTCCAGCACGTGGTCCAGCACGGCCTGGTGGCTGAGGCTGAAGTCCTGGACCTGGGCCTCGTACCGTCCGGTGCCGTCGATGATCGCGAGCACGGACTCGTCGTCCGACGGTGCGGCCGATTCGGTGACCCGCAGCATCAGCTCGTCCAGCGTGGTGTACAGCAGCGCGCCGCTCGCGTCCTCGGAGTTGGCGATCAGGTCCAGCTCGGAGTACTCCTGCCACAGCTCCCGGTCCACCCGCTCCTCGAGGGCGCGGAACTGGATGGCATAGGTCAGCACACCGGTCACAGCGAGGGCTGCGGCCATGAAGGCGAGCATCATCGACAGCACCCGCGTACGAACGGTCCATCCGCTCATCGGGGCGCGCGAGAGGATGCGCCGGATCCGACCTGGGGCCATACCCGCATCGTAAGCGCGGCGCGGATGCCCGAGCGCCATGGCACCCCGCCCCGCCGGGTGCGGCCGGCGGGGCGGGGCCGGTCAGCCCCGGCCGAGGCGGCGACGGATCATCCCCACGATCCCGCCGCGCTCCTTGAGCGAGCGGCGGCGGGCGGGCCGGCCGCCGGGGTCGGCAGCGCCAGCAGAGCCCGCGGAGCCCGCGGGGCCAGCGGGGCCGGCGGCGGGCGCGGGGCCGCCGCGCGGCGATGCCTCCGGCTGCCCGGCGGCGAGCTCGGCCTGCTCCTGGCGGGCACGCTCGGCGGCTGCCTCCTCGCGGGCGCGGCGGCGCCGCTCGGCGAGCTCCTCCTCGCGGATCCGGCGCCTCTCCCCCGGGCCCTCGGCGATGCGATAGAGCACCGGCACGATCACCAGGGTCAGCAGGGTCGAGGTGATCAGCCCACCGATCACCACCACCGCCAGCGGCTGAGCGATGAAGCCGGAGTTGCCGGTCACACCCAGCGCCATCGGGATCAGCGCGAAGATGGTGGCGGCCGAGGTCATCAGGATCGGTCGCAGACGCTTCTGGGCACCGGCCATCAGACCCTCGCCCAGGCTCATGCCCTGGCGCCGGTACTGGTTGACCAGGTCGATCAGCACGATCGCGTTGGTGACCACCACGCCCACCAGCATCAGCAGCCCGATCATCGAGGGCAGTCCCAGCGGCACCTGCGAGATCACCAGCAGGCCGAAGGAGCCGGTGGCGGCGAAGGGGATCGAGACCAGCAGGATCAGCGGCTGGATCAGGGACTTGAAGATCCACACCAGCAGCACGTAGGTCAGCAGCACCGCAGCCACGATCGCCAGCAGCAGCTGCCCGAAGATGGTCTCGAGGTCCTCCGCGGCGCCGCCGGTGTCGGCCTGGGCGCCCTCAGGCAGCTCGGCCGCGTCGATCGCGGCCTGCACGTCGTCGTTGGTGGCGCCGACGTCGTCGGTGCTGGCGGGGGTGACCGCGACGGTGACCGTCTCCTGACCGTCCTGGGTGGCGATCGAGGGACGCTCCAGCACCTCGTCGACCGTGGCCACATCGGTGAGGGGGAAGCCGGCGATCTGCAGGTCCTGCAGCTCCTCGAGGGTCTCCACACTGTCGCCCTGCTCCAGGTAGATGTCCAGCTCGCCGTCGCCGATGGTGACCTGGCCGACCGGGGAGGGGAACATCTGCTGGGCGACCATCCCCACCACGGCCTCCTCGGACATCCCGCGCTGGGCGGCGGCCTCGCGGTCGACGGTCACCACCGCGGTGGGCATCTCGCCCTCGAGGTCAGAGGTGACGTCGGCGATGGAGTCGGGCATCGGATCCAGCTCGGCCTCGAGGCTCTCGACGGCGTCGGCCCGGTCGTCCGGGGTGGGGCCGGTGACCAGGATGTCCACGGTCGAGGAGCCCAGGGCTCCGGCGTCGAAGGAGTCCTCGATCTCGCCGGGCTCGGGCAGCGACTCCAAGGTGGAGAGCATCTGCTCGCCCAACGCCTCCTGGTCGGCGTCGGAGTCGGTCGTGATCTGGTAGGTGACCTCGTTGGAGGCTCCCCCGAAGCCGAAGGAGGAGCCGCCGATGGTGGTCTGGACGACGTCCACGCCATCGATGTCCATCAGGGCGTCCTCGGCGTCGACGGCCTTCTCGGAGGACTCCTCCAGGGTGGTGCCCGCGGGCAGCGTCTGGGTATAGGCGGCCATGTTCTGGCCGGTGTCGCCGAGGATGTTGATCTTCATCAGCGGGTACATCGCGACGGTGCCGCCCAGGATCCCCACGGCCACCACCAGGGTGATGAGCTTGTGACCCAGCGCCCAGCTCAGCACCGGGGTGTAGAGGCGGTGGAGCCAGCTGCGCTCCTCCTTCGCCTCGGCGGCATCACGCACCGCGGCCACGGCCCGCTCGTCATCGGGGTCCAGGTCGCGGGCGGCCTGCGGGGCGCGCAGGAACCAGTAGGCCAGCACCGGCACGATGGTCAGAGCCACCACCAGGGAGGCCAGCATGGCGATCGCGACGGTGAGCGCGAAGGGGCGCAGCAGCTCCCCGGCCCAACCGCTGACCACCGCGACCGGCAGGAACACCACCACGGTCGCGAGCGTGGCTGCGGTGATCGCGCCGGCGACCTCCCGGACGCCATCGGCCACTGCGCGCATACGGGTCTTGCCGTAGGTCAGGTGCCGGGTGATGTTCTCGATCACCACAATGGAGTCGTCGACCACACGCCCGATGGAGATGGTCAGCGCCGCCAGGGTCAGCATGTTCAGCGTGTAGTCCGACAGCAGCATCCCCACGAAGGCCATCAGCAGCGACATGGGGATGGAGATGGCGGTGACGGCCGTCGGCCGCACCGCGCGCAGGAACACCATGATCACGCCGACGGCGAAGAGCAGGCCCAGCAGGCCCTCCTCGGCGAGCGCCACGATCGATTCCTGGATGAACGGCGCCTGGTCGAAGACGACCGAAGCCTCGGCGTTGCCGCCCACACCCGCGATCAGCCCGTCGAGCTCGGCCTCGACACCTTCGGAGACGTCCACGACGTTGCCGTCGGCGGTGGTGTTGACGATCATCACCAGCGACTCCCGGCCGTTGGTGCGCGAGACGTTGGTGGCCTCCTGCTCGGTCTGCTCGACGGTGGCGACATCGGCCAGGGTGGTCGCCTCGGCGGTCGGGTCGGGCTCGGCGTCCTCCGGGGGCAGCAGGGCGATCTGCTCGAGGCTCTCGACGGAGTCGATGGCCTCGCCGATGGTCACGTCCAGCGAGCGGTCCTCGTCGACGACGGTGCCGCCAGGGACGGACAGGCCGGAGGCGTCGATCGCGTCGGTGATGGTCTCGGTGGACATGCCGCGCTCGGCCAGGGCGGCCTCGTCGGGCGTGATCCGCACGATCTGCTCGGGCGCGCCCGCCACCATGACGCCGGAGACGCCGTCGAGGCGTTCCAGCTCGGTCACGACAGAGGAGTTCAGGCGGTCGGCGAGCTCGGCGGGCTCCAGGTCCGAGGAGATCGACAGCACCGCGGCGGGGATGTCCCCGGTGCCGCCGGCGATGACCTCCGGCTCGGCCCCTTCGGGCAGATCGTCCTCGATCTGGGAGAGAGCGGCTTCGACCTGGTTGGAGGAGCGGGCGATGTCGGTGCCGTAGGTGAGCTCGACGGTCACCATCGACAGGCTGGACTCGGAGCTGGAGGAGGTCGACTCGACGTTCTCCAGGCCCCGCACGGAGTTCTCGACCGGGGTGGAGATGCGATCCTTGACCTGCTCCGTCGAGGACCCGGGAGAGGTGGTGACCACCTGGATCTGCGGCAGCGTCACCGACGGGATGAGCTCCTGGCGCAAGGTCGACATCGACATCACGCCGAGGATCGCGACGGCGATGCACACCAACGCGATGAAGGCGCGGTTGGACAGGCTCAGAGCGGCCAGGCGATGCATCGTGCTCCTCGGGGGTACGGGCCTGCCGCGGCGGCGCAGGGCATCGCGCATCGCCTCGGCGGCGGTCTTCGGGGAGGTCACCACGACTGGTTCCCCGCAGGGAACTGTCTCACGCGAACCTGCGCGCGGACGTACGACCTCCGTCGGTTCTTGGACGGGCGTCGGGTGAGATGCGTCCCACCCGACGGGGAGACGAGGAAGAGGCCGGCGGTACCGTGGAGGTCGTGCCTGCTCCCGACTCCGCGCGTCGCACCGTCGATCGCGACATCCTGCGTCTGGCGGTCCCGAGCCTCGGGGCGCTGATCGCCGAACCGCTGTTCCTGATGACCGACTCGGCGTTCATCGCCCGCGTCTCCACCGTCTCCCTGGCGGGCCTGGGACTGGCGTCGGCGGTCCTGACCACGGTGATCGGACTGTCGGTGTTCCTGGCCTACTCGACCACGGCCTCCGTGGCCCGGGCCTTCGGCGCGGGACGGCGGCAGGAGGCGATCGCGCGGGGCGTGGACGCGTGCTGGCTTGCGCTGATGATCGGGGTGGGGGCTGCCGCGCTGCTCGCCGTCGGCGGCCGCTTCCTGCTGTCACTGTTCGGGCCGTCCGCCGAGGTGCTCGACCAGGCCACCATCTACCTGATGCTCAGCGCCGCCGGGGTCCCGGCGATGCTCGCCGTCCAGGCCGCGACCGGACTGATCCGCGGACTGCAGGACGCGAAGCTGCCGCTGATCGTCGCGGTCTGCGGGGCCGTGGTGAACATCCCGCTCAACTGGGTGCTGATCTTCGGGCTGCAGCTGGGGATCGCCGGCTCGGCGATCGGCACCGCCATCTCCCAATGGGGGATGGCCGCGGTGCTGCTGCTCCTGGTGGTACGGGCCGCCCGCCGTCACGGGGCGCCCCTGCGCCCGCACCTGGACCAGGTCGCCTCCGCCGGGCGCGAATCGGTGCCGATGTTCGTGCGCACCGTCTCCCTGCGCGTGGTGCTGCTGGCCGGAACCCTGGTCGCGACCCGCCTGGGCGCAGTGCAGCTGGCCGCCCACCAGATCGCGCTGACAGTGTTCACGCTGCTGTCGCTCGCGCTGGACTCCCTGGCGATCGCCGGGCAGGCCCTGACCGGTCGCTTCCTGGGCGCGCAGGACGCGGCTTCGGTGCGGGCGGTGACCCGGCGGCTGATGACCTGGGGCGTGGGAGGCGGCATGGTCACCGGCATCGGGCTGCTCGCCGCCAGCTACGTGCTCCCCTCCCTGTTCACCCCGGACGTCGCGGTCCAGGAGAACCTGCGGGCCGCACTGTGGGTGCTGATGATCGCCCAGCCCGTGGCCGGCTACGTGTTCGTGCTGGACGGGGTGCTGATGGGTGCGGGCGATGCCCCGTACCTGGCCAAGGTCGGTGTGCTCAACGCGGCCGTGACGCTCCCCTTCGCAGCCGCCGTCTACTACTCGGGGTGGAGCGGACCCCTGGCGCTCGCCTCCCTGTGGATCGCCTGCACCCTGATCTTCATGATCGCCCGCGCGATCACGCTGGGGTGGCGGGTGCGCGGGGACGCGTGGATGCGGATCGGGGCCTGAGGCAGGAGCGCGGCCGGCCCGGTCTTCAGGTGGCGAGCTCG
>Ga0209487_1002623_pt1 | contig 14520 bp, 13 predicted proteins | sample Poulit2012_FD_187524 | JGI IMG/M metagenome (GOLD analysis project Ga0209487, IMG submission 187524) | Agricultural soil microbial communities from Georgia to study Nitrogen management - Poultry litter 2012 (SPAdes) (version 2) | ecosystem: Environmental > Terrestrial > Soil > Agricultural land... | reverse complement strand
GACGGATCGGCGAGAATATCTGACGGATCGGCGCGAACAACTGACGGATCGGCGAGAATATCTGACGGATCGGCGCTAGTGGAGGCGCCATTGGCCGAGGAATGTCTGTAAAACCGCTAGCAAAGCAACCGGCTGGTCGATCATGATGTGGTGGCCCGCGTCGACGATGACGGTCACCGGCACGTCAATGCCGAGACGCTCGGCCACGACGTCGTTAATATCTTGGGTCGCCATTCCGCGTTCGCCGCGCAGCAGCGCCACGGCGCATTTGGCTGCACGCACTTCTTCGGGTTCCATCATCGACCGTAAAAAGATCTGCGGATCAAATTTCCACGTCCAGCCGTCTTCGACTCGGCGAATCGAACCCTCGGCAAGATGACGGCGCACATACTCCAGACCCGACGCATCTTCGGGCAGGGTCCGGAACCGCGACAAGATCTCCTCGCGTTCGGCATACACCCGGGTGCCCGGAAGCCGGCGCTCTTCGGCGACCCACGCCCTGGTTTCTGCTGACGACTCGTGCACCGGCGAATCGATCGCGACGACACCGGCCAGGGAGTCATACTGACGGGCCGCCGTCAAGCACACGAAACCGCCCATGCTGTGACCGAACAAAACCGGCGCGCTACTGCCCTCGGCCTCGGCCGCCGCCATGACTTCGCCCGCCCACGTTTCCAGCGCGTATTCACTGCGCCACCCGCTGTCACCGTGGCCCGATAGGTCGATCGCAATCACTCGGTGATGAGAGGTCAAGTGCGGGCCAATATGGTCCCACCAGCCGGCATGCGCCGCACCTCCGTGCACAAGGACGGCGACCGGGCTGCCCGGTTTACCCCAGACGCGGTAGGTGATATCAACGCCGTCGACACGGAGTCGTTTGTGTTCGGGACCGTGAGCCAGCGCGTCACTGAACCATGTCGGCGTATCCATGCGAGCCTCCTCAAGTAGCACCGAACAGCACTGTACGCGCTCGCCCGGGCGTCAGCGGCTCACGTACCCCGAGACACCGCCCAGATTATGACGTAATTCGCGCTTGAGGATCTTACCGGTGGCATTACGTGGCAACTGTTCGACGAACTCGACGCGCTTGGGCACTTTAAATGCGGCCAACCGCGCGCGCGTCCACGCGATCAGGTCTTCGGCGTCAACGTTGGCTCCATCCGAGATGACGACGACCGCGGTGACCAGCTCACCCCATGCATCGTCTGGCACACCGATAACGGCGACTTCGACGACATCGGGGTGTTCGTACAGCACCTGTTCGGTTTCTATGGGGTAGACGTTTTCGCCACCGGAGATGATCATGTCGTTCTTCCGGTCCACTAACGTGTAAAACCCGTCGGCGTCGACCCTGGCCATGTCTCCGGTGTGGAACCATCCGCCACGCAAAGCATGGGCCGATTCTTCGGGCCTATTCCAATAGCCCACAAACACGCTCGGCCCTCGCACGGTCAGTTCGCCAACCTCGTCGACGCCCACCGGCTGATCGTCACCGTCCACGAGGCGGAAGTCCATATGATTGACCGGACGCCCGATCGAACCGGCGTGGTCGATGACGTCTTCGGGCTGCAGGCAGGCGGCGACCGGCGCCGTCTCGGTCATACCGAAGCCCTCGGTGAATTGCATACCGGCGCTCTGGAGCGCTTTGATGACAACCAGTGGGCACGGTGCTCCACCGGCGACGGCAAAGGTCAGCGCGGATAGATCGCGGCTGGCCAGGCCGGGGTCGTTTGCGATCGCCGCCCACATGACCGGCACATTGAAGGCCTTCGTGATCCGGTAGTTTTCTGCTAGATCCAGCCAGGCGCCCGGGGCGAAGGATTCCATGATGATGGAGCACCCGGCTATGAACGCCAGCGGCATCGTGTGCACACCCAATGCGCCGATATGAAATAACGGCGCCGCCGAGATGGTGATGTCTTCGCGACTCAGCCCTTCGCCAAAACCCAAGGCGTTGATGGCGTTCCACAAGAAATTGTGGTGGGTGAGCATTGCGCCTTTTGGCTGGCCGGTGGTGCCCGAGGTGTACATGATGACGCAGACGGCGTCGGCACCCACATCGCGCTCAACCCGGTGCGGTTGTCCCGTCCGCAGGAGTTGCTCGTATGTGGACGGCACGCCGGAATCGGCGTCTGTCGGTACGACCACCCGTTCGCGAATACTTGTGCCGCCGATTGCTTCGTCCATGACGCCCGAGAGCACGGAGGACTCGAACACGAAACTCGCGCCGCTATCGCGCAGAATGTAGTTGACCTCGGACGCGGTCAGACGCGCGTTGATGGGCACCGAGATCGCACCCAGCTTGGCGACCGCGAAGTAGATCTCCATCATCGCGACGCTGTTCAAGGTCAGCAGCCCCACTCGGTCGCCCGGGCTGACGCCACGCGCAGTCAGCGCGTCAGCCAGCCGGTTCGTGCGTTCTTCGAATTCGACCCACGTTGAGACGTGTCCCGTGGCGGCGTCAATAAAAGCCGGCCGCGACGGATTGCGCAGCGCGTGTATCGTCGGCCAGTTTCCGAATCCGTGATCCATTGCTGATCCTCACGCTAGATTGCTGATGCTCACGCTAGGCGATCTCTACAGACTACTCGAATCGTTCGTTCGCGGCGGACGTGTCACTCAACGTCACCTGAAGCCAGAGCCTGCCTCTTGCAACGGTCGAAGGCTAAGGCCGGTCACTCGCCTCGGCGGCTCGGCAAGTGCGGGCCCAGATAGCCGACGTAGACCTTGCCCGAACCCGCCGAGTCGTCGTAGTAATGCAAGCGCGGAGCCGGCGACGTTCGGCCGGGTTCGATTCGCACGTGGGCGCCGAAGTACGCCGAACCATCCGGGTCGACTTCTACCGGCACACGAAACGTCCGCGCCTGCCGAAATTCCGGCGACGAGGCCGTGTGGGTGGTCTCCGCAGGCACGACGTTGTCGGGCAGGATAAGCGGGCCTGGATGGTTCTCCAGCCAGGCGCGCAACGCCGTGTTGGCACCGAGTTCGCGCTGTTCGGCGAACCGTTGCATCATGACCAGCGTGTTCCAAGTGCGAGTTCGCCAGACCCGGGCCTTGGCGTGCGCATCGAGCGTGCACGCGGCGTCATCGACGTCGCCGATGTCGACCTTGCTCAGTTCAGATCTCGCGGCGGCCAGCAACTCTGAGAACGATTCGAACGATCGCTCAGACTCAACCTCGGGCTCCGCTGACGCCGGGGCGATCTCGATCTCCGGTGCCTCCGGCTCGGCCCGGGTCGGCTCAGCCTCTTCCGGTGCGTCTTCGCCGAGGGCTAGGGCCAGTGCGTGTTCGGCTTCGCGCTGGCGACGACGCGCTTCTCGCAATGCTTTTTCGTCGCGCTCCCATGAGGCCTGTGTTTTCTTGAGTTCGGACCGGACGGTCTCAAGTTCTGCGGAAAGCGCGCTCACGTCGGCCGGCTGATCCGTGCCGGTGCCCGCCAGCGTCTCTTCGGTCAGATAGGACCCCAGGTCGGTGGCGACTTGGCGAAGGGACACCTCCAGGTAGTCCGCGAGCCGCGTCGCTGCACGCTTGTTCTCGATCCATCGGGTGGCAAGTGACGCCCGATAGTGCTCAATGAGACCGTGCCGTGTCAACCTCAGTATGCTGACGCTCTCCGCTGGCAACGGCGAAATCTTGTGCTTCAACAGAAACTCATCGCATGCTTCGCTGATTTTCGACCGGACGCCGATCAGACTCACGGCACTGCGCATTGCTCGAGGGGTGGCCGCCTCGACCTCTTTTATTGCTCTACCGTCAAGGCCACAGTCAGTCCGGACCAATACCACCATCGACGGGACATGTTGAGACATCCACTGCGTCATGACCGGCCAGAACTCCGATGGCACGTTCGGGAAAGCCGCCGGGTCACGAGTCCGCGCCGGAAGTCCCGTCAGCATGTCTTTCGCCACGCCCTCGGGAAGGCCGGCGGCCCGCAGCACGTCCCTCTTGGAGGGTCGGTCTCCGTGGTCTTCCTGCGCGACAAGGAGTACGAGGCCGGTATCTCGATCAGGGTCAGGGTCAGGGTCAGTGTCCACGGCCAAATTGACCTTGGTCGTAGTCGTGGCGAGCGTGGACGATTTGTTTAACTCAGAGACGCAGGTGGTGATGTACGTGACGGTGTCACCAGTGACGGTGCGGTTGATGCCGGCGCTGACGATGCCGGCAGACTCACGCAAGGCAGCCGGCGACCGAAGTCGATCAAGGAATTTTCGATGATCGGCCACAGAGATTTTGACCGCTGTTCCTATTCGTACAGTCACTCATCTCATCTCTTTTCGGTGCGAGCCCAGCCCTTCCCGGTGTAGCGATGTCGCTGACGTGCGCGTCGCCGCATCGACCGTGTAGATACAAGTCCAACCGCACGCACGACAAACCATATTGGCTGGAAAGCTAACCGCACCGGCATCAATACGCAAGAATGCGGCTAGCGACAAGCATTTCCTCGGTCAAGCGTCTGAAAGCAACCGTGGGCGCGCTGCAAAACGGTTCAACCGCATGTATGCTTACAGTATGCAGACAAGTATGCGGATTCATGCACGTAACCGAGACGCGTTGGCGCGCATCGCTAAGCGTGACTTCGGTGGAGCCAGCTTGGACGAAACCGTGGCCCGCCTGGCCTTCGAACACGAGTCCTTGGCTGCCGTGGCCCGCTTGTCAGATGACCAGCTACAGGACTACGTGGCCGAGCACCGACAGGTGGCCGAGGCCGACGTCGGCCTCGACGCATGACCTCTGGCCAACTGCGCCCATGGCAGGTATGGTGGGCCAACTTCGACCCGCAGGTCGGGCATGAACAAGCCGGCCACCGTCCAGCCGTGATCATTTCGACTGCCTTCGAGTGCGCCCTGCCCAACGACCTCACCATCGTCGTACCGTGCACCACCACCGACCGAAACCTGCCCTATCAGCCCCAACTGACCAGTCTCAGCAAGCCCACCTTCGCCATGTGCGACCACATCAAATCAATCAGCCAGGACAGGCTACGCCACCCGCACCGCGAGCAATTGTCTACTGATGAAATCGACACAATCAAGTTCGCCCTACGCAGCATCATCGATGTCCAGTAACCAAACCCACAGGACAGGAGATGATCAGAGATATGGGTGACGACCACCAGCGTGTACGCCAACGTTCGGGCAGCTCCGTCGGCGCAAAGGCCCGCTGCCCTTCGCCCCCGGTGCCGACACCGTCAGGTTCCGGCGCGGTCATGGCGGTGCATCTCCTGCATTCCCCGCAATACCGGCTGTCGCGGCAAGACCCGGGCTTAAAAAGTTGGGCTACTCGAAGCGCTCGTTCTTGGCCGCTTTTTCGCGCAACATGGCCGGGGGCTCGAAGCGTTCGCCGTACTTGGCTGCCAGCTCGTCGGCGCGCTCAACGAACGCCTGAATGCCGATGCGCCCGTCGGCGGCCTCATAGCCGTTGACGTACTGCAGCGCTCCGCCGTGCAGCGGCGGGAAGCCGATCCCGAAAATTGAGCCGATATTGGCGTCGGCCACGGTGCGCAAGACGCCTTCCTCAAAGCAGCGAATGGTTTCGATGCTCATGATGAACGTCAGGCGTTCTTTAATATCGGCCAGCGGCACATCGACGTCGTCCTTGACGAACATGTCCCACAGTCCGGGCCACAGGTACTTAGACTGTCCGCTATCTTTCGGCGGATACTCGTAGAAACCCGCGCCGGCAGACTTGCCCTTACGGCCGGCGTCGACGAGTTTGTTCAATACGTCCATCGCCGGTGTATCGGGGAACGCTTTTCCGCCGGCTTCGGCGGCGCGTTTGGCTTCGGCGTTGATCTCTTGCGGCAGCGTTAGAGTGACCTCATCAATCATGGCCAGCGGCTGTCCGGGGAAACCGGCCAGGGATGCGGCCCGCTCAATGGTGACGGGGTTGACGCCCTCACCGAGCATGTGGGCGCCCTCCATCACCAGTTCTCCGAAGACGCGCGATGTGAAGAACCCGCGGCTGTCGTTGACGACGATCGGCGTCTTATTGATCTGTCGGGCATAATCAATGGCCCGGGCGATGGCCTCGTCGCCGGTCTGCTTGCCGACGATGATTTCAATCAGCGGCATCTTTTCGACCGGGCTGAAGAAGTGGATGCCGATGAAGTCGTCAGGACGACTGACGCCCTCGGACAGGCTGGTGATCGGTAGCGTCGACGTGTTGGATCCCAGCAGCGCGTCGGCGTTGACCTGTTTTTCAAGGTCACCGAAAACCTGGTGCTTGAGGTCTACCGATTCGAAGACGGCTTCGACCACGAAATCGCATCCCTGCAAATCCGCGTAATCGTCGGTCGGATGGATACGCCCAAGGGTTTCATCACGGGTGGCGGCATCGATTTGTTTGCGCGATACGCGTTTGTCGAGCTGCTGTTGGGCGTGGGCCTTGCCCTTTTCGGCGGCCTCCAAACTGACGTCTTTGAGAACGACGTCGATTCCGGCGGCAGCCGAGATGTGCGCGATACCAGCGCCCATCATGCCCGCGCCGATCACCGCCAGTTTGGTCGCCTGCGTGGGTTCGAAACCGTCGGGGCGCGAGCCGCCCGCGTTGATGGCATTCAGATCGAAGAAGAATGCCTGGGTCATGTTTTTGAATTGCTGGCCGACCATGAGGTCGACCAGATAGCGCGATTCGATGCGGCTGGCGGTCTCGAAAGGTACCTGGGATCCTTCGACCGCCGCGCACATAATATTGTGCTGCGCCCGGTACGGTGCCCCCTTGAGTTCTTTGCGCAGATTAGAGGCGAATGCGGGCAGCGTTTGGGCCAGTTTCGGGCTGCTGGGGGTGCCCCCGGGGATCTTGTAGTCCTTGCTGTCCCACGGTTGGGTGGCCGCACTGGCATCGCCCTGTACCGAATCGATCCACGCTTTGGCGGCACCCATCAGCTCGTCTTGGCTTTCCACCAGTTCGTCGATCAAGCCGAGTTTCTTGGCCTTGGCCGGCTTGCGCTGTTGTCCCTGCAAGAGATGTTCCATGAGCGCGTCTTGCAGACCGAACTTGCGCACCAGACGGGTGACACCTCCGCCGCCTGGAAGCAGGCCCAAGGTGGCCTCGGGCAGGCCGAGCTTGTAACTACCGTCGACGGCGACGCGGTGGTGGCACGCCAACGCGATTTCCAGGCCACCGCCCAGCGCGGCGCCGTTAATAGCCGCCACCACCGGTTTGCCGCAGGTTTCTAGCTTGCGCAGAGTGGACTTCATGGACTCGACGTTCTTGAACAACGCGTCGGCGTCTTCGGGTTTGGCTTGCATCATCAGATGCAAGTCGCCTCCGGCGAAGAAGGTCTTTTTGGCGCTGGACACGATGACGCCGCGCACCGCCTCGGCATCGTCCTCGATTTGGGCCAGTAGACGGTCGACGGCCCGTTCCATGGCGTCTTGATACGCCTGGTTCATGGTGTTGGCGTTCTGGCTCGGGTCGTCCATGATCAGATGGACGATGCCGTCGGTTAGTTCGTAGCGTACGGCGTCAGTATTGCTCACGTGGTGTCCTTACCTAACTGGTGCTGATGATCGGCAGATTGGCTGGCTAGAGGCGTTCGACGACGGTAGCGATGCCCATACCGCCGCCCACGCACAGCGTGGCCAGGCCGTAACGCTGCTCACGGCGTTCGAGCTCGTCGATGAGCGTGCCCAGAATCATCGCCCCGGTGGCGCCCAGCGGGTGGCCCATGGCGATAGCGCCGCCGTTGACGTTGGTTCGCTCATGGGGGTAGTCGCCCATATCGCGCATGAACCTCATGGCTACTGCCGCGAATGCCTCATTGATTTCGATGAGGTCCATATCCTCGATACTCAGGCCGGCCTTGTCCAGGGCCTTACGGCTGGCCGGGGCTGGGCCGGTCAGCATGATAGTGGGCTCGGAACCCGATACGGCCGTTGACACGATCCGCGCACGCGGGGTTAACCCGTGGCGCTGGCCGGCAGATTCCGAGCCGATGGCAACCAATGCCGCGCCGTCGACGATGCCCGAGGAATTACCCGCGTGATGGACGTGATCGATGGCCGCGACGTCGGTGTACTTTTCCAGCGCGACGGCATCGAATCCACCCATGTCCCCGATTTGAGCGAACGACGGCGGAAGCGAGCTGAGGCTTTCGACCGTCGTTCCTTCGCGCACGTGTTCGTCGTGGTCAAGGATGGTGATGCCGTTGATGTCCGTCACTGGAATGAGCGACCTTTTGAAGTAACCGTTGGCGATGGCTTTTGCCGCGCGAGCCTGCGATTCGGCGGCGAAGGTGTCGACGTCGGTACGGCTGAACCCTTCCAGCGTGGCGATGAGATCGGCACCGATTCCTTGCGGAGCGAAATCGGTGGCAAACGAGGTCTGCGGGTCCATGGCCCACGGTCCACCGTCAGAGGCCATGGGCACCCGGCTCATGGATTCGACGCCGCCGGCCAGGATGAGGTCCTCCCAGCCGGAGCGGATGCGCTGGGCAGCCTGATTGACCGCCTCGAGGCCGGATGCGCAGAAACGGTTGAGCTGCACTCCGGCGACGGTGTAGGGCAGGCCCGCAGCCAGAGCGGCGGTCTTAGCGATGTCGGCGCCTTGGTCGCCGATCGGGGTCACGCAGCCCAAGACGACGTCTTCGATCGCTCCGGGGTCCAGATCGGGATTGCGCTCCCGAAGCGCGTCGATCAGTCCGGTTACCAGCGAGACCGGTTTGACCTCGTGCAATGACCCGGTCTTTTTGCCGCGTCCGCGCGGTGTGCGAATCGCGTCGTAAACGAATGCTTCTGTCATGGCCCTAACCCCGCTGTCGCGATATTGTGTTCGGTCTCCGCAATTGATGCGAGAAGTGTATATCTAGTCTAAGCCCCGTTGCCACGATTGTGACACCACCACTGTCATAGTCATAGCCCGAACGGGTGTGGCGCTCATCACTCGGGGCTTTGCGGCGGCTGTCCGACTAGACGAACGAGGACGACTAGAACTGCCGTCAGACGTGCGACGTCACCTCGGATTGAATCCAGGCGATGAAATCATTACGTCGACCAATCGGATGACGCGGTACAACTGAAGAGCCGCCACGGCGCCGTCCGGCCCGGTAGGTCGACCCGGCCAACGTCTTCGGCGTAGATACTTTATGAACGGTGCCAAGCATTAGCTCGGGCCCATGAGAATTCAGGTCATGCCGGTGTGAACGTGCTGCAGGCCAATGTCGAGTTCGTTCGCGATAGTTTCAATTACCACCGTGATACAGCTATTCACGGCGCCTGCTAGATACTCCATCGGCGTGGGGGCGGTGTTGGTGCCCCCAGTTGCCGTGGGCTCGTCGACGGCATATGTGAAGTCACGGATTCGCACCCCGGTTCTCATGGACTCGGTTCTCATGGACTCGGTTCTCATGGACTCGGTTCTCATGGATCCGTTCCGTGTGGCTCTCGCGCGTACGCGTTTGAAACGCTGTGGCTGAATAGAATCGATAGTGGCCGCACGTGTTGATTTGCTGTGCGTGCTTACGGTATGCGGGTCGATCGGACTCGCGTCGGGTTGTTGAATCATGGACGTCCCGCTGTAGTGGTGGCGGAGGTAAGATCACGGAAACCTGCGCCGCGATGGTCCTTGGCGAGTTTGTCTCCGTGACCGAGTACGGCGTCGCGGAAACTGGCCCCGCTACGCGGTTCTTTGAGGAGACCGCGTCGTCGTAGTTCCGGGCTAACCAGCCGCACGAAGTCCTCTTCGCCTGCGGGCCGGATGACGCTGGACAGATTGAATCCATCGACATCGGCGTCCTGCGCCCATCGTTGGAGCTCATCGGCGACGGTTGTTGGCGAGCCAATAATGACGGGGCCGCGGCCTCCGATGCTGATGAACTTCGCCATTTCGCGTATCGTCCATACCCGATCGGGGTCCAGTTTGGTGAATGTTGCTAACGCGGATTGATGCGCTTCTGAGGGCACGTATTCCAATGGTGTGTCCGGGTGGACGCCGGAGAAATCCAGTCCGGTCCATCCGCCGAAGAGCGCGAGGGCGGCATCGGTATCAACGTATTGGGCGAAGTCATCAAATTTGGCCTGTGCCTCCTCGTCCGTGTCGGCTACGATCACGGTGGCCATGGTGAAGATTTTGACCGAGTCCGGTGACCGCCCATTCGTAGCCAGCGATTCGCGGATGGTGTCGACCCATTGCCGCACGATAACGGGGGAATAGCCGTTGAAGAAAATTGCTTCGGCATGTTCGGCGGCGAAGGCGAGCCCCCGTGGTGATGCTCCGGCTTGGAACAATAGCGGTGTGCGTTGCCGGGACGGTTCTGCAAGGGCCGGCCCGGGTACGGTGAAATAGGTCCCGTGATGGTCGATGGTACGGACCTTGCCGGGGTCAACAAAAATTCCATTGCGGCGGTCGGCCCGGATCGCGTCGTCATCGATTGAGCCTTCCCATAGTTTGTACACAACATCCATGTATTCATCGGCGCGGTCATATCGCTGATCATGGGGTGGTTGTGCGCTCAGGCCTAAATTGCGCGCAGCCGAGTCTTGGTACGACGTGACGATATTCCAGCCCACCCGTCCACCGCTGAGGTGATCGAGTGTGGTGAACCGACGAGCAAGCAGATACGGCTGTTCGTAGGTCACCGAAGCCGTCACTCCGACGCCGATCCGATTGGTAGCTGCTGCCAGCGCGCTGATCACCAATGTAGGATCCAGGATCGGGTATTGCACGCCGCCGCGCATGGCGGCATCGGCGTTACCGCCATAGACGTCGTATTGGCCGAGGACGTCGGCTAGGAAGATGCCCGTGAACCCACCCGATTCGAGCGTTTGAGCCAGTTCGGTCCAATACGACAGTTGGGTATACCGGCTGCTTTGATCGTCGGGATGACGCCATAAACCAGGCGACTGGAAGGCTGGAACCATCATCTCGAATGCGTTCAGCATGAAGGGTTTTGTCATCAGATCTCCTCAAAAGTATCGGTTGTTGATGGGTCGCGGGCAAAGTCTCCGGCCGGGTCGTGTGCGGCCAGCGCTGCCCACAACGAGACGGCCGCGAGCAGGGTGATGTATAGGCAGATGAGCCATGGGGTCCCACCGCCGACGACGAGCAGGGCGGCGGCGATGACCGGGGTGAATCCCCCTGACAGCACGGTGCCGATCTGGCATCCCAGCGACACCCCGGTATAACGCACGTGTACGGGGAACTGTTCAGTGAACCACGCGGCTTGCGGACCGTAAATCGAGTCGTGGATGAAGTTCATCCCCAGTATTACGATGATCGGCAGGAACATGAGCGAGCCGTGGTCTAGAAACCAGAAAAACGGCCAAATGAACACGGCAAGACCGATAAGAGCTATTACGGCGATCGGACGGCGGCCCCACCGATCACTGGCATACCCCCATATAGGGCCCGAGGCCAGGCCGATGGCGGAGGCGATCATCACCGACGTGACGCCGGCGGTCGAGTCATCGCGGCGGGTAGCCAGATAGCTGAGCAGGTACACGGTAATGATCGCGAACAGTCCCGGCTGCGCCAAACGCATACCGATCGTCACCAGCAGCGCCTCACGGTGGTGGCGAAATACCTCAAGTACGGGGGCCTTGGCGATCTTCTGTTCAACCTTGAGGCGCACAAATGTGGAGGGATCCTCGATCCCCAGCCGAATGTATAGTCCCACGGCCACGAGGGCTGCACTGGCAAGAAATGGGATCCGCCACCCGTATGCGAGAAAGTCATCATGATCCATGACCAATTGCACGAGCGTGAATGCACCCGTTGCCATCAGCAGCCCAGCCGCCGAGCCCGTCTGCGTGAAGCTACCAAAGAAGCCACGCAAATGTCGGGGCGCATGTTCGACAGCCAAAGTGGCTGATCCGCCCCACTCGGCCCCGGTAGACAAACCTTGGGCCAATCGCAACAGAATCAGGCCGATCACCGCGAGCGGTCCTATAGTCGCGTAACTAGGCAGCAGGCCGATCCCCGTGGACGCCAGGCCCATCACCACAAGGGAGATAGCTAATAGCGCCCGCCGCCCGATTCGATCGCCGAAGTGGCCGGCAATCAGACCCCCGGCGGGTCGAGAAATAAAACCGACGGCGAAAATCGCGAACGCGGTGATCGTGCCCGCCGTCGTCGACTCGTCCGGGAAAAACTTCGTGTTAAATACCAGCGCCGTCGCGGTCCCGTAAGCATAAAAGTCGTACCATTCCACCGCCGTCCCGAAGAACGACGAAGCCAAAATGCGTTTCTTGCCGTACGTATGAGACCGGCGTGCCTCGATAACGGCCATGAATGTCCTTCCTTCGATCTGGTCAGGATCGACAAAATACGAACCGGAAAATTGTTAGATAAGGGAAGATGCAACACGTTTCACCGGCGCGAATCCGGAAGTCACCCCAAAGCGCAACCGGTGCGGATGCCCGCTGATTTGCGTCGACGTAAGTGGCCTTCTCTCAGATCAATATTTCTGCAACTGACGGCATCCATAATCGCGCCGCATCAGCTGCATTTTCGGTCGTCATTGCATAATGAGACGCAGCACGATCCAATAAATTTGTGCTGTAGGATCGCGCGCCCGTTAGACGGCGGCCCGCGCCATGCGGCGCTCATCAGACCTCGACATCACGGATACAGATTGGTCACATCTGTGGTGCTTTAATCGTGGTATGAGGATTACTGTTCGGCTTGACCCGCAGGTCGCGGCGGCCGCCGAGCGCTTACGAATGGAACGGGACATCGGTCTTGGCGAAGCAGTCAACGAACTCGCGCTCGCGGGTCTCGCCCGTGAGGAGAAGCCCAGAAGCTTCCGGCAGCGCACAGCAACGGTCGGCTTAAGGATCGACGTCTCCGACGTTGCCGGAACTCTCGAGACGCTCGATCAGCATGACGCCGAGGACGGCCATTGATCGTCCATGACCGTCCTGCTTTACGCCGTCGATGATCGATCTCACTTCCACGCGGCTCAGCACATCCCCTAATACCGGCAAATGCGTAGAGCTACATTACTGAGTGGCTCGACGCCGACCAGGCATGGCTGCCGATGCCCGGACCGTCCGTGAGGAAGTTTCGACAGGGACGACAAACCGCGACGGCGTTAACGAGCTGCGCACCGCATTGCGATGCTAGAGCTGGTATCGCATCACGGGGCGGCTGCGATAGGTGCGACCGATCTCGGTGAACCCCGCCCGCCGGAACATGGCAAGCGTCCCAGTAAAGACGGCAGATGGCGACGCGGTACCGGCGAGCCTATCGGTGTCAACGGGATGGCCGTCGAGCACGGAAGCGCCGTGTTTCGCAGCCCAATCCACAGCTGCCTCCAGCAGCGAAGTTCCGGCGCGTCTCCCACGGTTTTCGCGACGCACCGCGAAACAGGACACCCACCAGGCCTCCGGGTCGTCATCAAGAATCTTGGCAAGTGCTCGGTTGGCGATGATCCCAGGCAGCGCCGAGCGCGGCACTACCCGCGTCCAACCGATCACGTCGTCACCGTTGTAGGCCAATAGACCGATCGGCTCTGCTGCGTCCAAAACTTCACGTTGAAGTACGCTGCGGTTATCAGCCTCCTCGTGATGAAGAAACCGCTGGCACCAGCATGAGTCGGGGTCCTTCCTCCGCGACCCGAATGCCCGCCCTAGTTCTGGCCATTTATCAGCAGTCGCTGGCACTACATGAACCGTCATCTGGCCCCTCCAGGCACGCGTGCGGGTGCGTCGATCGCTCTAGAGTATCTGAGCATGACATGAGACCTCGACTTGTACGGACGCGCCATGTCGATGCAGCAGGCACACATGCTGCACCGACAGAATCCGCCGTGACGCGTCCGGCGCTCCTATACTTTGAGGCATGTCCACCAGCGACGAGATGAGCGTCGAACAACTCGCGGCTCGCGTCGGGATGACAGTCCGAACCGTGCGGTTTTACGCGGGCCGCGGGCTGATCCCCCCGCCGCGGCGTGAGGGCCGCAACGGATATTACGGTGCCGACCACCTGGTGCGCCTAGAGTTCGTGCGCGAATTACAGGCGCACGGTTTTACGCTATCGGCCATCGAGGGATACCTGGAAAACATCCCCGCCGATGCGCCTCCCGAAAAGATCGCCTTGCATCGCACGCTACTCACACCGTGGACCGCCGATATGCCAGAGACGCTCAGCCGCGAAGAGTTGGAAACCCGCGCGGGCCGCGAACTCAGCGATGACGATCTAGAGTTGCTGGTGGCAATCGGGGTGGTCGAGCCGACGCCGACCGATGACGTTTTCCAGGTAGCCAGCGCGCATCTGGCTATCGGCATCCAGTTCGTTGATCTGGGCCTGAGCACCGAGGCGGCCCTGCGGTCGCGTCGCGTCATCGAGGAGCACGGCAGGGCGATTGCGCGCGAGCTGACCGACGTGTTCCGCGACTACGTGTGGCCCGAGCTGCGTGAATCCACCCAACCGGCCGAAACGACAATCGCCATGATCGAACGATTCAAACCCTTTACCGTCCAGGCCCTGGTCACGGCGTTTGAGTCCGGAGTCGACGAAGAGAAACGCGAGACCGTGTCGCGTCGGCGCGGGTAGCACTGGCCCGAGCCGCCCCGAGCGCCC
>Ga0209487_1002621_pt1 | contig 14529 bp, 11 predicted proteins | sample Poulit2012_FD_187524 | JGI IMG/M metagenome (GOLD analysis project Ga0209487, IMG submission 187524) | Agricultural soil microbial communities from Georgia to study Nitrogen management - Poultry litter 2012 (SPAdes) (version 2) | ecosystem: Environmental > Terrestrial > Soil > Agricultural land... | reverse complement strand
ATCCCATGGCAGCAGATCCGGCGGAATTGAGGCTGGCAGGCAGGGATGAATGGCCTGCAGATGCGGCGCGAAAAGCGGGAGTGAGGGATTACTTCGCCGAGCTCGGAATCCGGCCGGTCATCAACGCCAGAGGCGTGGTGACCACCCTGACCGGTTCGCTCATGCCGGATGAGGTGTTGGATGCAATACAGTACGCGTCCCGATCCTTTGTGAGCCTGATTGATCTGAATGAAAAAGTGGGACAGCGAATCGCCGAGATGCTGAACTGCGATGATGCTGTTGTGTCGGCTGGTGCGGCATCGGCCATTACGCTGGCGACTGCGGCATCGATCACCGGAACGGATCGTGACCTGATCCGGCAACTGCCCAATGTACCGGGCGATCAGCGGGAGGTGATCATGCCGAAAGGGCACCGGATCTATGAGCATCAGTTTACAGCCTGTGGTGTGAAGATTGTCGAGGTAGAGGGTCCGGATGAGATGGAGCGGAAGATCAATGACAACACGGTTCTGGCTTTCTACTACAACGCTTACAGAGGAGATCAGAGCATCAGCCGGGAGGACTTTGTGCGAATCGGCAAGAGACACGCTGTTCCGACCTTCAATGATTGCGCGTCCGATGTACCCCCGGTAGAGAATCTGTTCAGATACACAGAGATGGGGTTCGACCTCGTGACTTTTTCAGGTGGGAAGGGGATCCAGGGTCCTCAAAGCGCCGGTCTGCTTTTCGGTCGTGGGGACCTGGTGAGAGCGGCACGTATGAACCACAGCCCTTTTGGCTCAATTGGCCGCGGGATGAAAGTGAACAAGGAGGAGATCCTGGGGATGATGGTCGCTCTGGAGGTCTACCTGAACAAAGATCATGAGGCGGAGCGCGCCCGGTGGGAGCAGTGGCTACAGAATATTGATGCCATCATCAGTCCGCTGGAAGGGGTGACGACAGAACGGTACGTCCCTCCTGTTGCAAATCATGTTCCGCACCTGCGGATCTCGTGGGATGAGTCGAAGGTGGCGATGACGCCGCAGGAGGTCCGTCAGGCATTGAGGCAGGGGTATCCGTCGATCGAGACCCTCGGAGGTCAGACCGATATCGTGTTCAACATGTTCATGGTTCAGCCCGGTGAAGCCGAGATTATCGGACGAAGAATGAGAGAGATCCTCATGGGGAGCGCATAATCAACACTTTTTTAAGAAGCTCGAGAATCTAATCAGATACCAGAAATCATTTAACCCGGTTCAAGATGAAGTTATCCTACTCACTTTCTCTTACTCTTTTACTCTTAATGGTGTTGTTCACCGCAGCAGACCGTGTGGAGGCACAATCGTATGATATGCTGCTGAAGGGTGGCCATGTGATAGATCCGCGTAACGGTATTGACGGGACCATGGATGTGGCTCTCAAAGATGGCAAGATTGCCCGCGTCGCATCCAACATCTCCGCCAGCGATGCAGAGCAGGTGGTTGATGCCAGCGGTCTCTATGTCACTCCCGGGCTGATCGATCTGCATGCCCACTATTTTTGGGGAACAGTTCCTGACCGGTACCTGAGTAACAGCTACTCTGCGCTTCCCCCGGATGGCTTCACCTTTCGTTCAGGTGTGACTACGGCAGTGGATGTGGGGGGCGCCGGCTGGAGAAACTTTGCCCAGTTCAAGGAGCAGGTTATCAATCGGTCGCGTACCCGGATACTCTCATTTATCAATATCGTCGGTGACGGGATGAGTGGGCTGCCTGAACAGAATATCGATGATATGAGCCCACACATGGTCGCGAGTGTGGCTGAACGGAATCCCGAGATCGTGGGTATAAAAATTGCGCATTTTCGCGGGTATAATTATGAGCCCCATGCACGTGCGGCACAAGCGGGCGTCCTCGCAGATCTGCCGGTGATGATCGATATGGGCTCATCAGACATCCCGCTGCCGATGGACACCCTGTTTTTCGACATCTATCGGGCCGGCGACATCCTCACCCATGCCTACGGCAGTCCACGTGTGGGTCCGAGATTCAAGGAGGCGGCCGTGGATGAAGAGGGAGTGCTGCGATCTCACTGGGTGGAGGCTCAGAAGAATGGTTTCATCTTCGACGTCGGTCATGGCGGGGGCAGTTTCTTCTATGATGTTGCGACGCCGGCTACCGAACAGGGGTTCTGGCCCAACACCATCAGCACAGATATTCACACCGGCAGCATGAATGGAGGCATGAAGGACATGCTCAATGTCGCTTCCAAAATGCTGAACCTGGGGATGCCGCTTCAGGATATCGTTGAAGCATCGACGTGGAAGCCGGCGCAGGTGATCAGGCGAACAGATCTGGGACATCTCAGTGAGGGTGCCGAAGCGGATATCCTCATCATGAGAAAACTGGAGGGTGATTTTGGATTCATTGATGCGGCAGGGGCCGTGGAGCCGGGTCGTGAGAAATTGATCGCCGAAACGACGATACGTGCCGGGCGTGTGGTCTATGATCTGAACGGAATCGCAACTGTCCGGTATCGTTAAAAAATGGACTTCTGTACACTTCTGAACAGAATGTAAACTTCGGCATGGAAAGATGAGAAAACACTGGTTCTACCGGAGCTGCCTTATTTTATCCGGATTATTCCTGACGGGCCTGGCTGGTATGGCGCTCACCGGGGATCTCGAAAATACCGGTATACCTGTGATTTTCTTTTTCACCTTTCTACTGCTGGGCATGCAGGGATACAGGCAGGTAAAAGGGTTCTCCTTTACAGTCTGGGTCCTTGCTGCAGCTGTCCTCGCCATGTTTTTTCCTGAACAGATTGTTCAGATAGGCGGATATGAGACCGAACGGCTCATTGTTCCTCTGATACAGATTATCATGTTCGGGATGGGAACGGCGATGAGTCTTCAGGATTTTGCAGGAGTTGTCCGTATGCCTAAAGGGGTACTGGTCGGACTCGCTTGCCAGTTCTCAATTATGCCGGCTCTCGGAGTGCTGCTGGCCCTGTTGATGGGTTTTCCACCTGAAATTGCAGCGGGAGTTATCCTTATCGGCTCTTCCCCCAGCGGGGTCTCCTCCAATGTAATGGCCTTCATCTCGAAAGGTAATATCGCCTTGTCCGTCACTCTCACCGCCTTTGCAACCCTGTTGGCTCCGCTGATGACGCCACTGCTGATGGAGGTTCTGGCTGGTCAGATGGTACCGATCGACTTCTTTGCAATGATGGTAAGTATTCTGAAGATGATCATTCTGCCCATCGTGGCGGGACTCATCTTTAACCGCATGTTCCGGGGTCGCGCCAGATGGCTGCATGAGTTCATGCCGGTGGTTGCCATGGCTGCAAATGTGATCATCATTGCAGTCATTGTTGCAGGGGGACGGGACAGTCTGCTGTCCATCGGATTCCTCCTGTTATTGACCGCTATCCTGCACAATGGAGCGGGCTATTTCCTGGGCTACTGGGGTAGTCGTCTGGCCGGTTTAAACAAGATAGACAGCCGGACTATCGCATTTGAAGTCGGTATGCAGAATGGCGGAATGGCGGCGGGAATTGCCTCCGAGATGGGCCGTACAGCTACCATGGGCCTGTTCCCCGCAGTCTTTGGAACCTGGATGGATATCTCGGGATCAATGCTTGCAAACTGGTGGAGGGATCGCCAGCCGGTTGATCCGGAAGAGAAGGTCGTCACCACAGTTGTCATGGAGAACGTCGCAATTGAAAATGAACAATCTGAGTGAACCATGTCTCTGTTTTCATTAAACGAAAAAACAGCTGTCATCACAGGTGCGTCCAGAGGGATAGGGAAGAGCATAGCCCGGCTATTCGCCCGTCAGGGGGCTGAGGTACATGTTCTCGATCTGGATGAGGCTGAAGGTGAGAAGACTGTGCAGGAGATTCTCTCTGAAAACGGCAGAGCTCACTTTCATCGACTGGACGTTACCCGGCAGAAAGATGCGGTGGAGCTGCTGGATGAGATCTATCGCAAAAGGGATCGCCTGGACATCTTGGTCAATAACGCCGGTCGTGCACACATCGGTACACTGGAGCAGACGACCGAAGAGGCGTTTGATATGGTGTATGAAGTGAATGTCAAAGGAGTTTACAACTGCTCATTTGCCGCCGTCAGAAACATGAAGCGGACAGGTGGTGGCGTCATCCTGAACATAGCATCTATTGCGGCTGGTCTGGGGATATCTGATCGATTCGCCTACTCCATGAGCAAAGGCGCCGTCCTGACGATGACCTACTCCATCGCCAAAGATTATCTGGATGAGAAGATCCGCTGCAATGCGATTTCACCGGCCAGGGTACATACGCCTTTTGTTGATGGCTACCTGAAGGAGAACTATCGTGGACAGGAGGAAGAGATGTTTGAAAAACTGTCAAAAACACAGCCGATAGGTCGTATGGGAAAGCCTGAAGAGGTGGCTCATCTGGCCCTCTATCTCTGCTCTGACGAAGCGGGTTTTCTCACTGGGACGAATTATCCTATAGATGGCGGATTTATCAAATTAAATTCATAATGTTGTACTATAGTTATGATATATGGCATATTTATAAATCATGCCGTTGTTAATAATTATACAAAACATTAAAAGTCAGTTGCACCACATGTGATCAGGGATATATACATCTGACTACTAACCAACCACAGAATATCTTTTTATGAAACTCATCAGATTTGGCGAGCCGGGAAGTGAAAAGCCCGGAGTAGAACTACCAGACGGGAAAAGAATCGATGTCAGCACCTATACGGAGGACTTTGACCGACGATTCTATCGTGAGAACGGGATCGACGGATTGAGGGAGTGGGTCGAGAAAAATGGAGATAAAGCACCCGCGGTTAATGGTGTACGACTGGGACCTCCTGTATCTGAACCAGGGAAACTGATCTGTATTGGTCTGAATTACGAAGACCATGCCAGGGAAGGTGGTATGGAACTTCCGAAAGAACCGATTATCTTTTTTAAAGCCACCTCATCCATCTGTGGTCCGAATGATGATCTGATCATCCCGAAAAATAGTCAGAAGACCGACTGGGAAGTCGAGCTGGCTGTCGTGATTGGAAAAGAGGCCTCCTATATCACCGCAGAGGAAGCTATGGACTACGTCGCCGGCTATGTTCTTCATAACGACTATAGTGAACGTGCATTTCAGTTTGACCGGGGTGGCCAATGGGTAAAAGGGAAGAGCTGTGATACGTTTGCCCCGCTGGGTCCTTATGTCGTGACCAAAGATGAAATTGATGATATCCACAATACGAGACTCTGGCTCAAGGTGAATGATGAGATGGTTCAGGACGGTAATACCAGTGAGCTCATATTCAACATTCCATTTCTTGTGAGCCACCTCTCAGAGTTCATGACTCTACAGCCGGGGGATATTATCTCTACCGGTACTCCTGCAGGAGTGGGTCTCGGTTTTGAACCTCAACGGTTCCTGAAGCCTGGAGATGTTGTGGAGCTGGGCATCGACGGCCTGGGTGAATCACGCCAGGAAGCCCGTGCATACGGCGCATAGGCACAGATGTCGTCTCATTATCGGAGAGGCAGCAGGAGCATCATCTGTTACGACCTATTCCGCAGCACCAGATAGATAGAACCCAGAACGAATATCCACAGAATAGCGGGTACTGATTCAGGTAGAGTGTATTAAAGAGGACAAGGCGACAGATCCAGCGGGACTTTCGAACGGACGGAGGTCCCGTTTTTTTACGATCACCTTTTTTAAAAGGCGGGTGGATATAATAATCACAGGAAGATAACTGATCAGTCATATCAACATAAGCATGAGACTCATGTAGATGAGGTAGAAGGAGGTTCAGCTGCAGGAAATCACTACAATACGGACTTGAGGAAAGATTGAACTATTATGAATATTTTAGAGATGAACTATGAGCCGCAGAAAATAGGGGACCTTGAACAACAGAGCAGATGCGATAAAGCGACGTATACAGGAAGAGTCGTCTGAACTCTTTAAAAAACATGGTATTCACTATGTGACCATGGATATCATTGCGAATACTGTCGGCGTTTCAAAAAAAACGCTGTATGTCCATTTCAAAGGCAAAGAGGATCTGCTCTACCAAAGTTTTTCAGCCGAAATCAATTCAAGAAGAGCACTCTACAGGCAGATGGTCGATTCGGCACCCAACATCATTGAGGGGATCTTCGCGCTGGTCAAAGTTGTCATCAGAGATATGAATGGAGTTAATCCGCTGGTCTTTGATGAGTTGCGACGGTACTACCCCCAAGTGTTTGAGAAACTGACCCGAAGCCAAAAGGACACAGATTATAGAGAGATGTCCCAGTTGATAGAGAAGGGAAAGCACCAGGGATTGATCCTGAAGGATCTTGACACCGACATTGTGACCAAGCTCTTTCTCTCCCAGATTCAGTATGTGAATGATAATGAGCTGTTCCCTGCCGACAGATACTCACGCACCGATCTTTTCAGGCACATCTTCATCAACTTCATTCGGGGAATTTCGACACTGGATGGCCAGCTGATGATCAAGGAGTTTACTGAAGGGGACTGATTGACCTCGAATACCTGACGATCAGCATGCCATAAAATAATTGTCGTCGGTACCTGACGATTGGCTGGCCCTAAAATTAATTGCATGCCAAAAAAGTTTATGAAGGAGCTCGGCAGGTATCTGGCTGTCAAAAGTTCAGAAGAGAGATCAGTTATCCCCCGGAAACTGATAGGCCTCGAAGAAGGCTCTCAACCTCGTCAGCTCATCACGGCTCCAGCCTTCAGGTTCAGTCAAAGCCACCCAGGAGTCGAAGTAGTGAACAGCAGCATACTCATGTCCGAACCCTCTCGGAGGGGATCCACTGATCATATCCGCCGCCAGCTGGAGCATGGTGACGATAGGGTACCACTGCAGATCCGGAGTCACATCGGGTCCGCGCGGTGACTTCATCCAGTCCGGTTCACGTGTGAAAGCCGCCGGGTTGAAAAACGTGATGGGGTCAGTGGCATACTGCAGAAAGGCTATTCTGAACCGTCCCCAGTTTTCGTCCCTTTCAAGTCCCCCATACTGGTTGGCAAAACGGACCACCGAACCATTGCGGAACTGCGGGAGCCACTCGGGCGACCCCGGATTACGCTGATCTGTAATGGAGCGCCAGGTCCGCTGTCTGAATGGCGGACCACTCCAGAGAACGCCGTGGAAAGGGTCATTGATGATATCGTAGAGGTCGAAGGAGCGGTCGGAGTTGAGAGCACCCAGACTCAGCCCATAGAGATAGAGACGGGGCCGGTCAGTGGCCGGAAGGGATGTCCAGTGGCGGTAGACCTCCCGCAGCAGTGCGCGTGCCATCTCCGTTCCGTACTCATCCTCAACGAGTAGAGACAGAGCGCTGGGCAGGTAGGAGTATTGAGCGGCAACGCTGGCAATATCTCCCCGGTGGAGATACTCCAGAGGCAAGATACCGGCCGGATCGACCCACCCTGTCCCTGTTGGTGTGATCACGACCAGGAGTGAGCGTTCAAAAGCTCCTGTACGAATCAGCTCCTCAAGAGCCAGCAGTGCACGCTGTTCGTAGGTCTCCGCGGCATTCATCCCCACATAGACCCGGATCGGATCATAGGTCTGGCCGCTGGTATGTTGACCAATAGCCTCGGCATCGGGGGCTCCCGAAAGGAATCGCCGCCCCTCATATCCCAGATCCTGCCAGTTGAGCAGTGATTGAGCACTGCCAGCTTTCATCGGATCTTCCGGACGGCTGAACTCCGGCTCCATTCTGGCATCGTACTGCTGATAGGATGCGTCAGCCATGCGTAACAGTGCCGAGAAGAGAACACCGTCAGCGACCGACCAGAACAGCAGCAGCGCAGCCACCAGCCCCAGCATGTGGGACAGGCGCGCCGGTACATAAGGTTTCAGTTTCGACGTCAGAAATCGGTAGGTGTGTATGAAAAGACGGGCTATCAGAAGCAGTAACAGAAAGACAATCAGGGCAATGGCCCCGATAACCAGCGGCTGAATACCCGCAGCCTCCTCCATACCCATCATCGTCCGCTGGGCGTTCTGCCAGCTGTTAGCCCTGTAGAGAAAGATAATGGCTGCAATCAGACAGATAACCGCCGAAATGAACTGAAAGTAATACTTGGCCTGCTTCCGGGGTCTTGGCAGCCCCAGCCAGTTCCAGAGCCAGATAATGAAGATGGCCACGCCGTAACCGGCGGCCAGTGAAAAACCGGAGAGCAGCCCCTGGATCAGATTTGTCCGGGGCAGCAGTGACGGGGTGAGTGACAGGGCAAAAAATGTCGTTCCCAGAATCAATCCCAGAATGGAGAAGTGCCTCTCCAGACGGGAACGATAAAATTTGGCAACGGACAAAGGAGACATGGCAGGATGAGGATTCACCTGGATTCTGACCGTACTATAACTATCTTCTGCTTCTTCCGGAGGAGTTAATCGGTCAGTGAGAGAATATAGTGAACAATCTCATTGGCATCACTTTCTGACAGTTGCGGGTTGGGTGGCATCCCGATGTTACCCCAGACTCCGCTCCCGCCATTGATGATCTTTCCGGACAGGTATTCCAGACTCCCTTCCTGACCTGCATAACGTTCGGAGATCGACATGAAGCTTGGACCGGCCGATACTTCTGTCAAGGAGTGGCAGGATCGGCAGTTCGAGGAGGTGATCAGTTCTTCCGCAGGGGAGAGCTCCTCGCTGGCCAGTGTGGCCGTGCCCGCCTCTCCATCTTCATCCACGATCAGATCGACCGGATTGTCAGGATCGTAGACGATTCTTACAAGCTTGGCGTCATCGTTCTCCGAAAACCAGTCACTGCCATACTCCAGGATGTAGAGCGACCCATCCGATGCGAACCTGAAATCCATGGGCGCAGCAAACTCCATGTGATCCAGGAAAGGCTCCATACTCACATAGTCACCCTCATCATCCAGAGTCACAGCCATGATCCAGTTTCTGATCCACTCATAGATAAAGAGCTTGCCGTCGTAATACTCCGGGAGTCTGTAAGAGTTTTCGGGGAACTGATCACGGTAGTAGACTTCGCCGGCCATGAGACTGGCACCGCCTGAACCTACCAGTGGAAATTTCTCCGACTCCTCACGCCCGTACCAGATCATGGCAGGTTCAGCCGGAGGCAATTCTCTAAGGCCTGTATTATTGGGTGACACATTGAGAGGTTTATCCGGATCCTTTCGCTCGCCCTCCTCCTCTGTTTCAAAGTCATACATCGGGAATGCGTCGTTGTTACCCAGAAAGTAGGGCCAGCCGAAGAACCCCGGTTCTGTCGCCCGGTTGATCTCATCGTAACTCATCAAGGTACCGTCCCGACCCTCCACAATCGTGTTTGGTCCTACATCGCCCCAGTAGAGGGTTCCGGTTTTCTGGTCTACAGTAAATCGAAACGGATTCCGTAGTCCCATCACATAGATCTCCGGGCGGGTTTTAGAGGTTCCCTCCGGATAGAGGTTCCCCTCCGGAATGGAGTAGCCGCCCTCCGCCTCAGGTATAATCCGGAGTATCTTGCCTCTCAGATCATTGGTGTTGGCAGCAGTCGCCTGATCATCCGCCAGCTCATGTCCGGGTCGCTCATCAACCGGGGGGTAGCCGATTTTATAAGGGTCATCCGCATTGGTGTTGTCACCCGTCGCAATAAAGAGTGTGCCGTCAGGCCCGAACTCGAGGTAACCGGCCGAGTGGCAGCAGTGCTCCCGTTGTGTGGGAACATCCAGAATGGTGACCTCAGTTGAGCGATCCAGCCGGTCTCCGTGAAGCTCCATGCGCGTAAGCCGGTTGATCGCCGTATCCACGACCGAATAGTAGAAGTAGATGTGATTGTTCGTTTCAAATTCCGGGTCGAGTGTGACACCCAGCAGTCCATCCTCAATATCACTGAAGACGTCAAAATGAGCAATCTCCTTAAGCTGAGCCTGGTCTGCATCATAGTATTTGACCCCGCCCCGCCTCTCTACAAACAGAACGTCTGAATTGGGAAGGATCGCCATCTGCATCGGTTCGTTCAGCCCCTCGGTGAGGATCTCACGTCTGAAGTGGGACGGGTCGGGCTCCTCAGGCGGGGTTTCTGTACAGGCTGTCAACCCCGTCCCTGTGATGATTACTGTGATGAGCAGGAACAACCCTTTTTTGAACCGATGATCCATTTTTAAATCAGTTAGCTGATGGCGAAGGGGGAGCACATGGTGCGCAGATCGCCTTGTTTTTATGTCTGAACTGGGAGCCCAACGTTTATTAAGGCTTTCGAATATAGGGAGAGTCCACGCTATTTTCAGGTCAAAGCTGCAGAGGTGGGGTGACCGCTGGAATATCTTTGATCCGGTTCGCCTGCCGAGTGATTGGTGTGAGCTACAGGCTACAGGCTATAGGTATACAGGCTACAGGCTCTAGGCTACAGGCTACAGGCTACAGTACAGGCTACAGACTCCAGGTTACATACTACAAGGCTACAGACTCAGGCTATAGGTTACAGGTACAGTACAGGCTACAGACTCCAGGCAAGTGACAGAACCGTGTAGTGCTGCCAGACAAAGTTATAGACCTGGTCAACATCTGAACCTCCTTCCAGGGTGCGATAACCGATCTGTGCGGACCAGTTATCAGCGAACTGATATCCCAGTTTCAGCGAGACATCAAATGCCCGTCCGGCTCCACCGACCAGACCGTCGCCATCCAGCTTCAGGTGCCAGGATGGGGTCATGTACCAATCTGCAGCGAGATGGAGCAGAGGCACAAACCCGAGGTCTGTATCGCGCCCTGATGCGCCCTCCTGTTGCAGATCAATCCATGCATCCCGGATCTTCCCGGTCAGACCGATCCGGAGGGTGGTCTTCTCATTGTGAACCACACTGTAGCGGTAGGTCAGCCGGTAGGAGTTGAAGGTATATACCGCATCTGTGGAGACACCTTCTTCAAAAGATGCTCCGTCAAAATCAATATCCTGATCCGGTTCTAAGGATTCATTGATGGAGAGTGGCGCCAGCAATAGCCGCAATCCATGCCGCTCACCCGGATTCCAGGTGATGTAGAGCCTTCCCGCCGCCCAGGGACCATGTCCCGCCTGATCAACAAATGAAAATCGGGTTGCTGAACCGTCATTGGGGACCTCTATATCGTTGTAACTCTGCCACAGGGGGCCTCCCTCAACCTCAACAGAGAGGGTGGGAACTGATCGTTGTGCTTCAGCGGGTGATACGTAGATCGTTAATATCAGCAGGGTGAACGATGTTACCAGGAGCAGCCATAAACGAACGTTTATGGGTTCGATTGATCTTTTTTCCATGTGATCTACCTCTCTGTGGTGATGTTTAAAGCCCTTGATTATCTGGACTGTCCCTGTATTTCTTTTTCAGTTATAAATCAGGTCCGGAGCAGGTATCGTTCCGGGAAATGCCATAGATCATCTGCTATAAAATCAATGACTTGGCTATCTTTTTGGGAGCCTTGATCTACGTGTTATTGATGTGGATAAAAATGGGTTCAGCCGACGCTATAAAGACAGCCGGCTGAACCACTGTATGGGACTAGTTCCGGTTATTGATCGTACGGGACCACTTCTCTGCAAGCGAGATCTCGTCCATCAACGTCTTTCCGTCATCACCCCTGAAGAACTCGAGCTTCTGTGAGTCGCCATTTTCGGAAATGATGAGGTCAACGCGGGAGACATAGGTGGTTTTTCCAGTTGCAGTTTTAATGTTCTTCTCTGCTCTGGATACCTTGGCGCGGGTAGCTTTGCTCAGGTCCAGAGTCAGTGTCTCATCACTGCTACTGTTCTTTCTGAAGTAGAAAAGTTTGTTTTTTCCTTCATCCAGTCCGATCGCATAGCTTTTCCGCCAGGCGTCATGTCGGGTGAGGTCCATACCTTTCTGCTCACCCAGTTCGATAAACTGCTTTTCAAATTGTTTTGCACCACGCTTTCTGAACACCTCACTGTAGAGGATAGGGATGATAAAGGTCGAAAGCGCAAGAATACTTAATACTATGGTTGTAATATCGATGTCCATCTTTGCATTGATTGTGGATACAGCCTGTCCAATACACCAGGTTCCAGCATCGGGTCGACCTTAACATGATCAACTGCTTCAGTACCCGGTTACAGCGACAGAACCCGTAAACGGGGTTCCCGGTACAACAACAGGTCACTGCTAAAGAAAGCAGACAGCAGACCCAGCTTCAGATACCGGATGGATCACGGCCATTGGTAAGGCTGATTTAATGTGTAGTTGGTAAATTTGGATGCAGAATGGTTCAGACGGCGCTCTAGCGACAGAGAATCTATTCGGAGAAGCACGTCTGAAACTGCAGGTGGGATCGGCTGACTGACCCGGGGTCGTTTGTCTGACCGCTTTAGACACCTCTGACAGTGTCAGAGATTCTCTCCAGGTTCAGCCAGATCCTGCGCAAAGATGAGATTAGAGAAAGTAGTGGAAAGGGTAGAGCAGTTCGCGCACCGTCAGACTCAGGTGAAGCGTTCTGGAGACGATCATGGTCGAAGCCAGTCTGAATCGCATCAGGGCTTCTGCCGGATGATCCGGTGTTGTGACAGGTTTTGCCTCGCTCTCCGACCAGGGAACAGGCTGGGTTCGGATCAGGCTGTTGAGCGGCCTGGCCTGTCGCTGGAATGAGAACAGAAATCGTACCCGATCCGGGTCTACGGCGTGGTGTCTGTCATCGTGATGGTTGTGAAGATCACCTGTCGATGGATGACTGTCAGGGGCATCTGCGGTGCTGCCGGCTGCCGGGATGTTTGAGCTGTTTGCGGCTGGTGAGTCTGCCGTGCTGCCAGCTGCCGGAATGTCTGAGCTGTTTGCGGCTGGTGAGTCTGCCGTGCTTCTGGCTAACCGGATGTCTGAACCGTCTGAAAACGAGAACAGATCGTCACCCGTCAGGGAGGTCGATACCTCAATGTAATGGCTCTCTGTGGCGACAGTACGCTCCACACCCACCGCTGCAACCAGATGGAGCAGTGCCACCAGAAACAGGAGGGTAAAACGTGGTTTTTCGCTCATAACAACCCAATGTGGAGAAATTCCGCATCTTCTGCAACAGCAGCAGGTGCAGCTACAGCTACAGCTTTAGCAGCAACATCAGGAGCAACAGCAGCAGGTGCAGCTACAGCAGCCACAGGTATAACGAATGATTCGGAAACATTATGCTGTAGCCAGCTACGTTCAGCTATGAAAATACAACGTGGTAAGCTAGAGTTGAAACTGGTTCAGCCAGAATTGAATAGAGGTCTCTCTGGCACAGTCAGCAAAGATAAACAGGCAAGCGCTCGTCAGAGCTCGATCCGCACTCCACCCTGTCGAGAAGATTCAAAGATCGCTTCAACAATGTGGATATCCGCAAGGCCCTCTTCACCCGGTACAAGAGGTGAGCGGCTCTCTTTAATGGCCAGGGCATCACTGTCCATCTGCCGTGCCTGCTGATGGGCGGGGTCAGGAGGCAGTTCGGTACCTCTGCTGGTGGTTCCCTGAACGCCACTGTAAGACTGAAACGGCCGCAGCCGATACCAGCCATTGGCGGCATCAATATCCAGATAGTTGGTTCCCTCTCCGAAACTGGTTTCACAGGAGGCCGTTACTCCATCAGGAAACACGAGTTCAAACACGGTGTACTCGTCCACATCCTTGTAGCGATCGCGCAGATGTCGCATGATGCCGCTGACGGCGACAGGTTCCATGCCTGTAGCATAGCGGGCCCCGTTGATGCAGTAGACCCCCATGTCAAAGAGGGCACCTCCACCCATTGCTGCGTTAATCCGCCAATTCCCCTCCTCATGATTTCCCCTGAACCCGGCACCGGATCGTACCTGCCGAACCGGTCCGAAGGTCTGCTCCTCTCCGTATCGTATAATGGTCTGCGTATTCGGTTCATGCTGCATCCGGTATCCGATGGAGAGGTTAACCCCGTTTCGCCGGGCAGCATCGATAATCGACTGACACTCATCAACTGTCATTGCCATCGGCTTTTCACACCAGACATGCTTGCCCGCCTCGGCGCCGATAATAGAATATTCGGCATGCATCGAAGGGGGCAGGACAATGTAGACAATGTCGATATCGTCGTTGTCAGCCAACTCATGCATCGTCTCGTAGGAGTAGACGTTGCTATCAGGAATTTCGTGCCGCTCCTGCCAGACAGGAATCTTCTCCGGGGATCCCGTCACGATTCCACGCAGTTCACAGTGTTCGGTCTGCTGAAGTCCCGGTGCCAGACGGCTGGTGCTGTAGTTTCCGAGACCGACGAGAGCAACGCCAAGCTTCTCTTTATTGCGGGGGATGAGGATCGAGGGAAAACCGAAGGAACTGGCAGCCAGCGCAGCTGTTCCAAATTGAACAAAGGCTTTTCGGGTGATGTCTCTGGACATGTAGTGGTGACTCTCTGTTTGTGTGGTGGCTTTGAGGTGAAGATCCTGTACCTACTATATTACTGATCCTGAAGGTGTTGCACAAAGGAAGCTTTGTACTCGTTTGAATCTGCCACCTTAATCTTCGGGATAGATCTGTCCACAACGCCACTTCATCTATGAGCAGAACCTGTATTGCCCACTTCATCTA
>Ga0209487_1002620_pt1 | contig 14532 bp, 14 predicted proteins | sample Poulit2012_FD_187524 | JGI IMG/M metagenome (GOLD analysis project Ga0209487, IMG submission 187524) | Agricultural soil microbial communities from Georgia to study Nitrogen management - Poultry litter 2012 (SPAdes) (version 2) | ecosystem: Environmental > Terrestrial > Soil > Agricultural land... | reverse complement strand
GCGGGGATCCTCCTCGTTGCGACGGGCTCGAGCCGCCGGGTGCACTGGTTCAACCCGGGCCTGCTCTACGGTGTAGCAACGGGAGTGACGATCGCCTCCTACACGCTGTGGGACAACCGCGCCGTCACCGTGTGGAACTTCGAGCCGCTTCCGTATTTCACCCTCGCGCTCACAACTCAGGCCCTCCTACTCACCCCGCTCGCGCTGCGGACGCGGGAGACCTGGCAGCGCGCGAAGGTCTTGCGTACCGACTCTTCGCGGATCATCGCCGTCGCGCTGTTGTGGCCACTCGGCTACATCCTCGTGCTCACCGCACAGAAGACGGCGCCTATCTCCATCGTCGCGCCCGTGCGAGAAATCTCCATCATCTTCGGCGCCCTCATCGGTTGGTTGATCTACCGAGAAGAACGCCCCCTTCGGCGTCTGATCGGGGCGAGCATCGTGCTCGTCGGCATCGTGTTCCTCACGCGGTAGCCCGCGACCTACCAGAAAAGCCCGCCCAGTTTCCCCCTCTTCGCCGGGATCCGCAACCCACTAGGCAAGCCTGCCGCGCCTTGAGACTGTGAGGGCATGGCTGAGAAAAAACACCCCACCCCGTCTGAAGAGCCGTACGATCCTCACGACGATTCTGACTCGGATCCCGAGCAGCTCGCGAGCAAACGACCCCGCACCTCTCAAGCTGAGGGCGAGGACGATGAGACTACCGACCCCTCCTCCACTCAACCGGAGTAGCCATGCGCGCACTGACGTGGCAAGGCACTCAAACCGTCTCCGTGGAGGACTGCCCCGATCCGCGCATCATCGACCCCACCGACGCGATAATCCGGGTGACCTCGACGGCGATCTGCGGCTCCGACTTGCACCTGTACAAAGTGCTCGGTCCGTTCCTCGAGCCCGGCGATATCCTCGGCCACGAGGCGATGGGAATCGTGGCGGAGGTCGGTTCCGAAGTAACGGGGCTGCGACCGGGCGACCGGGTGGTCGTTCCGTTCGTCATCGCATGCGGCAAGTGCTGGATGTGTGCCCGCGGTTTGCACACCCAATGCGAGACAACCGCCAAGAAGAATCGTGATCCCGCGCTGCCGGAGACCGGCGCCGCCCTCTTCGGGTATACAAAACTCTATGGCCAGGTCCCCGGCGGGCAGGCGGAGTTCTTACGGGTGCCGTACGCCGACGTCGGGCCGGTCATCGTTCCAAACGACGACGAGCCGGATGAGCGGTATCTATATCTTTCCGATGTGCTCCCCACGGCGTGGCAGGCCGTGGATTACGCTGAGGTCCCTTCCGGCGGCACCGTCGCCGTCCTCGGGCTCGGCCCGATCGGGCAGATGGCCGCGCGAATCGCCGGGTTTCGGGGTGCCGACACGGTGATCGGAATCGATCCCGTGCCCGAGCGACGCCGGCTCGCTGAGCAACATGGGATCACCACCCTTGATCTTGACGATGACGTCGTGGAGCAGGTATGGGATGCGACCGGTCGCGGCGCGGACAGCGTGATCGACGCGGTGGGGATGGAAGCACACGGATCGCCCTTCGCGCAGGGGGCGCAAACCGTCGCGGGATGGCTGCCCGATGCGCTCGCGACGCCCGTTCTCACCTCGGCTGGGATCGACCGGCTCGCCGCGTTGCACTCTGCGGTCGCGATGGTGCGCCGGGGTGGCACGATTTCGATCTCCGGGGTGTACGGCGGGGCCGTGGACCCGATGCCGATGCTCACCCTTTTCGATAAGCAGGTGACACTGCGGATGGGGCAGGCGAACGTGCACCGATGGGTCCCGGAGATCATGCCGCTGCTCACCGGCGGGGCGGACCCCTTGAACGTGCTCGACCTGCGCACGCACCGGCTGCCGTTGGAGTCGGCGCCGGAGGCCTACGAGATGTTCCAGCACAAACGTGACGGCGCGATCAAGGTCGTGCTTGACCCGGCCGGCGCGCGCTAGGGCGGGCAGCGGACATGCGGATCGCGATCATCGGAGCAAGCGGCAACGCCGGAACGGCCCTGCTTCATGCGTTGCACAACGAGCCCGCGGTGACCGAGATCGTCGGGGTTGCGCGCCGCGTCCCCCTGCGCCGCTCACCCGCAAGTGCATATGCGGGAGTCCGCTGGGAGCAGGTGGACATCAGTTTGCCCGTCGTCGACCCCCATGCGGAGAACCTCCTCGTCAACCGTCTCAGTGAGGCGATCGCGGGAGCGGACGCGGTGGTGCACCTCGCGTGGCAGATTCAACCCAATCGTCACCGCTCGGTGCTGCGGCGCACCAACGTCGCTGGAACGTTGCGCGTGATCCACGCCTGTCTGCAGGCCGGTGTGCCCCGAATCGTGGCGGCGTCCTCCGTTGGCGCCTACTCCCCCGCCCGCGGCAACGATCCCCGGGATGAGACGTGGCCCGCGGGCGGGATCGGCGGCTCGCACTATTCCGTCGACAAGGCGGCCCAGGAGCGGGCCCTCGACTACGCCGAGGAGCGCGGGCTCGCCGTCGCCCGGTTGCGCCCGGCGCTCATCTTCGACGCCGATGCTGCCTCGGAGATCCTGCGCCTGTTCATCGGTCCTGCCCTGCCGCCCCGCCTACTGCGACCGGGGGCGGTGCCGATGCTGCCGGTGCCCGCCGGGGTGCGGGTGCAGGTGGTGCACGGCGCGGACGTCGCTGACGCGTACCGGCGCGCGATCCTCACCGGCGCGACGGGAGCGTTCAATATCGCTGCCGATGAGGTGTTGAGCGCGAAGGATATCGCCGAGGAGGTTGACCACGGGCGAGTGCTCGAGATCGATCCACGCCTGGTGCGCCGCGCCGTGGCTCTGGGATGGAAGACGCGGATCGTGGCGGCCGACCCCGGATGGGTGGACATGGCGATGAACGTGCCGGTCATGGACACCTCCAAAGCGCAGCGGGAGCTGGGCTGGCGCCCCGAGTTCGGCGCCCGCGAGACCCTGCGCGAGCTGCTCAACGGAATCGCCGACGGGACGGGCTACGCCGGGTCGAAACTGCGCCCCCGAGGCAGCTGGCCCATCGGGCAGCTCCCCGACGGATCCGCGATCGGCCGGCGGCTTCGCCGGTGGCCCGCAAAGCGCGTGGCGGCAGGGGTCGACCCGCGCAAACTCGGGGTGTATCTCGCGGACCACGTCGCCGGGGCAACGGCCGGGCTCGGGCAGATGCGGGTGCTTGCGAAGAAGTGCCTCGCAGGTGATCGGTTGAGTGACACCGGGGCGACCTTGAGCTACCTCGCGGACCAGTTGGAGGAGGAACGCGGGCTCCTATTAGAGCTCATGGATTCCTGGGAACTCCCGCAGCGGCGATGGCGCGCCGCACTCAGCGGCGTCAGTCATCGCATTGCCTGGATGGGGGAACGCGTGAGCACGCGGGTGAGCCTCACGGGTTCATCGCCAGCCCTCGGAGTGCTCGACCTGGAACTCCTGCGAGGCGCCGTCGCGGCGAAGGCCGGCGGATGGCAATCCCTCGCGGACCTCGCTGAGGATCTCGGCGCGCCCCGGGATGTCTTCATGCACATGGTCGATCGCGCCGAACGACAACTGAGCACGCTCGAGGAGATCCACGGCCAGTTCCGGGCCGAAGAGTTCTCCCTATAGGCGAGATCCATCCCCAGCACGCACACGCCAACCGCGAGCCCGCAACCGGGAAGTTAGCTGCGCCGTCGATAATGGATCGTGGAACGGCCTTCAGCTGTGTTGATATGCGTCTGGGTTCCCGGCACGACATCGGTGTTCTGCGCGGCCACGGCGATCCACCCCGCCTCACGGCGCTCGAGCACGAAGATGAAGATCCCCTCCCGCGGCCCGGCCGGCGCGCCCGCAGGCGAGACCTCGCCGTCCAGGTGCCACCGGCTGTGCACTACGGCCGCGCTCTGCCCCAGATAGCGAACCCGGGGCTCACCCATCGCTATCGTCGAGCCGGGGAAGATCGTGCGAAAGCCGAATTCGTGCGCGTCGCGAATGCTCGCCCGGTCGTGCCACCAGAGCCCCACCACGTTCACGAACTCGGCGTCCTCGGCGAAGAGCGCCGCGAGCGCAGCGGCATCGGCGGCGTTCCAGGCCTTCTGCCAGCGAGTGACGATATCGGCGGGCGATTCCATTGTCAGGCTCCACGGTTGGGGTAGGTTCTTTAGTACAGCACGGGTTGGTCAGCGAGGAGGTACCGGTGCCTGATCCCATCGATCTCGCCTTTCCCTTCACGGGTAGCTGGCTCACGCAGAATAGCCCCGCAAACCGGGTGCCGAGTCACGGAACGGATCTCTTTGCCACCGCGAAGGCGATCGATTTTGTTCCGGTCGATGAGCATGGGCGCACCGCGCCGCTGCGCGTCGGTTCGTGGCTGCGACCGGAGCCACCCGACCGCTTCCCGGGGTTCGGGCGCCCGATCTACGCGCCTGCGAGCGGGGTCGTCGTTGCCGTTCACGATTCGGAGCCCGACCACGATGCGCACCGCGGGCTGCCCTCGGTCAGTTACGCCCTCACCCAGGGCCGGCGCGCGGCCGAGGGCTGGGAAGCGCTCGCTGGGAATTACGTGTTCATCGATACCAGCCGCGCGATCGTCGCCCTGTGCCACTTGCAGCGGGGGTCCGTTACTGTGCGAGCCGGCATGGAGGTGCGCGCGGGGGCGGTTCTCGGGCGCTGCGGCAATTCTGGAAACAGCACCGAACCCCACCTGCACATTCAAGCCATGGACGGCACCGATGCTCAACATGCTCGGCCCGTAAGGATCACCTTCGACGGCGTCCTTCCGCGCAACGGGGAGATCGTCACCGTGGTCACGCCCCCGCCCGGGGACCAAACTGGAGGCGGCGGGTGACTTCTGCGATGAGCACGCCCGGCTCTGCCGGAGTCGGCAGCGCGCCGTTGAGCCAAAGGTCGGCCAACCCGTGCACGAGCGAGAACGCCGCGTATGCGTCTGCTTGCGCCGTCTCGGCGTCGCGGGCGGAACTGCTCTCCGCAACCGTCGTCGAGAGAGCTTCCCATGCCGAGTCTTTCGAGGCTCGGAGTGAGGAGTCGACCTCGTCAAGCAGTGCCGGCTGCCACATCACCGCATAGTGTCCGGGATGCGCGAGCGCCCACTCGACGTACCGCGCTCCCATCGCGTAGATGTCCTGTTCCCCCGCCTGATCTCCCGCCTGCAGCGCGCCCGTGAGTGATTCGAAGCCGGAGATCGCCAGCGCCGTGAGCAGTCCGCGCAGCGTTTTGAAGTGGTGCACGGGCGCGGAATGTGAGACGCCCGCCCGCCGCGCCAACTCCCGCAGGGTGATCCGCGCGGGGCCGACCTCCGCCGCCATCGCGGCCGCCTCGGTCAGCAGTTGCTCGGGCAAGTTCCCGTGGTGATACGTCGTCATTCCGCCACGATATCTAGACACTGACAAGTTGCGCCACTAGAGTGGATCTTTCCACTGTCTAGATTGGCGATCCGATGATTCTCCTCCTGCCACTTTTCTTGACGACGGCGCTCGTCCGTTTCGGCGCGAACCGACTCGTTCGCCGCGGCGTGGGTGGCGCACGCGCCTGGGATTCCTGGGCGGCCGCTTTCGCTGCCGGGATGGCTGCGGTGTACCTGTCCACCGGCATTACTCATTTCGTGGAGCCCCAGCGATCCGGACTCGAAGCCATCGTTCCATCCGCGATCCCGTGGCCGGGTGCGGCCGTGACGGCTTCCGGGATCGCCGAATTCGCTATCGCCATCGGGCTGGTCCTCCCCAGAACCCGGCGGTGGGCAGCGATCGCCTCGATCGCGATGCTCATCGCGCTGTTCCCCGCCAACGTCGTTGCCGCGAGCGGCGTTGACCACCCGGCAGCGCCCTCGACCCCGCTCCTTCCGCGGGCGGCGCTTCAGGTAGTCCTACTCCTCGCCTCGGCCGCGGCGCTCCGCCCGTTCACCGGGCAGCCTTCCGCGGCGCGGCATCCCTCCCTAGAGTTGGAGGGATGAGCAGTTGGGACGGGGGACTACTTGCCGCGCCGCAGCGGGAGTTCGTTGCGGCGGTGCTGGGCGCGCCGACGCTGGTAGAAGACTTCTCGTGGGGATTGATCGATACCCGAGTGCTGCATATCGAGGCGGGCGGGCAGCAGTTCATCGCCAAAGCCGCCTCCCCCGGCGATCACCATATTCGCCGGGAGATCACTGCCCACGAAGGCCCGACTCGCCCGCTGGTCGACCTGGGACTGACCTCACGCCTCGTCGCTGCGAGCCGCGCCCGACACGTGCTCGTGGTGGACTACCAGGAGGGCGCGCTGGCCGAGGGATCACCGGCGGAACTGGACCCGGATATTCATCGCCAGGCGGGCGCCGCCCTTCGGGCACTTCACGCGCAAGCCTCGCGCCTGGATGAGGAGTACGAGCACCGCGCCGTCGCCCGAGCGCTTCAGTGGCTGGATGGCGCGCATCGGATCGACCCCGATACCGAGGCTGATGCGCGGGCGCTCCTGCGTTCGTATCGGCCGGCAGCGATCGACGTCGTGCCCACCCACGGAGATTGGCAGCCGCGCAATTGGCTCGTTTCCGGATCGCAGCTGCGCGTGATCGACTTTGGGCGGTTCGACTGGCGTCCTCCCGCCACCGACCTCTGCCGATTGGCGGCCCAGCAATGGCGCACGGCGCCGAGTCTTGAGGCCGCGGCGCTGAAAGGCTACGGCGTCGATCCCCGCGACGAGCACGTGTGGAAAATCGACCAATTGCGCGAGGCGATCGCCACCGCCGCGTGGGCGTATTCGGTCGGGGAGGAAGCGTTCGAGCAACAGGGGCACCGGATGCTTGCTGAGGCACTCGCCGGGTTCTAAAGATCCTCCCGCTTGGCATGCGGAGCACGGCGACGAAGCAGCTCAACAGTGCCGCAATACGTCCTGCGTGTCATTCCGTTCTTAAACCGGGTCAGTGCTGAATTAGAGTTTCACTCGTAGACGGGGGTACGCAGCCACTCTAAGCCGGCTTCGATCTCACTGTAATCATCTGCGTACCACTTATCGAGGATCCCAGCGTAGCGGGCCGGGGCATTGAGGGTGGCCCTCGCTCGGGGGTGTTGTGACGACGTCGTACCACCAGCGATTACCCCCGTCGCGAAACGGCGCGAAACTTAGGTTGTCCGGCTGGAGTATGTGTCGAGCGTGGACCACAAGACTGGTCGCGATCTGGTGATCGGTGTAGGTACTGATGTCCATGTTGTATCGGCCGTCGACAGTTTCTTTGATCTTGCCGCTAGGGCTCTCAAGTTCTTGCCCAGTCGCTGCATAGACGGGCCCATCCACATCGTTGTGGGGGACCTCGGGCGCCGATGGTGGCGTCGGCGCAGTGGTGGGTGCTTCACCCTCTGCCCACTCAACTGACTCCACCTTTGGCGGCCCGAGATTGAAGTTCGTAGTTAACGTGCGCATCCCAGCGACTACTGCGGCGACGAGCACGACGACAACGCCGAATCCCTCAACGCCCGAATGGATGCCGTGAGTTGCCACCACCGTGACCTGAGCGAGTCTCACATACTCACCGCCATCGCCTGGACGTGTACTACTGATGGGCCGCCCCGAAACCCGCAAAGCAGATCTACACCCAGTGGGACAAACGCGGCTGCCCCCGCAGATTGATCGTCCCCAAAAAGCCGAAGAATAATGTCGAGCGAGCCGGTCCTACCCGATACGACACCCGGGTGTTCCAGGTACCCTCGCCATCTGACTGGGCGATGCAGAGCCGCTCTCCCGACCGCGCGATCAAATCCGCCTCGATCATCACCACGTCACGCCGCCATACTTCTGCGCGGTCACCCGAGCACGCCGCGACGCGCGCATCATCCGCGACGACTGAGGAAATGCCTGATGAGCCAGAAGATGCCGATACACTAGCGAGCGGTCATGAAGAGGGTTGCCAGCCACCGGGTCGACCTACGCCCCTAGAATGCGCGGAGGCGTTCGATGTTGTTAGGTTTCGGCCCCGACCCTGGAGGACAGACTTGGTAACCCAGATTCCTGAGCATTTCCGCTGCTACTTCAGGAGCATCACGAACCACGGCAGCCGTTTGAGAGCACCGCCAGGTCTCCCGCCCAGACGCTAGCGCCTCTTCCCAGCCTTCTTCAGCATCAATCCCGAATTCATGGATCATACCCTCTAAGAAATCCTCCAAGCACGGACGAAACCGCTCGCCGCCAAGTGGGTAGTGGAGATCCTGATGCGTCGGATATTTGCCTCTAGCGATGCCCCTTTGGGTGCGTCTGCCACGTTTCGTCGCCTCGCCACCTACCATCAACGCAGCCGCCATCGGCGACAACGTGCCATCCCCCAGGAACGAGCCCGCGTCGTGAATATGAAATGCGCTGCGGGGATGTCGCTACTTTCTGGCCGGAGGAAGTCGTACCTGAACAGGGGGGACCGGCCTTCGCCGCTGGGACTGTAAAAGAACGTGATTCGGGAGTCAAATACTCTGAGGAACCGGCCCTCATGGTCCAACGTGCACGCATAACTTGCGGTGATCAAGAACTGAGTTACGCCCTGAATCTTAAGAGGAATACCAACATCCTGGGATTGGCTTACGACGAACTTCCCTTTGTCGTCGAGAAGGTCGCCTTTGAACTCTGGGCATTCTTGGCCAACAACCGCTCTGACAGTCTGAGTAATCCCTTCAGCAAACTCCTCTGCTTGGCGCTTAAGCCTCACCGTCGCCCATGTAGGAGCAGGTTCAGCCGGGAGTATTCCTCAGCAAGAAGCTGGTCCTCAAGGTCAAAATCATAACGATTCCCGCGCTCCCTGATCTCGCGGTCATCCGCGCCAATGGTTCGGCGGATTTCTGCCTGTCGGGCTGCAGCCTGTTCTGAAGTAATGCGGTTGATTGTGATAGTCATTCTCTCCTCCTTTGCAGAGTCTGACCCTGCGGGTTCCTGCGATTAGTTGCTTACAGTACCGTCACAGTATCGCCATGGTACGACATTGGGCGGCGTACGCGAGCATATGTAGGCATACGCCAACGTGTGTCGGCACACGCAACGCTACGCATCTGCCTTCCTGCCTTGATCGTCGAAAATCAAGGCCACGGTTTACGCACCGTCAATGGCGAGTAGGTCGCCTAACAGGCCTCGCCGCAGCCGCCTCGCCGCTCGAAATGTGCGTGTAGCTCTGCGTGACCGTCGCGGAAGCGTGACCAAGGATCTGCACACACCCGCTCAGTGTCATTTCTCCTCGGCGTACTCACCATCTAGGAGAGAGACGATCTCATCAGCGAGACGCGGAGCCGTTCCTCGGTTCAATGCGCGAAGGTCACGAACTGCGTGCTTCGGTAAGGCGGGCAGAAGGGAATGGTCAATGCGCAGTCGGTTAATCTGCCTTGTTTTCGGAGCTCAAATGTAGCGGCCAGTCTGCGTGTCCACCTTCCATCCTTATTCACCCGAACGATAGGCATGTCCTCATCGAGGTCGAAACCGTCGGTGGCCAGCGCTGTTGTCTCACTCCATCTCACACCAGTGCCAAACAAGAGCATGACGAGAGACTCGCTGCCATTGCCTGTGTCTCGCCATTCTTCACGGCGCGAAACTGTGCGCCTGTAGGAATATCTGTAAGACAGTCTGCGAGAGTGTTTCAGGAATCGCTAGATCTTGTGGGAAATCTGGTGGAGCTAACGGGATTCGAACCCGTGACCTTCTCGTTGCGAACGAGACGCGCTACCAACTGCGCCATAGCCCCAAGGCATTGAAATGCTATCACTGCGGGCGCCGAGATTCGAACCCTGAACGCCGAACTTCCCCACCCTGTGGGTGCGATTTATCCCACAGCGCGGCGGCGAGCGAGGATTTCCTGCACGTTGAGGCTGCCGGTCGTTGCTTCCGGTTCGCTGGTGGTCTCGCCCGCTGGTTCGGCATCAGCGGAAGCGACGTCGGCGGAGGTGGAACCAGCGAAGCTGGGAATCTTGCCCGGGGCGCGTTCGGCCTCGGCCGGTACTTCCGGCGCGGCCGGAGCAGCATCCACGTCCGCCTCGGCGTTGGCCGCGTCTGCGGCAATGGGCGCGGCGTAGGGCTCGGCGGGCTTGCGGCGCACCTCAGCCTTCAGTGTGTAGGCGGGCGGAGGAACAGGAACGGGAGTCCACGAGCCCTGCGCTTCGTCGACCTTCGCGGGGTCCACCTCGACCCGCAGGCTCGAGGAAGGCTCGATCATATCCACCGTCGGCGTTTCCTCGGCAGGGGCATCACTCGATGTGGATTCGGAATTGGCGGGGCTCTTCACAGCAGGTTCCCCGGTGTCTGCCGGGCGGCTTGCCTTCAGCTTCGCGGCGACGCCCTCCCCGGGGTAGATACCCGCGCGGGCCTCGGCAACCCGGACGCGTTCGGCGAGCTCGGCATCCGCCTTCGCACCAGCGGCGGCGGCCCGGCGGCCGAGTTCGATGACTCCGACGGTGACCGCGGTGAGGAGCGCCGGCACAACCCAGGCCAGGTTCACCGTGGCGGTAAGGATCCACCCTGAAATCGTCAGGGCACCCAGAACGCTGAACAGGAGCATCCGACGCTTGGCTGCGGCCACACGTCTGCTCGCTGCAGCAGCCCGGGCGGCACGCGCAGCAGCCACGCGGCGAGCGTCAGCAGCAGCGAGTTTGCGGGCCACGGGGGTGTTCATGGGGTGCTCCGATTTCCGAGGGGGGTGTAAATACGTCCGTGCTGTAGAGACCTCTGGTGATGGTTTCTGCCCCGCCGTCGCGATGATCTGCAGATTCCCAGAAAACCGATCCTCAATCCGAGCATCTGCCACCACCTGCGCCGAACGAATCAGCGACGGAAGAAAGTACACAAAGAACAGCGTGAGTATCGCCAACATTATGTAGCCGTCGAATCCCACGTATTGACCGTAGAACGGGATGGGACTCGCATCGGTTAAGCGTCCGGCGTGTCGGGGCAGTTGCCAGGAAATTTCTCCGCAACCCGCCGCTTTCGCCGCCGTTTTCCACAGCGCCCACGAGGAATGGGCGGTTCAGGCAGGCCACAACTGGTCGACGAGCGAAGTCGTCTCTTCCGCGACCAGCGCGAACGAACGGTGATCCCGCCAGTCGCCGTCGATGAAGATGTACCTCTCCCGCACCCCCTCCTCGCGGAACCCGAGCTTCTCCACCACCCGCAGACTCGCAGAGTTCTCGGGGCGGATGTTGATCTCCACGCGGTGCAGGCCGAGGTCCCCGAACGCGAAGTCGGTGACCACGGCGACCGCCCGCGGCGTGATGCCCTCCCCCGCGCGGTGATGGCTCACCCAATACCCGATCGTCCCCGAACGCGTCGCTCCCCAGGAGATATGGCTGAGCGTGATGTGGCCGAGGATCGGTCCGCCTTCAGTGATGACCCACGCGAACGAGCTCTGTTCGCGAGCGGCCTTCGCCTGGGCGCGGACGTACTCATGGAACGTCGGCAAGTTTTCCGGGCCCCGCGGATCCTGCGATTCCCACGGCGCGAGCCAGTCGCGGTTCTCCCACCGCAGCGCATTCCATTCATCCTTGTCTTTCCGCCCCAGCGGGCGCAACACAAGGCCCGCGCCGGAAAGAGTCACCATTCGGATAGCACCATGCAGTTAAGCATCGCGCCCGGGTCGAGGACCTCGCGATGCGGAGGGATAATTAGCAGCGCGTTCGCCTTCGCCAACGCGGACATGTGCGCCGCCCCGGCCGGGCCCGTCGGCGTCACGTCGTACTCCCCGGACCGCCCCGAGAGCCGGGCGGGAACGAACTCGCGCCGCCCCGCGGGTGATCGCCACGGGGAGGCGAGCCGGGCCGAGACGGTCGGTCGGTAGATCTCCGCGTACCCCGCCATGACGAGCAGCGCGGGCCGCACGAAAACTTCGAAGCCGATCTGCGCGCTCACCGGGTCACCGGGAAGGCACAGGATCGGCGTGGCGTCGTCGAACTCCCCGACACCGAACTGCCGCCCGGGGGAGATGAGGACGTTGTCGAACCGGACGGTGCCGAGCGGGCTGAGCACGTCCTTCACCGTGTCGTTCGCCCCGTAACTCAATCCGCCGGTGGTGATGATGAGATCCGCTCGGACGAGCTGATCCTCCAGCGTCTCCCGCAGTTGGGTGTGCTCATCCGGCACCGCTGCGACCCGGAACGTCGACCCGCCCGCCGCTTGGACCGCCGTCGCCAATGCATGACCGTTGGCATCGAAGACGTCCCCGTCGCTGCTCGGGCGCCCGGGTTCGATCAATTCATCGCCGACGGACACGACGACGACGCGTGGGCGCGGGTGCACCGTCACCCGGTTCCGCCCGATCCCCGCGAGCAGCGCGATGTGGCGGGCATCGATACGCACTCCGGCGCTCAGCGCCACCTCACCACCAGCGATATCCGCCGCGGCGGGGCGGATGTTCTCCCCTGCGCGGACCTCGCGGAAAACGCTGACGACGGCGTCCCCCCGGTCGGTGTCATCGAGCGCGATCACCGCGTCCGCCCCCGCGGGAACCGGCGCTCCGGAGGCGATCCGCACGGCGGTGAGATCCACGATCGCCCCCGGGTTGGTCGCCCCTGCTCGCAGGTCGTCGAGCACGCGGAGCTGGACGGGATTGATCGTCCCCGCCCCTTCGACGTCCCTGCTGCGAACGGCGTAGCCGTCCTGACCGGCGAGGTCGCGTGCGGGCACGTCGATGTCGCTGTGCACGTCCTGGGCGAGCACGCACCCGACGGCGTCGGCGAGCCGCACCTCCAGTGGGGGCAACGGGCGGGCCACATCGAGCACCCGCGTGAGGTGGTCCGGTACTTCGGTCATCGTCCGCTAGCCCGCCAAGTACTCGTGGAGCCACGCCCGTAGGTCCGGGCCGAGGTCGGGCCGATCGAGGGCGAGCTGGACGACGGCCTTGAGGTAGTCGAGCCGGTCGCCGGTATCGTAGCGCTTGCCGCGGAAGACCACCCCGTGCACCCCGCCGCCCTCGGCAGCAGGCATGGTCGCGAGCTCGGCGAGGGCATCGGTGAGCTGGATCTCCCCGCCACGGCCGGGGGCGGTACGATCGAGCACGTCGAAGACCGCCGGGTGCAGCACGTAGCGGCCGATCATCGCGAGGTTCGAGGGCGCCTCGCTCGGTTCGGGCTTCTCCACCATCGAGGTCACCCGGTGCACCTCGGCGCTCACGCCGTCCACCGGGTCCGCCGGCGCGACCTCGGCGCACCCGTACAGCGAAATCTGCTCCTCGGGGACTTCCATCAGTGCGATGACGGACCCGCCGAGTTGCTCCTGCACTTTCGCCATGTCGGGCAGGATCGGGTGACGCTCGTCAATGAGGTCATCTCCGAGTTGTACCGCGAACGGTTCACCGGCGACGTGGGCGCGAGCGGCGTTGACGGCGTGCCCGAGGCCGAGCGGCTCTCCTTGGCGCACGTAATGGATGTTGGCGAGCCCGGTGGAGGCATTGATCTTCGCCAACCGATCGGAGTCGCCCTTCGCTTCGAGGTTCTGCTCGAGCTCCACCACGTGGTCGAAGTGGTTCTCGATCGCTTCCTTGCCGCGGCCGGTGACCATGAGGACGTCGGTGAGCCCGGCCGCCACCGCTTCCTCGACGACGTACTGGATCGCGGGGGTGTCGACGACGGGAAGCATCTCCTTCGGGATGGCCTTCGTCGCGGGCGCGAACCGGGTGCCAAGACCAGCCACGGGTATGACAACTTTTGAAATTTCAGACATGCTCTGAGCCTACCGGTGCAACCCCGCCTCTAGCTCGCCGAACTGTTCGCCCGCGCATCGCCCATCTGCACCCATTCTCATATCGTGGTACGTCTGCGCAAGGCCCCCAGTTACGGTGGCGTAGACGCGCGCGCTGGGGCACAGTGGAACCATGTGGACACCGCAAGGATCACTCGCCATTGGTGACGACGTGGAAATCGACGACGCGAAAGCCCTCATTCGAGCCGAGATACGCGCGCACCGCAAGTCGCGCTCATCGAAGCTCGCGCTCGACGCGGGAAAAGCCATCGCCGCGCACGTCACGGAGCTGCTCGACGGCGTCGACGTCGTCGCTGCCTTCGCTTCCCAACCCTCCGAGCCGGATATGGCCCCCATCCTGTCTGCGCTGCATGAGGCGGGCTGCGAGATCCGGCTCCCCCAACTGGGCCCTGGGCTCACTCGCGCCTGGGCGCGCTACACCCCCGGCGACCCTCTGACGGAGCAGGCCCCCGGCCGCCCGCCGGCACCGCTCGGCCCCTCGTTACCCGAAGAGTCGTTGGCGGAGGCCGACCTCGTGCTCGCACCGGCGCTCGCAGTCGACACCCGCGGGAACCGTCTCGGTCAAGGTGGGGGTTGGTACGACCGCGCGCTGCAACACAAGCGCCCGGCGACTCCGGTGTATGCGGTGATCTTCGCCGACGAGTTCACCGAATCGGAACTGCCCACTGCTGACCACGACCAGCGCATCGACGGGGTCATCACCCCCGATGCGTTCGTTCGCCTCGGCGCCGCCGACCATTAACGCAAGGCCGGTGTTGGCTAATTTCCTCTCGTGTGCCATCATGACATCAAGTCAGATCGAGAGGACCAACATGGTTGCACTTTCCACCCTGCTGCGCACCGCCACCCGCCCCCAGCACGAGCACGCAGAGACC
>Ga0209487_1002619_pt1 | contig 14535 bp, 14 predicted proteins | sample Poulit2012_FD_187524 | JGI IMG/M metagenome (GOLD analysis project Ga0209487, IMG submission 187524) | Agricultural soil microbial communities from Georgia to study Nitrogen management - Poultry litter 2012 (SPAdes) (version 2) | ecosystem: Environmental > Terrestrial > Soil > Agricultural land... | reverse complement strand
AACAGCACCCGCTCTTCGTCCAGCAGGAACGCGTCGCCCAGGTCTTGCGTCCAGTTCAGGTCTTCACTCATGCGCTCAAGAATGTGCGGAAACGCGACCATGGCTTTAACGCTAGGGTCCCAGTCCTCGTCTTCAACAGCGGCCACGGCTTCAGCCCCCTGCAGGCCCGGGTGGCGCTGAGTCCAACGCTCGGCCTGGACCACCTCCAGAGGATACGTGGCGGCAATCAACAGGTGCGAGAGTACGGTATCGGGATAGAGGGCGATGGGAGCCAACATCTGCTCGATTTCGGCTTGGCTGAATACACGCTCTGTACCGGTACCGTTAGTCGCATTCGCGTCGTCACCATTGTCGCCGTGGGCTAAATACCACGGTGCGGCCCCGATTAGCACACCGATAACGACCAGAATTGTTTTGATGGATTTCATGGGCGCATCTCCCCGGGGTACGTTGACCCCGTTTGAATAATCGTCGTCGCCGCTATGGGCGATTGTGACATAGTAGAGGTTCGTGTCTGAACTCAAGCTGAACGATACGATACGAGCGGCAGAAGTGGCGAACTATAGGTTGAGAGTTGTTGGCGCCTAAAAAGGTTCCTGAGCCGCGACGACACACCTCACGGACACATTAACGCCGTTCGTTTTGCGCTTGAATGAATTGCATGGAGAGCCTGGCGCGCTTGGTGTACAATTTGCCCCCTTTGAATCTGGCCCTCCCCTAAATCAGGAACGACGCATGTTTGACAAAACCCAGACTATCGCCGCTTTTGACCCCGAAATTTGGTCATCCATCGAAAACGAAGGTCGCCGTCAGGAAGAGCACATCGAATTGATTGCCTCTGAAAACTACACCAGCCCGCTGGTGATGGCGGCTCAAGGTACCAAACTGACCAACAAGTACGCCGAAGGTTACCCCGGCAAGCGCTACTACGGTGGTTGCGAGTATGTAGACCAGAGCGAAAGCCTGGCCATTGAGCGTGCCAAGGCACTGTTTGGCGCCGATTATGCCAACGTTCAGCCCCATTCGGGCTCCCAGGCTAACGCGGCGGTCTACGCGGCACTTTGTGCTCCTGGCGACACGATTCTGGGGATGAGCCTGGCGCACGGCGGCCACTTGACTCATGGCGCCAAAGTTAACTTTTCCGGCAAAATCTACAACGCCGTGCAGTACGGTTTAAACCCGGAAACTGGCGAGGTGGATTACGACGAGATGGCGCGTCTGGCGCGCGAGCACAAACCGCGCATGATCGTTGCTGGTTTCTCGGCCTATTCACAGATTATGGATTGGCAAAAGTTCCGCGACGTGGCGGACGAAGTGGGGGCTTACCTGGTCGTCGATATGGCGCATGTGGCCGGTCTTGTGGCCGCTGGGGTGTATCCCAACCCAACGCCGATCGCTGACGTCACCACCTCAACCACGCACAAGACCTTGCGCGGTCCCCGCGGCGGGCTGATTCTGGCGAGAGCCAATGAGGAAGTTGAGAAGAAGCTTAACTCGGCGGTTTTCCCTGGTGGTCAAGGCGGTCCGCTGATGCACGTGATTGCGGCTAAGGCCATCAGCTTCAAAGAAGCCATGAGTCCTGACTATAAGGCGTATCAGCAGCAGGTGGTAAAGAACGCCAAAGCGATGGCGGCCACGTTTATTGAGCGCGGTATCAAGATTGTCTCTGGCGGCACGGAAAACCATTTGATGCTGGTGGATCTGATCGGTAAAGAATACAGCGGTAAAGACGCGGATGAGGCCCTTGGGCGAGCCAACATCACCGTTAACAAAAACGCCGTGCCTAATGATCCGCGCTCGCCATTTGTCACCTCGGGATTGCGGGTGGGTACCCCCGCCATTACCACCCGTGGTTTTGGTGAGGCTGAGTGTGTGGAGCTGACCCACTGGATCTGCGATATCCTCGACGCGCTGGAAGCGGGCAATGTTGATGAAAAGATCGAGCAGGTGAAGCAAAAGGTGCTCGAGGTCTGTGCCCGTTTTCCGGTTTATGCTGACTAAGAGTGCGGTTTGTTGGGGGTTAGGGGCTTGGCCTTCTTGCACCCGGGACACGCCGTGAATACATCCTTGTAGACTCGTCTCCAGCATCCCTGCTGGAGACGGTCCCGGGTGCAAGAAGGCCAAACCCCTTCTCGAGAGCGGTGCCAATCCCGTAAGTTAGGCCTCAGTCGCAGTCTTTTCTGGATTCAAGCACTAAAAATCATCGTCAAACCGCATTTGATGGTTTTTTAACCTTGCAACCCCTCGGCTAACTCCCTAGAATAGCCGCCCCAATCTGGCCTTGAATGCATTTTCAGGGCTCTCCTTGCTTCACTTTGGTCGTTTGTGCCGAGGGAAGCTTTAACCCGTAAGGAGCTACAATGCGTCATTACGAAATCGTGTTCATGGTCCACCCGGACCAGAGCGAGCAGGTTCCCGGCATGGTGGAACGCTACACCGCAGCCGTTAAGTCCAGCGGCGGCCAAGTACACCGGCTGGAAGACTGGGGTCGCCGCCAGTTGGCCTACCCTATTAACAAAATTCACAAAGCTCACTATGTGCTGATGAACGTCGAGTGCACCGACGAAGCACTGGAAGAGCTGACCACTAACTTCCGCTACAACGACGCCATCTTGCGCAATCTGGTGATTCGCGAAAACGAAGCGATCACCGAAGAGTCTTTCATCATGAAAGCGGAAAAAGACAACCGGGACCGCAAACCGCGGCCGGCACGTCCCGCACGCGATGATGAGTCCTCCGACGAGGCTTCCGAGGGCAGTGACGAAAACGCCGCGGAAGACCGCGACAACGATCAAGAGAAGGGGGAATAAGATATGGCACGTTTTTTCCGTCGCCGTAAGTTTTGCCGCTTCACCGCCGAAGGTGTCAAGCAGATCGACTACAAAGATCTGGAAACTCTGAAGGCGTACATCACCGAAACCGGTAAAATTGTACCCAGCCGTATTACTGGGACCAAAGCCAAATACCAGCGCCAGCTGTCCAACGCCATTAAGCGCGCACGCTACCTGGCACTGATTCCGTACACCGACAGCCACGAGAAGTAAGGGCTAGACCCTAATAAGGGAGGCTGCCGTGCGGTTCCTGGCAGAGTTTATTATGCGCGGCCGAACCCAGGCCGCCGTGGTGGCACTGGTAGGAAACTGGGTGCCGCTGATGGCACCCGGCGCGGTCGCTTTAGTGACGTTACGTGCGGGCGCAGCCAGCGGTTTTTTGGTGCTGGTTTGGGCCCTGTTGCCAGCAGCACTAATGATCGGCTTCAGCCCCGCGGATCCGGTGGCTGTTGTGTTTATCATCAGTGGCTTGCTGATAACGTTCCTGCTGGCCCTGATGTTGCGCGTGCAGGCGCGCTGGTCCCACTGTTTGATGGGCGCTGTGGCAGCCGGATCGCTGATCACGCTGTCGCTGAGGCTGCTGGCGCCGGACTTAACCCAGGCGATGGCCGACGCGCTGGCGCGTGTGATGGCACAGTTCTATGAACAGGCCGGTTCTACTGAAGCGCCACCCGTCCCGAGTCTTGTGTTGGTGACTGGCTTGCTGGCCAATGTCGCGAGTTTTACCGGCGTGTTGGGATTGATGCTGGGGCGGTGGTGGCAAGCGCTGCTGTACAACCCCGGTGGGTTCAGGCAGGAGTTCCATGGCCTGCGTCTGAACACGCCCCAAGCGCTGGTTTGCGTATTGGCAGGCCTGTATGCCCTGTTCCAGGGGCCGGAGTACATGTGGTGGGCGGCGCTGTTTACGCTGCCGCTACTGTTTGTCGGGCTGGCAATTGTGCATCGTGTTGTTGCCCTGAAGGGGTGGGGTGTCCAATGGCTGGTGTTGTTTTACATCGCTTTGGTACTGCTAGACCCGGTCAGCCAGCTGTTGATGGCGTTGGCATTTGTAGATACATGGCTGAATGTTCGCGGGCGGGTCAAGCCCAAGCCTGAAGTTTAGCCGCCCGTTGCATAGATTGAGATAATTGAGGATAAACGAGATGGACGTAATTCTGCTCGAAAAAGTAGGTAAATTGGGCGATATCGGCGACCAGGTGGTAGTGAAAGCGGGTTTCGGCCGTAACTTTTTGCTGCCCCAAGGGAAAGCGATCCGCGCGACCCCTGAGAACGTGGCGGAGTTTGAAAAGCGCCGTGCCGAATTAGAAGCCGCCGCTGCCGCTAAGAAAGCTGAAGCGGAAGCGCGCGCCGCGAAGCTGGCGGAACTGAGCATCACCATCAGCTCCAATGCGGGCGACGAGGGTAAACTGTTCGGCTCTGTAGGCACCCGCGATATCGCTGAAGCCATTACCGCTGCTGGTGTTGAAGTGACCAATGCCGAGGTTAAACTGCCCGAGGGTGCGCTGCGGGAGGTCGGTGAATACGAGATCGACATCCAGGTTCACGCTGAAGTCCTGCAGGCCGTTAAGCTGAGCGTGGTCGCGGAATAATCGCCCCTCGGCGTTAACCACTGTATCTGCGCCCATAAGCACGCTAAAATCGGGTCGCATTGCTTTTCTGACGGAGACTTTTCGAAGGCTCCCCGAAAAGCGGTGTGGCCCGATTTTTTGCATTTGCTGCATGCTGTTTGAATCAAGTGAACCCTATGTCTGAAGCTCTCCTGCCGCCTTCGCCGGACGATGTCACCGTTAATAAGCACCTGCCCCCCCACTCAGTGGAGGCGGAGCAAGCGGTGTTGGGCGGCCTGATGCTGGATAACCAGCGTTTGGACGCGGTGCGGGAAGTGCTGGGTGAAGAGGATTTTTACCGGGACGATCACCGGCAGATCTTCCGCATGATGTGTGAGTTGGGGGAAGCTTCTGAGCCGCTCGATGTGATCACGTTATCGGACGAGCTTCACCGTCATGATCAATTGGAGCGGGTTGGCGGGCTTGGTTACTTGACCGAATTGGCCGCTAATACCCCCAGCGCAACCAATATCATTGCCTACGCCAACATTGTGCGCGAGCGCTCCACCCTGCGTCAGCTAATCAGCGCGGCACAGGAAATTACCAGCTCCGGTTATAACCCCGCCGGTCTGGACGCCGATGACCTGCTGCAGCTGGCCGAAAAGCGTGTCGCCGAGATTGCCGAACACCGGCCAAAAGAGGGTGGGCTGACCGAGGTCAACGCGCTGCTCAAGGCTACCGTGCAGCGCATTGACGAGTTGTTTCGTTCCGGCAGTGATCTTACTGGTGTGAGCGCAGGGCTGGATGATCTGGATCAGCGCACGTCCGGCTGGCAGCCGGGGGATTTGATTATTTTGGCGGCGCGGCCCTCCATGGGGAAAACCGCTCTGGCGTTGAATTTTGTTGAATCGGCGATATTTACCCAGGAAAAGCCAGTACTGGTATTCAGTATGGAGATGCCGTCCGCATCGCTGATTATGCGCATGATGTCCTCAGTAGGGCGGATCGATCAGGGTAAAATGCGCAACGGTAAGCTGACAGACGAAGACTGGCCTAAGCTCTCCGCCGCGGTCAGCAAGCTCAAAGACAAACCATTGTTTATTGACGATACGCCGGGGCTGACGCCGCAGGAGCTGCGTGCGCGCACCCGGCGCCTGGCCCGTGAGCATGGCAACCCGGGGCTGATCATGATCGACTACTTGCAGCTCATGCAAGTGGCCGGCGCGAGTGAGGGGCGCACCCAGGAGATCTCAGAAATATCCCGCTCGCTTAAAAGCCTGGCGAAAGAGTTCGATTGTCCGGTTATTGCCCTCTCTCAGCTCAACCGGGGGGTTGAGCAGCGCCCGAACAAGCGCCCGATGAACTCCGACCTACGGGAGTCGGGTGCCATTGAGCAGGACGCGGACGTCATCTTATTTATCTATCGGGATGAGTACTACAACGAGGACAGCCCGGAAAAAGGCGTTGCCGAACTGATCCTCGGGAAGCAACGTAACGGCGAGATAGGCACCTGTCGGGCCGCCTTTATTGGCAAGTACACTCGATTTGAGAATCTGGCCCCCGAGTACTTACAGCAGGACAGCTATTAGCAGCAGGACAGCTCGTAGAGTGTGCGGCCTTGGGTGCCAGAACGGACAAAAAATGTACATTTTTTGGGGTTGTGTGTATTATTCCGCGCCCGCGTGGGTTAATTGGTAACATCCGGTAATCACTGGAGCTGGATAATGCAGGTTTTTCACCATATTCGCTCAATGCGCGAAGCGCTGTCGGAAGTGCGTCGAGAGGGCAAGCGCATCGGCTTAGTGGCGACGATGGGTAACTTGCACGCCGCCCACTTGGCGCTGGTGCGCCAGGCGCAAGCCACCTGCGATTGCGTGGTGGTGAGCATATTCGTCAACCGTTTACAGTTCGGGCTGAATGAAGATTGGGATAAATACCCTCGGACCCTGAACGAAGACACCGCTAAGCTGGCGGCTATTGGCTGCGATTTTTTGTTCTGCCCTGAAGAGACGGAGATGTACCCCAACGGTATGGACGGGCAGACACGGGTGATTGTGCCGACCATGACCGATATTTTATGCGGCGCCAGCCGACCCGGCCATTTTGAAGGGGTCACCACGGTCGTGGCGAAGCTATTCAATATCATTGAGCCCGACGAAGCGGTTTTTGGTATCAAAGATTTCCAGCAGTTAGCGGTCATTCGCCGTATGGTGGAAGATCTGCGTTTCCCGGTGCAGATTACCGCCGGTGAGATTGTACGCGCCGAGGATGGGTTGGCCCTGAGCTCGCGCAATAGCTTTCTGGATGAGGACGAGCGGCCCAGAGCCAGCCAGCTATACAAAAGTTTGCGCTGGGTGGAAGCTCAGATTTTGGAAGGTCGACGGGATTACATGACCTTGGCCGATGAAGCGGCTGAACAGTTAGAAGCCGCGGGGTTCAAAGTGGATTATATGAGTATTCGCCATAGCCGAACCTTGATGCCAGCGGCGCACGATGACCGAGAGGTCACTATTCTGGGGGCCATGTATACGCGCGGCGCCCGCTTAATTGACAACATATCTATGCAGGTGCCCGCGGGCACCCTTGAGGAGTAAAAACTCATGCACTCAACCATGCTCAAAGGCAAGCTGCACATGGCTCGGGTTACCCAAGCGGAACTTTGGTACGACGGCTCCTGCGCCATTGACAGCGACCTGGTTGCACTGGCTGGTTTGCGCGAATTCGAGCAAATCGACATTTACAACGTCAATAACGGCGAGCGCTTGACCACCTATGTCATTCTGGCCGAGGCTGGCTCCGGCACGATTTCCATGAACGGCGCCGCGGCGCGCAAAGTGCAGGTAGGGGATCGGGTGATTATTGCCGCTTATGGTCAATATAGTGAAGCCGACCTGCAAAATTATCAGCCGCGCCTGGTGTATCTGGACGAAAACAACCGCGTAGAGCGGACCTCCCACACGATTCCGGTTCAAGTGGCCTAAACACGCTGCCCATTCGCCGTTTTTAAATTCTTTCCTGGATTTTGATTCTGTACGCGTCACCACGCGTACAGGGCGGTCTTTTTGTCGCCAATTCCCCTCTAGAGCCCGCCGGCAGGGGCTGCTAAGCTAAGCCTTCATGTTAATAACAGGGCGGTCGGCCAATGTCCCAACATCCAGTCTATCCCGTACCCGAACATTTCAAACGCCACGCGGCTATTGATGAAGAACGCTATCAGGCGCTGTATCAGCAATCCGTGGACGATCCTGATACCTTTTGGGCCGAGCAGGCCGAGACCTTTCTCACCTGGGACCGAAAATGGGACCGGGTGTGCGAGAGCGATTTGCATCAGGGCAAAGTCGCCTGGTTCCAAGGCGGTAAGCTGAATGTCAGTGTCAACTGCATCGACCGTCATCTGCCCGAGCGTGCGGACCAAGTAGCCATCATCTGGGAAGGAGACGACCCGTCTGAGGATCAACTGATTACCTACAGGCAGCTGCACCTGGAAGTATGCCGACTCGCCAACCTGCTGCGCGAACGCGGGGTTAAAAAAGGCGATCGAGTCTGTCTTTATCTGCCGATGATTCCCGAGGCCGCTTACGCCATGCTGGCGTGCACCCGTATCGGCGCGGTTCACTCGGTGGTGTTTGGGGGGTTCTCACCCGAAGCGCTCAAAGATCGGATACAAAATGCCGATTGTCAGGTGTTAATTACGGCGGATGAAAGCGTACGTGGCGGCCGTCAGATTCCGTTGAAGGCCAATGCGGACAAAGCCCTGGCCCAATGTCCTCAGGTGCATACATGTCTGGTGGTTCGGCGCACCGCGGTGGACGGAATAGGTTGGGAAAATGGCAGGGACATTTGGTACCACGAAGCGGTCGACGACCAGCCGGAGCATTGCGAGCCTGAGAGCATGGATGCGGAAGACCCGCTGTTCATACTCTATACATCGGGCTCTACGGGTAAACCCAAAGGGGTTTTGCACACCACCGGTGGCTACTTGCTCCAATGCGCCATGACCCACAAATACGTTTTTGATCATCAAGAAGGCGACATTTATTGGTGCACCGCCGATGTGGGTTGGGTGACTGGGCACAGTTACACCGTCTATGGTCCCCTGGCTAATGGCGGCACCACGGTGATGTTTGAAGGTGTGCCCGGCTATCCGGACAATTCCCGCTTTTGGCAGGTTGTGGACAAACATCTGGTTAGCACTTTTTATACGGCACCCACCGCCATTCGCGCTTTGATGGGCGCGGGCGATGAGTGGGTGACAAAGACATCGCGCCAATCCCTAAAGTTGCTTGGTACGGTGGGCGAGCCCATCAACCCCGAGGCGTGGGAATGGTACTACGATGTCGTTGGCGAACGTCGTTGCCCTGTGGTGGATACTTGGTGGCAAACAGAAACCGGTGCCCACATGATTGCCCCCCTGCCTGGCGCTATGGCACTCAAACCGGGCGCCGCCACGCGGCCTTTCTTTGGCGTCCAGCCGGTCCTAATGGACGATGCAGGCCGCGAAATCGAGGGGCCGGGCGTCGGCAATCTGGCCATCCGCGCGCCATGGCCAGCACAAATACGCACCGTTTATGGGGACCATGAACGGTGTATTAGCACCTATTATTCCACGTACCCCGGTTACTATTTTACGGGTGACGGCGCTCGGCGGGACGAGGATGGCTATTATTGGATCACCGGCCGTGTCGACGACGTATTGAACGTTTCAGGTCACCGTATGGGAACAGCGGAGGTAGAGAGTGCGTTGGTTCTGCACCCGTCTGTGGCGGAGGCCGCGGTGGTGGGTTACCCCCACGATATTAAAGGCCAGGGCATCTATGCGTATGTCACTTTAATGACCGGTGTGGAGCCAAACGAGACCCTCGAGCAGGAGCTGCGGGATTTGTGTACCCAGGAGGTCGGTGCTATCGCCAAACCCGACCTCTTCCAGTGGGCGCCGGCACTGCCTAAAACGCGCTCGGGAAAAATTATGCGGCGCATCTTGCGTAAGATTGCCGCCGAGGAGTACGAGGGTTTGGGGGATACGTCGACCTTGTCGAATTCCGACGTCGTGGAGAGTTTGATCCGCGATCGTCAGACTTGATCAGTTCGCGATCCCAAGGCGTAAGATTGCACAGAGCCCTCAGCAAGAGCCTTCCGCTGAAAGAGCCGTCAGCTAAACAGAGCCGTCAGCTAAACAGAGCCCTCAGAAAAAAGCCGGCCGAAGGTTAACTATCTTCGGCCGGCTTTTTCTTCCCCATTTTTGAACGCTCCTTGTTCTCCCTATTTCCTGCACACACATGCTGATCTTTACGGCCGGGTGCTCGGTTGAACTTCACCGGGTACCGCGCCGGGCTGCTGCGGGGTTTGAGGTGGTACGCCAGGCTGTTGTCCAGGTTGCTGACCAGGCGCGCCCGATTCATTTCCGGGCTGGGTGCCGGGTACGCCTGGCTCAGTACCGGGTTGGCCCTCGGGTTCGGTGCCAGGGATACCAGGCTCGGTTCCCGGCAAGCCTTGGCGATCTTGTCCCGGCATGTCGCTTTCACCTTCGGTTTGCATATCACCCGATGCGTCAGGCTGAGAGTCTTGAGGGTACGCTGAACCGGGCTGGTCGCCCATGCTCTCGCTTTCGCTCTGACTGTCCTGAAAGCTGCGGAATTCTTCTTCCGAAACACGGCCATCGCCTGACTCGTTCATCTGTTCAAACTCTCTTTGAGAGATGCCCGCATCAACGGCGTCTTGCTGGTTGATGTAACCATCGCCGTCAGTGTCAATGGTAGAAAAGTCACTTGTCGACGTTTGGTTGCTGTCCATACTTGTGCCGTTTGCGGCAAGTGCGCCGGCGGATCCACCGGCTAGTAAAAGTGCGGCGATAATGACGGTATAAGTCTTCATAATTGATTGATCTCCTAGCTAAGTTAGCTGATCAAAAGACCATACATGGCATCAACCGCGCATGGGCTTAACATGACGCACGCCGTGTGTCAGTTACCACATCAAGCGCTTACAATATTAAACATCAATTAATCATCCGTAGTTAGAGGCTTGGCGATCTCCTATAACGGAAAGACAGGATAGAAGCCAAACGGCTTCTATCCTGGTAGGCGATTAGTTAAACCAACCGCTATCATCGCCAGAGCTGCTTTCGCTCTCTTGCTTGTGCTGGTCAAACTCTTCTTCAGTGACCCGGCCGTCACTGTCGCTGTCCATTTGCTGGAACTCATCGGTGGTGATGCCAGCTTCATCGGCCGCTTGCTGATCAATGTAGCCTTCGTCTTGCTTATCAAGCTCCGAGAACTCCCGATCGGTCGCGGGAACAGTTGCGCTATCGGTGGTCATCCCTCCGGTGGACGTTTCCCCTGTGGTCCCAGTGGTTCCCGTTTGGGCCATTACAGAAGATCCGGATGCCAGCAATAACGACGCGATAATTGCATAAAACGTTTTCATAGCATTCCTCCATTGATAGTACTGAGATGTTGCTTTACCTACATGGCAGATTTGCGCATGGGCCTAGTACTACGCATGGACTATGCCATTCTTTTTATTTCTATATAAAACATGTACATAGGAAAACGGCGATGGTCTGCGCAATTATTGGAACGACAGCACTGTTGCCGATTGGCAACGAATTGAAAACTCCACCTAAAAAATTTTCCGACGTCCATATCTTTTTGACGACTTTGCCGACTCGGCCAACGGGTTCTTCGTTTCATGACGTGTGCGGTCCCACTGGATAAAATTGTGGCTTTTTGGCAACAAGGATTTTGCTTCTTTCTTGGGGCTTCGGGTAGTATTGAAGTGTTGCTGTTGGCAATTGGCAACAAGCGATCAATGCTCGTAACGAACGGCGACAAGTGCTGCGTAAAGGAATGAGAGGGCATAAAGAGGGCATGACAGGGAATGAGAAATGGACGCAACGTACTGTCCCTATTCCAACAGTGGCTGTTGATTGCCGTCATTTCTATGATTCCTGTCTTAGTCGTGGTGAGTTACGCCACATGGTCTTTCTATCACCAGATACGTGTCCACAACCAAGTGGTAGACGCCACGGATTATGCCAATCATTTGCGCGCTCTTATCAGCGAGCAATTAAGAGATCTTGAACGTAATGCTCGCCAGTACCGTTTATTGAGGGACGAGCGTTTCGCGCAAACCTACGAGCGGATGCTGGCCAATTTGCGTCAAGTGGATTTCGGCACTAAGGGCGAATCACTACGAGATGACGCGACGCTGTACTTGGGGTCTGAGAGGTTGGATGAAGGGAATGCAACACTGGACCGTGCCCACATGATGCTTAGAGAGCTTCTGTTTCAGTTGCAGAGGCGCCCGCTGGTCGGCTTGGACGAGGAGGGGTTCTCCGAACTGTTCGCCAACATGAGCCATTTCCGAGTAGAGTTTGATCAACAAATTTCTGTACACATCCAGCGCCTAACCGAGCAGAGCGAGGCGGATCTGCAATCGATACTTTGGCGTCTTTCCTTGATGGGACTGGTCGCGTTGCCCCTCACCCTGGTGCTCGTCGGTCTGGGTTTTGTTCAAATGATTCGACCGCTGAGGCGTCTCTCGTCGACGATTTTGAGTCTGGGCCACGGTGACTGGCATACCTCAATTTACATACCGGGGCCTCGGGATTTTCAGGCTCTTGGCGATCGTTTGGAATGGCTGCGCAATCAGTTATTGGAAACCGAGCGACAAAAGCAGGCGTTCCTGCGTCATGTTTCTCATGAATTGAAAACTCCTCTGTCGGCGATTTTGGAAGCCGCCTCATTGCTGTCTGACGAGGTTCCGGGCGAGATCAATGCGCAACAGCGGGATGTGTTGAGGATATTGACTTACAACTCGCAAAACCTGCAGGAATTAATTCAGCAGTTGCTGAATTACAATGTAATCACTCACAACTTTCAGCTCCAGCAATCCCCTGTAAACATCATGAACATGTGTGAAAGGCTCGGTCGGCGTCTGGATCAGAAGAGTACGACACATCATGTGCATTGGGATTTTGAAGGCGCTCCAGAGACCGTCATTACCGATCCCCAGCTGCTGGAAATGATTCTCTCCAACCTCTTGGCCAACGCGTTTCATTTCTCGCCCTCTGGCGCGGTGGTAAAAGTGCGCTGGGGCCGGAATGAGGACGGCCTGTCGCTGTGTATTGAGGACCAGGGGCCGGGAATTGCTGAAGATGAGCAGGTGCGGATTTTTGAACCGTTTTTTCAGGGCAGCGCTCATCGACGGCACGGGCCGGTCCAAGGCAGCGGTGTTGGGCTCAGTATCGTAAAAGAATCGGTGCATAATTTGGAAGGACGAATTGGACTTGAGTCGAGGGTGGGCGAGGGCTGCTGTTTCCATCTCTGGTTACCGATTGCGACGGAGACAGTGTAACGATGCGCCCTCGTCGTCTGGTGTTGTGGGCACTGACCGGAGCTGTCTCAGCCTGTGCGATGCCGCCAACGCATGTGCTAACGGAGGTTTACCGTGAGCCTGAATCCGTTCAGTTTGCAGTGGACGCTGAGCAAAATGCCGAGCCTTTTACGAGCGTGCAAAGCATGCTGGCCTACCGGAGCGGTGTTTGCGCCCTGCCGGAACAGCAGCAGGCGTCGTTGCTGCAAGAGTTTCGAGTCGAACGCAGCGACCGGGCTACCTTGGGCATACTCATGCTGGCGAGTTGCTCGCCGGACCAAACCCCCGGCCTATTAGCCAACCACTTAGTTAAAGCGGGCGCAATAGAACATGCTCCGCCGGGACTGCACGAGCTGCTCGCACTCATGGGTGCACAGTTGCGCTCCTACGCGTTGGTGGAGCGTCGGTTGCGCGACACGGAGCATCGGCTGGAGCGAATGATTACGGGGCTACGTGAGATAGAAGCCCAAATGGGTGGAGGTGATCACTGATATGACGACACAGTCTGGGACCGCAGCGAAGATACTGGTGGTAGATGATGATCCGAGTATGCTGCAACTTCTCAGTATGCGCCTGGGGGCACTTGGCTATCACGCCCAGTGTTGTACCAGTGGCCGTGAAGCGCTGGCCAGTTTGCGGCGGAACCTTCCGGACGTGGTCGTGACGGATCTGCGCATGGAGCCCATGGATGGCATGATGCTGTTTACTCAAATTCAACAGCAGTGGCCGAACATTCCCGTGGTTATGCTTACGGCCCACGGATCGATTCGGGAGGCGGTAAAGGCGACCCAGCAAGGTCTGTTTTCGTTTTTAACCAAGCCAGTCGATAACCAGGAGCTGCAGCGCGTCTTGGCGCAGGCGGTGGAAATCGGCTGTGGTCCCGGCCCCGCAAAAGGCTGGTCAGATCATATACTTACCCGCAATGACCAGATGCTAAAGCTTTTGGAGCAGGCGCGTTTGTTGGCGCGCAGCAACATCAGTGTGTTGATTCATGGCGAGAGCGGGACCGGCAAAGAGTTGCTTGCTCAAGCGCTGCACCAGGCCAGCCAGCGTCACGACAAACCGTTCGTGGCGGTCAACTGTAGCGCTATTCCTGAGAATCTTTTGGAGTCCGAGTTGTTCGGGCACGTGAAAGGGGCTTTTACTGGCGCTGTACAAAATCGGGACGGCCTGTTTCTGGCGGCCAACGGCGGCACTCTTTTTCTGGACGAAATTGGCGATATGCCTGCTCCGCTCCAAGTCAAACTGCTGCGGGTGCTTCAGGAGCAAACAATACGACCCGTGGGGGGCAGCGAGGACCGGCCTATTGATGTTCGTGTCTTGTCCGCTACGCACCGCGATCTGGTCCAGGCGATCAGCGATCAAGAGTTTCGCGAAGACCTTTACTATCGTTTGAACGTGGCGAACCTGACACTGCCTCCCTTGCGCGAGCGCAAAGACGACATTGTGCTTCTGGCCAAAAATTTTCTCGAACGCATTGGCAAACGCAATCAGGAGCCGGTTAAACAGATATCGCCTCAGGGCCAACAACTCTTGGCTCAGTACCCCTGGCCGGGTAATGTACGTCAGTTGCACAATGTCATTGAGCAAGTGGTGGCTCTGTCATCGACGCCAGTGATTCCAGATACCATGATCATGGATGCGCTGCCCGGAGAAAGCACGCCCGTGCCGATGCCTCTGAACGACGCAAAAAAGCAATTTGAACGGGACTATCTGGTGCAGTTGCTGCATGCCACCAAGGGCAACATTAGTGAGGCGGCCCGGTTGTCCGGCCGCAATCGATC
>Ga0209487_1002618_pt1 | contig 14536 bp, 14 predicted proteins | sample Poulit2012_FD_187524 | JGI IMG/M metagenome (GOLD analysis project Ga0209487, IMG submission 187524) | Agricultural soil microbial communities from Georgia to study Nitrogen management - Poultry litter 2012 (SPAdes) (version 2) | ecosystem: Environmental > Terrestrial > Soil > Agricultural land... | reverse complement strand
CAGTGGAAATGAGACAACTTAAGGCTCCACTTGAAGGTCTATTATTTGCGAGCGGAGACGAAGGGATTACTATTAAACAGCTTACCAAGGTGCTGAGAATTAATGCAGAGGAAATTGAGGTACTGTTGGATGAACTAAAGCAAGATTATTTGGACGAAAATCGCGGTATTATGATTATGCAATCTCACGAGGTATATCATCTAACAACTAAACCCGAACATAGTAGTTATTTCAAGAAGTTATTAGAGACCCCGCAGTCATCCCGCATGTCTCAAGCAGCTTTAGAAACATTAGCAATTATTGCATATAATCAACCCATCACAAGAACAGAAATAGAAGATATAAGAGGAGTAAAGAGTGATCGCCCTATCCAAACATTGATGTCAAGGTCATTAATTGAGGATGTTGGACGAAGAGAAACGGTAGGACGACCTATTTTATTTGCGACAACCAAAGACTTCTTAACGTATTTCGGCTTAACCTCCCTTGATGAATTACCACCTTTACCTGAAAATGTGGATGATGAAGAAATTGAGCATGAAGCCGATTTATTCTTTGAAAAATTTAATGAAAATTAAAAAGACATAATGTAAAGTATAGCCCCTCTTTGAAGAGGGTTTTTTTAATGCATTTAGTCTAATAAAACGCACTGTGATCAACTTATTTTCATCCGACTATTGAGCAACGTTGTTAAAATTATCTTTTTTAATCATATAGATCTTGTCCGCGCATAAAATATAGTGACTCAATTTTAGGAGGAACCTTATTATGCGCCCAGTCTATTTAATAATATGCTCAAGCATCCTATTGCTTGTTATGACAGTAACCAGTTATGCACAAGCTAAAGTGGATGTTTCTGCTGAAGCTTCCATTTTATTAGATCAATCAACAGGTGACGTTTTATATGAGAAAAACGCACATAACAAACAGCAAATTGCAAGTATCACCAAAATAATGACTGCTATTATCGCTATTGAGTTGGGTCAAATGAATGAAGAGACTAAAACAAGTAGACGAGCGATATATACAGAAGGCTCATCTATCTACTTGGAACAAGGTGAGAAAATGACGATAGAAGATTTGCTATATGGCTTAATGCTCCGCTCAGGAAATGACGCGGCGGTGGCCATTAGTGAACACATTGGCGGAAGTGTTGAAGGTTTTGTTCATTTGATGAATGAAAAAGCAAAGTGGCTTGGAATGACTAATACCCAATTTGCAAACCCACACGGTCTCACAGATGAAGACCATTATTCAACGGCGTATGATATGGCTATTCTTATGCAGTATGCGATGGCTAACGAAGAGTTCAGGAAAATTTCAGGGACAACTTCCTACCAGGCTGAAAACAGAACTTATTACTGGCAAAATAAAAATAAGTTTTTAACTAAGTATTATGAATATAGTACAGGGGGAAAAACAGGTTTCACTAAGAAATCTGGTAGAACGCTTATTACTACTGCTAAAAAAGACAATGTCGAACTTATCGCAGTTACTCTAAATGCTCCTGATGATTGGAATGATCATACTGTCCTATACGAGTGGGGATTTGAAAACTATAATGTAGAATCCAGTAATCTATCGATGATAGAAGATAAAAAAACAGAAACAGTGGATAGAAATATATTAACAGATGCTGTTATTATTTATAAAAAGTTAATAGGATTTAACCTCAATGATTAATTATATTTGGGCTGGCATGGCTGCTGTAGGTATTGTTTATGCAATGATAAACGGAACAGTGGACGATGTGAATGAGGCTATATTTGAAAGCGCAAGTGAAGCTGTGACATTATCTATTGGACTAATTAGTGTACTAGTTTTTTGGCTTGGTATAATGAGAGTAGCGGAAAAAGCGGGTATTTTAGATGCGATTGCAAAACTATTTAAACCAGTCATCAAAAAAATTTTCCCAGAAATCCCCGAAGACCACCCGGCAATTGGATATATTCTTTCAAATATTACAGCAAATATGTTCGGTTTAGGCAATGCTGCCACGCCAATGGGAATAAAAGCAATGGAACAAATGAAGCAGCTTAGTGGATCTGATACCGCTTCAAGATCCATGGTGACATTCCTAGCTTTAAATACATCTGGATTAACCTTAATACCAACGACTGTTATTGCTATTCGAATGCAGTATGATTCCGTTTCACCAACGGAAATTGTAGGCACCACTATTATCGCTACAATTATATCAACAGTCAGTGCCCTCTTAATAGACCGTTATTTTTATTATAGAAGCGTGTGGAGGAAATAGTATGGGATTAATCACTCAAATTAGCATATGGGTTATTCCTTGTTTCCTGTTAGTTGTCCTTCTAGTTGCGAGTTGGAAAAGAATTCCCGCGTATGAACTTTTTGTAGAAGGAGGGAAAGAAGGTGTCAAAATGGCATTTTCTCTTCTTCCTTTTTTAGTTGGCATGATTGTATCCATTTCAATTTTACGAAGTTCCGGGGCTTTGGATGCATTTATAACTCTTATTTCTCCGGTCCTTACTTTTGTTGGAATCCCACCTGAAATCCTTCCTTTAGCTGTTGTTCGACCTATATCCGGTACGGCCGCGCTAGGAATGACAACGGAATTAATTGATTCTTATGGACCGGACTCATTTATTGGAAGGCTAGCTTCGACTATGCAAGGAAGTACAGATACGACACTTTATGTGTTGACAGTATATTTCGGAGCTGTAGGAATTAGAAGGATGGGAAATGCATTAAAAGTTGGACTGCTAGCAGATGTCGTCGGAATTATTGCATCAATTGTCATCGTCTCGATTGTATTTTAAATATTTTCGTAGCGTTAATATTATATTAGCGCTTTTTTTGTGTTAAAATGACACTTGTCATTAGGATATTATATGTCTACAGAAATCAAATTTGTATGGTTAATAAGAATAAGGGAAATGATGGTGGTTAGATGTCAAATTCATTAGAACGGCTTCAAAAAGTAATTTCCCAAAGTGGGATTACGTCCAGAAGAAAAGCGGAGCAGTTAATTGTTGACGGAAAAGTAAAAGTAAATAATAAAGTAATTAGGGAACTTGGTACAAAAGTATCTAAAACAGACAAAGTTGAAGTTAATGGGGTAGAAATAGAAAAAGAACAACTTAGATATTATTTATTATATAAACCACGAGGCGTTATTTCTAGTGTGAAAGATGATAAACATAGAAAAGTTGTCACTGATATATTAGCAGATATTCCGGAGAGGATTTTTCCTATCGGCCGGTTAGATTATAATACTTCTGGTATCTTACTGTTAACGAATGATGGAGAATTTGCCAATCTTTTAATGCATCCAAGACATGAAGTTGAAAAGGTGTATCTCGCTAGAATAAAGGGTATACCCACAAAAAGAGAGCTAGGTAAACTCTTAGCGGGAGTCAAAGATAATAATGAAATCTTAAAGGCTAAACATTATCAAGTTATTACAACGGATAGTAAAAAAGGGGTAATGGAATTAGAATTAACTTTAAATGAAGGAAAAAATAGGCATATTAGAAGAATGATGAATCAGATTGGCTATCCTGTGACTAAGTTGAAACGGATTAAATATGGCCTATTAACGCTAAAAGACCTTAGTATTGGACAATACCGTCCTCTTAATCCTAAGGAAGTAAAGCAAATGAGAAACTTAGCATTGAAAAATGTTGAAGATTAGTCATAATTTACACTGTGACAAAGTGGTATAATGGTTCGAGGAGTGATGATAATGAGCCTAGAACAAGCTAGAAATAGAAAGAAAGATAAAAAGCGTAAACGATTTATATTTAGAACGACAATTCTATTAATTCTTTTAGCTGCCATCGTTTATGCGTTAATCAGTAATTTTCAAAAAGACAAGTCTATCTATGGTGTTGGTGATGAGGCACCTGATTTCCAGTTAACACAAATCAATGACGAAAATGATATAGAAACAGTTAAATTGAGTGATTTTAAAGGGAAAGGCGTTATGCTTAACTTCTGGGCGACATATTGTAAGCCATGTGAAGCGGAAATGCCTTATATGGAAGAACTTTATCCAAAATACAAAGATAAAGACGTGGAAATCATTGCAGTAAGTTTAGATGCTGCTCCATTAGTTATACATAAATTTATCAATAAATATGATCTTACTTTCCCAATACCACATGACTCTAAGGGGCAGGTCATGGATTTATATAAAATCGGACCTATTCCAAGCACTTTCTTTATTGGACCAGACGGTAAGATAGTCGATAAAGTAGAAGGCGCTTTAACCCTAGATAAATTGGAGGGGCATTTACAAGAAATCCAACCATAAAGAAGCAGTAATTTTAATTGAGAGGGATTTTGTATGAAAAAAATAAAATGTGAATGCGGGCACGTCAATCCGGAAGGAACGGTTCTTTGTGAAGCTTGTGGTAAACCGATCGAAGAGAATCAGCATATTGATGGAAATGATCAGACACAACTCTTAAATATGCGTTATGACGGAAGCGCCAGGCGCTCACAAACTTATAATAAATCAATTGTAGATAAGGTCTGGAGTTTCTTTTCTTCAGTAAAAGTTGGTGTATGGTTAATAGTTATTGCGTTAATTGCTTCAGCATTTGGAACTATTTTTCCACAAGAAATGTATATACCCCCTGAAGCTGTTTCAAGAGACCCAGCTGTGTTTTATGAAGCGCGTTACGGACTCTTAGGTAAAATATATTATCAATTAGGATTCCATAATCTCTATAGTTCATGGTGGTATATGATTTTGATAGCCTTAATTGGTGTATCTTTAGTAATCTGTAGTCTTGATCGTTTTATACCTTTACGTCGTGCTTTAAAAATACAGAAAGCTAAGCGACACAAAACTTTTCTAAAAAGACAACGTTTGTATAGTGAAAGTAAAGAAGTCCCTAAAGAAGAGTTAAAGCTAGTTAAAGAAAGACTTGAAGAACGAAGATATAAGGTAAGAGAAGAAGATGGCCATCTTTTAGCAGAAAAAGGAAGGTTTTCAAGATGGGGACCTTATGTTAACCATATAGGATTAATAATTATTCTCTTAGCAGCCATCCTCCGTATGACGCCATTATTATTTTTGGATGACTATATTTGGATTCGAGAAGGAGAAGAGCTTGTTATACCAGGAACTGATGGGGAATATTACATTGAAAATAAAAAGTTTACTTTAGAGACGCATGATGCGGAAGATGAACGTTTTAAAGATGCAATAGAAAAAGAGGGCATGATTGCTAGTAATTATCAATCCGATGTTATTATATATAAAGTGAAAAATTCAGATGTAGTTGGAGCAGAGCCTGAGTTAGAAAAATACAAAGAGGATAGTTTACGTTTAAATCAACCTTTGAAATTTGATGGATATACATTGTACCAAGCAGGCTACCAACTTAATGAATTTAAAAATATGACCTTTAAAATATATGATGTTGAGGATCAGGATCAAAAAGCACTTGATGAATTTACAATAGACCTTACCGAACCAGAATCTGTTTATGAACTAGAGAATGGGTTCCGAGTAGAAGTTGTAGAATATTTCCCCGATTATTATATGGATGGGGATGAACCAAGATCTGAAACCAAGTATCCAAAAAATCCGGCGTTTATGTTTGAAATTACGCCACCAGACAGCAATGAATCGGAAATTAGCTTTGTTGGAATCGGTAAAAATATCAGCCCAACGGGAGAAAATAATTTTAAACTAGGCATAGAAAATTTTGAAAGTCGCGATGTCAGTGGTATAACTGTAAGACGTGATTACACCATACCGTTCTTTATATTGGGTGCAGCTATTTTTATGATTGGTGTTATCCAAGGTATGTACTGGTACCATAGAAGAATATGGGTGCATCCGACAGATCAAGGTGTATTATTAGCAGCACATACGAATAAAAACTGGTTTGGAATCCAAAAAGACATAGAGAAAGCCATTGAAGGAACACATATTAATATGGTAGATGACCAAAGAGGACTTGATGAATAGACTGTCAGGAGGGAAATAATGACTTTACTAAAGATAAGTAGTGCTATGCTTTTCACAGCATTTATGTTTTACTTGGTGGCAACAATATTCTTTGGAGCGACCATTCGAGATAAACGTACTGATCATAAGAGGAAAACGTTAGCAGGTAAGATTGGTATTACCTTGACGATTATAGGATTCTTAGCACAAGTGACTTACTTTATTACAAGATGGATAGCTGGAGGACATGCTCCAGTTAGTAACTTATTTGAATTCACGACATTCTTGGGAATGACACTTGTATTTGCTTTTATTATTATTTACTTTATTTATCGTTTAGGTGCTTTGGGCTTATTTGCCCTTCCTATAGCGATGTTAATTATTGCATATGCAAGTATGTTTCCAACCAATATATCGCCGTTAGTTCCATCGTTGCAGAGTAACTGGCTTTGGATTCACGTAACGACTGTTTCATTGGGTCAAGGTATTTTGTCCATTAGCTTTGTAGCTGGATTAATTTACTTGATTCGCCAAGTTGACCAAACAGTTCGAAGTAAAAGAACAACGTGGTTAGAAATTGTCATGTACTTGTTAGTATTAACGGTAGGTTTTGTAGGTATTACTTCAGCATTTACTTTAACTGGGTATAGTGCAGAATTTGAATATTTAGATGAAAACACAGGAAATGTAGTGACGACTGAATATCACTTACCAGCCATTGCTGCTCCAAACGGCGGTGAATTACTTACAAAAGATGCAATGGAGCCATGGTTTGAGACCCCTGCATGGATGCACGGAGCCGATGCAGGTAGAAAATTCAATACAGTTCTTTGGTCATTCATTACTGGATCGATTTTATATGGGGTTATCCGGTTGATTACAAGAAGACGAATTGCTGCCGCAATACAGCCTAAGCTTCAAAATATTAAACCTGATTTATTGGATGAAATTACGTATCGGGCTGTAGCGATTGGATTCCCGGTCTTTACTTTAGGTGGCCTTATCTTTGCGGCGATTTGGGCGCAAATCGCTTGGGATCGATTCTGGGGCTGGGATCCTAAAGAAGTATGGGCGCTAATTACATGGTTCTTCTATGCGGCCTTTCTTCATTTACGCTTATCAAGAGGGTGGCATGGAGAAAAATCTGCATGGCTAGCTATTGGAGGATTTGCAATTATCATGTTTAACCTTATTGCAGTAAACTTAATACTAGCGGGATTACACTCATATGCATAAAAGTTAAATTTAATAAAATGAAACATGGCAGGATATCTTGTCATGTTTTTCTTATAAACACTTATCTCATTTTAAAGCATCAAAGGTGTTATATTGTATTTACACTTTTCTTTATACTTTTTCTTTTCAATAGTTTATAATTCAAATAGTATGGTTTAGAGGGGGAATTGAGATGGAAAATGAGGAGAAAATTCTAGTAGTAGATGACGAAGATCGCATTCGTCGACTCTTACGCATGTACCTTGAACGTGAAGATTATTTTATAGATGAAGCTGATAATGGAAATGACGCACTTGAGCTTGCACTTGAAAATAACTATGATGTTATTCTATTAGATCTAATGATGCCTGGCATGGATGGTATTGAAGTATGCCAGGAATTAAGAAAAGAAAAAGATACACCGGTTATTATGCTTACCGCAAAAGGTGAGGAATCAAATCGAGTTCAAGGATTTGAAGTTGGAACAGATGATTACATTGTTAAGCCTTTTAGTCCCCGAGAAGTCGTATTAAGGGTTAAGGCACTTCTCAGACGTGCGACATCGACTCAATTTGATGAAGTTGATAGTCAAGCTAAAAATATTCTTGTCTTTCCACACTTAACAATTGATCATGACGCCCATCGAGTGACAGCTGATGGTGTCGAAGTTAATCTGACACCTAAAGAATATGAATTATTATGTTTTCTTGCAGAAACACCAGATAAGGTATTTAATCGTGAACAATTACTGAAGGAAGTATGGGAATACGAATTTTTTGGAGATTTACGAACTGTTGATACTCATGTTAAGCGACTACGTGAAAAATTAAATGCAGCATCAAAAAAGGCTGCAAAAATGATAGTCACTGTATGGGGTGTCGGATATAAATTTGAGGTAGATGATGCCTAATGTTCTGGAAAAGTGTAGTAGGAAAACTAGCAATAACGATTTTATTGCTAGTTTCTTTTGTGTTATTTATCTTAACGATGTTGTTAATGGAGTTTTTTGAAAACTTCCATATACAAGAAGCAGAAAAGGACATGCTCCAAACGGAAACGAAAGTATCAATTATGGTGGAAACCTATGATGATCACTCTATGATGATTGATACGGTTAAACGTGTGAAAGATCCTGAAAGTAGAGTTGTCATTGTATTTGATGACAATACGGATTGGACCTCAGATAGTAGTGATCAAAGCCTTTCTAGTATAGATTATAATTGGATAAAACATGAAGACGATTTAAGTGATGTATTAAATGAAAATAAAGATGTGAAAAAACAGTTGATGTTGCCAGGTAGTGAGGTTGAGGCAATGATTGTCGGTACACCAATAGAAAATCATGGTGCTGTGTTTGTTTACCAATCATTAGATGTCATTGACCAAACTAAAGCAGAGACAACTAAAATTATATTTTTAGCTGCAGGAATTGCAATTGTTTTAACAACTATTTTTGCATTCTTTTTATCAACAAGAATCACTGCTCCTCTTATTAAAATGCGAGAAGCTGCATTTGATTTAACGAGAGGGGAATTCAATACCAAGGTGCCTATTTTAACACATGATGAAATTGGAGAATTAGCTATCGCTTTTAACCGAATGGGAAGACAGTTGAAGTTTCATATTAATGCGCTTAGACAAGAGAAGGAACAATTATCAGGTATTCTTAGTTCGATGGCGGATGGGGTAGTTACTTTAAACCGTAACGGAGAAATGATTATTACAAATCCACCAGCCGACCATTTTATTGATGATTGGTACTTTGAGAATAATATACCAATATCTAAGAAAGATAATCGCCTGCCTTATGAACTTAATACTATCTTACAAGAAGTGATTCACGGTGAAAAAGAAGTTTTGGAAGAGATCAAACTACAAGGCCGAACTTGGGTTATGATTATGACGCCATTGTATGATCAAAATTATGTGCGTGGTGCGGTTGCTGTCGTTCGCGATATGACTGAAGAGAGACGCTTAGATAAATTAAGAAAAGACTTTATCGCTAATGTTTCCCATGAACTAAGAACGCCAATATCAATGCTGCAGGGTTACAGTGAAGCGATTGTAGATGATGTGGCTGAATCGCCAGAGGAAAAAAATGAGTTAGCTCAGATTATTTATGAGGAATCTATGCGTTTAAGTCGCTTAGTCAATGATTTACTTGATTTGGGACGTATGGAAGCGGGGCATGTTGAAGTACGTAAGGAACAAGTAGAAGTAACTGCTTATGTCGAACGGATTGTCAAAAAATTCTTAGGGGTTTCTGAGGATAACCATGTTGATTTGCAATTGACCAAAGACATGGAACAAGATTCAGCAACATTTGATCCTGATGCTGTTGAGCAAGTGTTTACAAACTTAATAGATAATGCGATCAGGCATACAAAGGAAAATGGTTTTGTCCATGTCCATATACTTAATAATAAAGAAGAATTTAATGTATCAATCCAAGACAATGGAAGTGGGGTTCCTGAGGAAGACTTGCCATTTATCTTTGAACGTTTTTATAAAGCCGATAAGGCCAGAACGAGAAATGGGCAGAAGAAAGGAACCGGTCTAGGCCTAGCTATTGCAAAAAATATTGTTGATGCTCATGACGGTGTTATTACAGTTAAAAGTAAACAAAACCAGGGAACTACTTTCAATTTTAAGATTCCTCAAAAGTAATCCGCTCGAGTTTCTTTAACTGAGAGGGTCGATTATAATGGCCCTCTTTTCTTAATGATATTTTTTGGGAATTCCTATTATTTCATACACCAGTAGGCTGTAAAATTTCACAATTTCCTAGATCATGGTACATAACACTATAAAAATTAGTGTTAATCTTCTATAATAAAGTATAACTTAATCAACTATCGGCTTAAGATATTAAAATGTCGAGATGGGATGTATGTTCAGTGTTTTTAAAAGGTATTATCTTATACTGTCAATCTCATATAAAGCAATCTAGAAGCATCTTTTCTATTTTTCATTTGTTAAAAGGGAAAAGAGGCATACAAACAGTACATGATGCACATTTATTTCGGCTTAAACATCTGTTCGGAATATATCCTACATTAAGCAAAATTTCTTTTGAAAAAGAAATTGAGGCCTTAATTAATAAGGAGTACTTAATGCATGCTGAGCAAGAAAACGTTTATTCATTGACCAGCAGAGCCTTTACGTGGTTAAGTGTACATCAAAGAGAACTTCGTTTAGAATATTTTAATGGATTAAGTCATCATCAGATTACAGATACTTTTTTTGATCGTCTGCTTTTGTTTATTCAAACATACACAAATATACAAATGAATTTTTATTCATTTATCCCTGTCAGAGATAGCACTTCTATTACTTCCTGGCTTAAAGATTACTATAAAAAAACAGTCAACGTTCATGCAGATGAAATATTATTTATCTTATATACTGATTTAGATAAGTTACTTAAAAAAATTACAGAAAATGAAGCGCATTTTTTCATAGACCATCTGTCAGGATATAAAAAGTATGGTATGACAACAAGTCAACTTTCTAAGAAATATAATATAAACATAATAGACTTACCACTCTTACGTACAGCTATAATACATAAGATGTTAACGATTATTAATAAGGATAACAATCAATTTAAAATATTGCCTGCTTTAATTCCAGAAAGAGTGGAAAACACATTTATTACCAATACAACGATGACAACTTATAACTTATTAAATGCGGGTTTTTCACCAGAAGAAATTAAAGTTAGGAGAAACTTGAAACTTAATACCATTTATGATCATATTGTTGAAATTTCTCTTTTTGATAAGACATTTAATATCGATGACTATGTGAGTGAATCTGCAGTTCAAGAAATAAAGGTGGCTATTTCAGATACAGACTCATATAAGCTAAAGGATATTAAGGAAAAAGTCTCTGGTGAGATATCCTTTTTCCAAATAAGATTGGTATTAACGCGTATAGGCTAAAACAATTAAGATTTAGGTGGTTTTAATGATACACATATCAAGCCTTGGCAACAGTTTAAAAGAATTTAATATCTCGACGTTTAGACAAGGGCAAGAAGAAATCATTACAGATGTACTAAATGGGAATGATGTCTTAGGTATACTACCAACAGGAAGTGGGAAATCTTTATGTTACCAATTACCTGCCAAGTTACTTGAGGGAACTACAATTGTAGTTTCTCCATTAATATCTTTAATGCATGATCAGGTAAAACAACTAAAAGCCAAACATTTTAAAGAAGTTATTGCATTAAATAGCTCGATGAATTATATAGAAAGAAAAAATACGTATAGACATTTACACTCATATAAGCTTATTTATATGTCACCTGAACTTTTGCAAAACGAGGAATTACTGAACTATTTAACGCAAATTAAGATTAGCTTATTTGTAATCGATGAAGCCCACTGTATTTCCCAATGGGGACATGAATTTCGACCAGATTATTTAAAGTTAGAATCAATTATTAACCGTTTAGGGAATCCTCCTATCCTCGCTTTAAGTGCGACAGTTACAGAAACAGTGCAAGCTGATATTGTTAAAACTTTAAAAAGACCACATATGATTAAACATGTTTATCCGATTGATCGGACAAACATAGCCTTTACAATACAAGAAGTTTCCAATAATACTGAGAAAATGGAATTTATTTTAAAATTACTCCATCATAAACGTGTTCCTACGATAATCTATTTTTCAAGTCGTGCAGTCACTGAAAAAGTTGCTAATTTACTTTCAACTGAATTACCTCATTATGAGATTGCTTTTTACCATGGAGGGATGGATCAAAACGATCGGGTTATTGTTCAACAGCAATTTATGAATAATCAATTAGATGTTATTTGTTGTACAAGTGCCTTTGGTATGGGAATTGATAAACCAAATATTCGATTAGTCATTCATTATCATATGCCCAATCAAATCGAATCATATATTCAAGAGGTTGGAAGAGCAGGACGAGACGGAAAAGAATCTCTAAGTGTTTTGTTATATAGTCATAATGATAAATACATTCCATTAAATATAATCGACAATGAACTTCCATCTGAAGATGAAGTCAACATAACATTCAAAAAGATTTATGATATATATAGTAAAAATAAAGTCCTCCCACCAAAGGAAGAAGAGATCCTAGAGATATTGCAACTGGGAGAAATTAAATGGCGTTTTTTGCAATATCAAATGGAACGATATGGTATTATAAAAGATAAAATTGTTCAGTATAATGCTAATAGTTGGGACGAAGCACGACAGAAAATTAAAAAACTAATAAAAGATCGACAACTGTTGAAACAAAGAAAATTAAATGAGATGCTTGGGTGGATTCATGAAGATCACTGCCTAAGGAAACGCTTATATAAGCCATTTCAACATTCTTATCAACCAGCATTATATCAATGTTGCAGTAATTGTGGTTACTCATTGAATGATTGGATGCCTGAGCAGACAATGGCCATGCAGAAAAAATATCTCAGTTGGCACCAGAAATTGAAAAATATATTGTTGATTGAGGGAGATTATGAAGCAGAGTGAAATAATCAAACTACTTTCAGATAAAGACTTGAAGCGATCATTGATTCTCTCACAATCACTCTTCCTTGCTTTATCTTTAATAGGTAGTATCCTACTATTTGAAAATATAACAGATTGGTTTTCCTTCTTTCAGATAGAATTGAAAGAGATCATTGTTTATGGTTTATTACCTGGAATACTTATTGTCCTTATCGATTTAATATTAATGTATGTTTTGCCCAAAAAATACTATGACGATGGCGGCATTAATGAACGAATATTTACAAGTTTAAACTACAGTGAAATATTTTTTATTTGTATTTTGATAGCAGTTTCTGAAGAGCTGTTGTTTAGAGGCGTTCTTCAAACTACATTTGGCTATATACCTGCAAGTGTTATTTTTGCTTTAGTTCATGTCCGTTATTTATCAAAGCCTGTCTTACTTATATCAGTTTTGTTAATTAGTTTTTTTATTGGATACTTGTTTGAAGTAACTGGAAATTTATATGTCACCATTTTTGCCCATTTTACGGTCGATTTTATTTTAGGCCTAGTTATTCGTTATCAAAAATGAGGTGTGGTTAATGAACAAATCAGTGGACGAAGATCAAGCAACCGAACTAAGGAAGCTTATTAGTGAAGTTGAAACGAAAGATGATGTGAAAAATCCAGCTAATGAAGAACAAAAGCAAGAACCTCGTCGGCAAATAGATGTTCTTGACTTACCACCGCGTAAAGAGATACATAGCAAAAAGAAATCTCGGGTTCATTTTAAATTAAATCGCTCTGTATTACGCTTAATTGTTGTTTTCCTTTTAGTAGTTGCAGTAATCGTGGGGGTCATATATTTATTTGAAAATGATTTATTGCAGCTTGCATTATTTCTGGAAACCATATCATATAACATTTCATAGTATGCATTGAACATGGTCATATATCATAACTATAAACTATGTCAGTGTTTAACACATTTACGGTTAAGCTTTAATATAACTATTAATAAGTATTTAATTTTGTGAAATTCGAATTAAGAATGATTGTCAGTGGTTAGAGGAGGAATATGGATGCGTATCGAAAGGTTGTCAAACCATCAATTTAAAATCTTTTTAACTTTTGATGATTTAAATGAGCGTGGTTTTAATAAAGAAAGTTTGTGGATTGATCTTGATAACGTACGAGATCTTTTTAGTGACATGATGTACGAAGCAAGTGATGAAATAGGCTTTGAACTGTACGGGAGCCTACTGATTCAAGTACATTTAATGCAATCCCAAGGTATGCATATAATTGTTACGCAAAAAGTTGAAGACTATGAGATAGATGAAGATTTTATTGAAATGAAGGTTACATTAAATGAAAGTAAAGAACTCATTTTTAAATTCGAAGAGTTTGAGGATATTATTAACGGTACTCATCACCTATCATCATTTTCATTAAAAGAAGCAGCCATATATTATTTCAATGACCATTATTATATGATCATCGAAGACGAAACAGAGTCACCTGATAAAGAAGATCTCATTGCCATCATGGCTGAATTCTCTACTCCAAGTATTACGACCTCTTATCTTATTAAAGAATATGGAAAGTCGATATTTCAGACAAATGCAATCCAAGAGATCCTACACTATTTCGAATGAATTGTTGTGTGATGAACGTCTCTAGGTAACCGCTTTCAATTGCACGGGATTAATATATTTAAATAGCTTTATTTAATTGCATATTTATCATGAAGGTGTATACTAGCACATGAGTAAAGCTATTATTATTATAGATTTTGTGGGAGGTAAACTCATGGTAGCCGATAAAGCAGCAGATTCTACCAAGGAAGAAGAAGCAATGGATATTTTGGGTTCAACACGAACTGTTGTAAAAACCGCTTTAGAGAGG
>Ga0209487_1002617_pt1 | contig 14540 bp, 11 predicted proteins | sample Poulit2012_FD_187524 | JGI IMG/M metagenome (GOLD analysis project Ga0209487, IMG submission 187524) | Agricultural soil microbial communities from Georgia to study Nitrogen management - Poultry litter 2012 (SPAdes) (version 2) | ecosystem: Environmental > Terrestrial > Soil > Agricultural land... | reverse complement strand
GTATGAATCCTTTTACTGGAATGTGTTGCGACGAATACAAAGACTAAAGTTAGAATGACGATATTTTTACCGTCTTCGTATTTTTAAAAATCTTTTTGTTAGACCAAGGGATCAGTATGTCCAAAATCGAGAGCTTCAAGAAAATTCTAGTTTCAAAATATCAATTTTCTACATTTTTTATCTAATTTACTAAAACAGCTAATCATTAAACTTCATTTACATTTTTGTTTTGAGGTATGAATAATTCAGGTATTTTATTAATACTTAAAGGCGAAGGGCCAACTTATTGTTATTTATTAATCAATTCATCCTAGCATAAATTACAGTTTACCAGTATGATATTTAAATTTCTAGCACGTAAAAAATCTTAAATTTGCAAATACTTTATAGTGTTGCTAGGCATAGCTATCAAACACTGAGATCCGAGGTACTGATTCACCTTCATACTAGTAAATTATTTCCTGAGAATATCTATCAACTAAACTCTATCACTAAGCGTAATTATAATTCCTGATTAAATTTGTCAATTTGGTAATAAGCAACATATAGAAGCTTTTATTTCGTAATAAAATTTATAATTTCTCAGATTTACTAATAGATTCTCGATAATGAAACATACAATATTTTTTTACTCAGAGTCATTTAAATTGATGACCTACTATAATCAATCTTTTTCCTTCATCGTTTCGATTATTTCTGCCCAAATTGTTATATGTATGCTTTGGATAACATTAGTTATTGAATTAGGTTCACCCCTTTCAGCTTCTTTTATTCCAATTTTGTCAGCTGCCTAACCATAAAAAGTACACGAAATACTTCTCCTCTAGAATTTCTCAAAAAACGAATGAATTCCCTAAACGCCCCCAGCTTTAACAAAAATAAATCTTTATTTACTGGAATTAGTTCGGTAGTAGGTAGTTCCGCTGTTTTTATTGTTAACTTTCCATTATCCACCCATATCTGTATATTCATTAGCTCCTGTGAAGCATAATGCCCTTCATATTGTTTTAACTTTTTTAAAGGAACATCTATCTCTTTTAAATGTATATTGGATTGTTTCACCCCTTTTCCTAAAAAATTTGTAAGTGCACTTGTAGTTAATTCCACTGTTGGAGCAGTTTGTAAATTTGCAAATGCTATCGATGTTAAATTTAATTCAGGTAGGACAAACATCTTAGTTCTTGAACCTTTAATGGCTCCTCCATGTCCTACTAATTTATAACCAAAAAAATCTGGAATGATCCTTAACCCATATCCATAGTATTTCCCTACGTCACATTCAATAAATGGCGTCAGCATTTGTTCAACACTTTCAGGTTTTAATATTCTTACATTTCCACTCTTTCCATTATTTCGGAATATTTCTGCATATTTTAACATATCATTTACTGTTGATTTTAAAAAAGCAGCTGCAATCATGGGTGGCCCTTCCCAGTGATTGTTAGACCTAAAAACTTCTATCTTATTATTAGATACACAAGAGTCATAAATAGTGGTGATATTTTCATAATGTGCTAATTCTTCAAAATAGAACACACTATGATTCATTTTAAGAGGACTCAAAATATGACTTTTCAAATAACTTTCATATGATTGACCACTAACACGTTCAATAATAATCCCTAATAAAGCATAACCATCATTCAAATAACTGAACTCTTTTCCAGGTTCACCTAAAAATTCATAATCTTGATCTGCCATAAAAGATAGCAGTTGTTCTGTGGATTTTATAGATGGAAGTGAGTTAAGTTCCTCTAGCTGTTTAATATTAATATATTCATAGTCATCCTGATCGTTTAAAATACTCCTTTTTAATGTAGCATATAAGGTTGCTAGTGGTGGTATTCCCGTCGTATGTGTCATCAGATGATGAATTGTAATTTTATCAGTATATTCTTTATTAGGTGTTTTAAATTCTGGAATATAGTAGGTTACTGGAGAATGCACAGACAGGTTCCCCTGTTCTTGAAGTTGCATAATAGCGACACATGTTAATGACTTTGTCACAGATCCAATCCCAAATAATGTATCCGAGTTAATAGGTAATTTCTCTTTTACATTACGATAACCATATCCTCTTTCAAAAAACATTTCACCATAAGAAGCTAATCCAATTGTAAAGCCGGGTATCTTATGTTTGTCGACCACTTTTTTACAATAATCATCAAATTCTTGTAATTCCAAACTCTTTTTCATCTCCACACCCCTCGTAAAGACAGTACTAATAGGCTGATAGTCTAAATTATTATTAACTATAAATAGGTTATATTCACCATTTTAATCACTAATTTTTTAAATCAATTTAATTCTTTAGCCTTTCTTATTACTTCTTTTTCCTTCTACCTAAAAATAAATTAAAATTTACTTTCCTAGACGAATAAACTAAAAATTGCTTTTTATTAATCTGTTATTCTCACGGTATTGAATTTATTATCTTTAAAATCTATAATTTAGAAAGTTTTTATCCTTCAACAAATTTAATGATAAAATAAATTTCCTTAAGAGTTTAAATGTATTATCTATATCTTCAAGACTAACTATTTCAATGGGAGAATGTGTATATTTGGATGGAATGGAAACCGCTCCACTACTTATACCTTTATTTGAATTATGGATAGCTCCTATATCTGAATATATCCCCATGAATACTTCTAGCTGATAAGGAATATTAATTTCTTCAGCCGCTATTTTTAATAAATTAGTTATAACAGGGTTAGATATTATAGAATTATCCGCAACTTTTATACAAGGTCCTTTTCCGATAGTTCTCCCATCTATATTGGGAATTCCACCAGCTTCACTTATAGGCGTTGTGTCTACAGAAAGTGCATAATCAGTATTGTAATTTGAAGACAATACCGCCGCACCACGTAAACCTATTTCTTCCTGAACAGTAAATGATATAACTAAATCACCATGTTTTACATCATGACTTTTTAGATATTTCAGTAACATTATTAATATTAAACAGCCAACCCTATTATCCAATGCTTTTCCAACCACTTGATTATTTTCTATTTTCTTTAATTTTGAACCAAAACTAATGGACTGCCCTATATTAATACCTTTTTCAATCACTTCACTTCTTGAAGTAGCTCCTATATCAATATACATATTGTTGTAAGGTGGAATATTGGAACTACTATCCCATTTAACGTAATGGGCAGACCTAGTTCCAATAACGCCATTAACGTTACCATTTTCCGTTTTAATTAATACTGGTTGAGCTAGTAAAATCCTATCTTCGATTCCTCCTAGCTTTTCAAAAAGTATTAAACCATTGCTTTCTATTCCTCTAACTATGAAACCTACTTCATCCGTATGAGCAACCAATAATAGAGATGGAAAATTATTGTCTGTCGCTTTTTTTCTTACTACTAAATTTCCCATTGAATCTATTTGATAATCATCAATATCGTTTTCAATTTCGTTAAAAATTGCGCGAATAACTTCTTGTTCAAATCCACTTGGTCCATGTAAATCGCATAGTTTCTTTAACAGAGTATACACTTTTTTCCTCCCACTTTTTCTGAATTATTAAATGTCATTAGTGTTTCATAAATAATTTTTATTTATTCTTTAAATTATATTTTCCTTGAAGAGATTCATAAAAACAAAAAGGCTCGATCTATTTATAAACTTATTTCATTTATAAATAGATCGATAAATTTCAATGAGTTTGATGTTTTAACCCTAATATTTACTAAATAGGATACCTTCTATAGCATGTCAACTCTAACCATTTTTTTATCTCTACATATTATCTTAATGTCCTAAAAGGACCTATTTTCTAACACACTATAATTATACAAAATTTCATACTTCAGTATTTTAAAAAAATTAAATTCTTTGTGTAACTACTTTTCTCTACTGCACCAATCTAAAATAGTAAATGCTATCATTTTTGTCGCATTAATTAATTCATCAATATGCAAACTTTCATCATTTTGATGCGCTTCTCTAGGATTACCAGGTCCAAAATTTAGTGTAGGAATTCCTACTCTTTCTAGCCAACCCATGTCAGTATGGAAGTAACACCCTTCTAAAAGAGGTTCCTCCCCGATTTCCTCCAAAGACTTTTGACAAGTTTTTACAAATTCATGATCAGCTGATACTTCACCACAGTCAGCATTTACAAGCCATTCTATTACCGGTGGATTTTCTTTAAGCCAAGGATCATTTTGGATGCTATTTTTAATAAACGTTTCAATCTCTTTCTTAACATTACCTCCCCCACCGACTTCATCTCTCTCAGAAGGTAGATATTGTGCATTAAAATAGATTTCTGATTTATTTGCAAATGATGAAGGATATTCTCCAGCTATCACCTGTCCTACAAGCATTTGACATGGTACACTGAGTAATGGATGCGTTTTACGAAGTGCCCAATCTTCATTTAATAAATCAATTTGATCTAATAAATATCGAGTTTTTTCAATCGCGTCAACTGCTTCTCCTTTACGCCAATCACCTTGTGGTAATTCAATATGACCACTTCTTCCTTTCAGAGTAATCTTCCCCCATAAGATGCCTCTACATAATGGAGCAACCTTCATTCCAGTTGGTTCAGTTACCATAGCCGCATCAGTTACGTATCCTCTATCTGCAAAAGCTAATGCACCCATTCCAGATGATTCCTCTTCAACCACAGTTCCTACAGTTACTGATCCAGGAAGTGTAATACCTACTTCTTGAATAGCCTTTAAAGCCATTATCATCGCAGCTACTCCACCTTTCATATCGACAGAGCCACGACCATAAATTTTTCCATTTTCAATATGTCCGCCAAATGGGTCTTTAGTCCATCCAGAAGCTGCCTTCACTGTATCGATGTGACCAAATAACAATAATGATTTACCATTACCTTCACCTTTGATCTTTGCAGCCAAATTAGGTCTTCCTGTAAAATCCCGATCTGCAACGTATCCTGGCATCCCTGTGTATTCAGATAATTCTGCAGCATTTGGTTCCCACATATCTATTTCAGCACCCAATGATTCCATATACATAGCTATCATTTCTTGCACTTCTTTTTCATTCGTAACAGAAGTATCATCTGTAAACCATGGATTAACACTTGGGATTTGCAACAATTCTTGTAAAAAGCTTATAATTTTATCTTCATTGTTGTTAATCCAATTTAAAATTGCATTTTGTTTATCTTTCATTTGTATTCTCCTTTTTAGAACATTATAATAAAAAAATGATAAAGTTAGTCCTATACTTCATCTCCCATATGTGCAGATTCCCAACTTGATTAAAATGAAATAGGTCTCAAATGGGATGTTCTTTTATTTTGAAATGTCCTATTAGTGTTCTTACGAATAGGATGTTTATTTGCAGCTCATGACAGTTTACAATCAGATATTAGATATAATTATCTAAATCTAAAATGAAACTGTCATGTGCCGTATCAATTTTAAAAGACTTTATATATTTTATTTTTAATTTTTAACATTTATAAAGAAAAGGTAACAATTTTATTCCCTTCAAACATCTTAAAAGGGTTAATGATTTCATCTCCAAATCTATCCTTCTTATTTTCTATTGCAAAAATATAGGTTGTAGATTTATCAACTGGATAAGCTGGACTGTGCCAAATACCTTTATTTAATATAATTCCAGTTCCCTGTTTTATATAAAAACATTTAACATTTTCAATTTTAGGCCTTTCATAAGGGTTATAAAGCTCATTATAAGTTGCAACTGGTTGTATAATGTCACCATCTAAAGGCATAAGTAATTCTTTTCTGCTATCATGCCTTTCCATTGAATCAACAATGAAATCACGTTTGAATGTATTTACATACCCAATATAAATATCAGTATCTACTTCCATTGTTTCAACGTAATTCCAACAACTCCAGCCTTCACCAGACTTTGTTGGTTCAGATTTTGGAATTTCAACTATTTTCCCGAATTGCTTAAAGCTATTTTTACTTAATGAATCAATTTTTAGCATTGATTCACCTCCTAAAATTCAAAATCTGATACATTATCTTTATCTACTACCTCATAACCTATTAGTATATTATTTCCTTCAACTTGAATCTCTCCAATTGTAGGAATTTCCATCCCGTCAGTTACTTCTTCTCCATTAGCTAAATGATCTAGTACATATACTGTAGCATAACCAAGTTTTATAGGATCCCAAGTAACCATTCGCTCAATAGTACCATTTAGTACATATTTTTCAACTTGGCTTGGGACTGCAAAGCCAGAAATTTTGATTTGGCCTTCTTCAATTGTTCCTTCACTAATAGCTTGTTCAATTGCTTGAGCGGCAGCAGGTGGTTCTGCACCAGCAAATCCAATTATTCCATCCAAATCGGGATGTGCACTAATTAAATTCTGTGCATTTACAAACGCTTTTTGTTGTTCGTCATCACTTGAAACAGTTGCTACAATCTCAATATCGGGATAATTTTCATTTAAGTATTTTTCTGCAGCTTCAAATTTTAATTTTTGGTTTGACGCTGCTAGATCCGCAACCATGAATGCTACTTTTCCTTTACCGTCTATTTCTTCAGCCATCATTTTAGCGAATTCTGTACCATATATCTCATCTGTAGTTCCAGTAACAAAATACTCCCTATTAGTGTTTTCAGCATCACTATCAAATGTTACTACTTTTGCTCCTTGTGAAGCAGCAGTTTCAAATACTGGTCCAACTGCTTCGGGATCATTTGGTGAAACACCTATACCATCTACTTGACGTGTTAACATGTCTTGAATCATATTAATTTGCTGTGATGAGTCGGTAGTGGATGGTCCATTAAATACCACATCAACGTCCAAATCTTCTCCCGCTTGAACTACACCTTTTTCAACCGCTGACCAATAAGCAGATCCAACAGATTTAGGATTTATAAAGTATGACTTTTTTGTATCTCCACCATCATTTGAATTTGAACCTGAATTATTTTCGGCTTCTGTTTGTCCTTGTGCAGAACAACCAACAACAATTACTAACAATGCAAAAGCTACCAACATTTTTTTAACTAGATTTAATCTCATTATTAATTCCTCCTCATTTATTTTGTCTGCTTACCGCAATTAATATTAAAACTCCTAATATTACAGTTTGAAATAACGCTGAAACACCCATTAGGTTTAAACCATTTCTTAAAATTCCAATTAAGAGAACACCCAAAAATGTTCCAATTAAGCTTCCCCTCCCTCCAAAGATATTGGTGCCTCCTATTAACACTGCTGTTATAACATCGAGTTCTATGCCATCCCCTGCATCTGCCTGAGCACTCGCATACATAGATACATAGAAAAGTCCCGCTATACCAGCAAAAAAACCACTCATTAAAAAAGTCATAAACCTTACCTTTACTACATTAATACCTGAATATCTTACTGTTTCTTCATTATTTCCTAGTGCAAATATATATCGACCTATACGTGTTTTCTTAATTACAATATAGGCTAATACGTAAAATAGGATTAAAATTATTACATTAAATGGCAATCCAAACAATGTACCTTGACCTAGAAAGTAGAATGATTTTGGATACCCACTAATAGGATTTCCTTGTGTTATTACATACACTAATCCTCTATACATTACTAATGTAGCAATAGTTACAACGATTGCTTGCATTTTATATTTTGCAATTAAAAGCCCATTAAATGATCCAGCTATTACAGCAACAATTATTCCTAATACAGCGCTTAACCAAATATTTATTCCTAATTGGTGTAAGTATCCAATTGTTACTGCAGAAATTGCTAATATTGAACCTACAGATAAATCCATAGCACCTGAGATTATAATGTATGTCAATGGTATTGCAAGAAAACCCAGTATTGAAATTTGCATCAAAATATTAAATATATTTAATTTAGTAAAAAAGTATGGTGATTGTGTTGTGAAAAAAATTATTAAACCAATTATAAATATTAATAGAATTACTATATTATTTAATTTTATATTTGGAAAAATTTTGTCTTTCGTATCCTTTATTAAAGCGTTCATACAAGCTCACGCTCCCTTGACATACTATCTCGCGATCTTTGTACTGTATTCATTATTATTGCCATAATTAATATAAATCCAGTTGTAGCATCTATCCAATAAACAGAGGCCTGAATTAAGATTAATCCATTCTCAATAATACCCATTAGCAAGACACCAAAGAAAGTACCTAATACTGTACCAACACCACCAAAAATACTAGCTCCTCCGACTAGAACTGCTGCAATCACTAGAAAGGCAATATCTTTACCAGCTGTAGCTGCCTGCACACTTCCAACTTCTGAAGCATAAATTACTCCGGCAATTGAAGTTAGCATCCCACTGAGTAAATATAGTGTAAATTTTGTTTTCTTTACTGGTATTCCACTCAGTTTAGAAGCATTATAATTTCCACCCATGGCATAAATTCTACGACCAAAGGAACTATGTTTTAAAATATAACCGAAAATACAAAGCGCTATTAAAAATATCAGCAATTGTAAAGGTATACCTAATACTTTGCCCCGCGCAAAGATATTGAAGCTATCTGGGAAATTTGTCACCCAATCTCCTTTACTAATTCCAACTGCGACACCCCTATATATAAACATTGTTGCCAATGTCACGATTATATCTGGAATTTTAAAACGTGTTATAAAAAAGCCATTAAATGCTCCTAATACCCCTCCGAGCAAAATGCTGATAATTGCAGCAGTAATTGGATTAAAACCACTATTTACCAAAGTACCTACAACTGTGGCTGAAACAGCCAAAACAGAGCCTACAGAAAGGTCAATTCCTCCTAATAAAATAACCATCAACATTCCTATAGAAATCAAACCAAGGACTGTTACCTGTGAAAATAACAATGAGAAATTTTTAAATGTGAAAAAGTTTTGTGAAATTACACTAAATATAATAATCACAATAAGACAAAATAGGATTATTGGTAGTTCCCTTATTTTAAATAGATTTGCCATTATTACACCGCCTTTCCTTTAAGGTTCGAAGCTTCTTTTAATAATTTATGTTGGTCTGCTTCTCCCCTTTCAAATTCTTTGACAATAGTTCCATTATTCATCACTAATATTCTGTCGCTCATACCAATTAGCTCAGGCATTTCAGTTGAAATAAATATTATGCTTATTCCTTCTTTTGATAATTCATCAATTAAATGGTATATCTCAGATTTAGCACCTACATCTACTCCACGAGTTGGCTCTTCCAAGATTAAGATTGTAGGATTGGTTGCTAACCATTTTGCTAAGACAACTTTCTGTTGATTTCCACCACTTAATAAATTAACTATTTGTTCTGGGTTACTAGGCCTTATATTAAGTTGCTTTATATAGGTATCAGTTGTATCCAACTCTTTATTTCCTTGAATCATCATCTTTTTTGATAGCTTACTTAATATTGGTAATGTGATATTTTCCCTGACAGTTAATTCTTTTACTATACCCTGATTATGTCTATCTGAAGGTAAGTAGGCTATACCATTATCCATTGCATCCTGCGGACTGTTTATTTTTATCTCACTTCCTTTAATCACTGGAAAACCCTTGCCTTTTTTTAAGCCAAATATTCTTTCAGCTAATGTTTGAATTCCCGATCCTACCAATCCGAAAAGCCCTAATATTTCACCTTTTTTCAGTTCCAGTGTTACCTTACTGTTCTCATTAAGGTAAAATTCTTTGAGAGAAAGGATTGTTTCATTATTATCTAATTTAGTTCTAGTTGGATATAAATCGCTGATTTCTTGTCCTATCATATCTGAGATTATTTGGTCCTCTGAGGTTTCAGTAATTAGTTTTGTAGATACTTTTTTTCCATCTCGCAGAACCGTTACCTTGTCAGCTATCTGCATTATCTCTTTCATTCTATGAGATACATAAACTATAGCAACTCCGTTATTTTTTAATCGTTTAATTACTTTAAACATTTTTTGAACTTCAGCCTCAGATAATGCTGCAGAAGGTTCATCCATAATTAATATTTTTGCATTAAATGACAATGACTTGGCTATTTCAATGACTTGGTGACTATGAACACTTAAATGTTGGACTTCTTTTCTTACATCAATATCAGATCCAATTGACTTAATTATTTCATCTGCCTCTTTATATATTTTTTTCCAATCTATTTTCCCTATTTTTGTTTTCATATCGGATCTATCTAAAAATATATTTTCCGCGGCAGACAAGTTAGGAAATAGATTAAATTCTTGGTGGATAATTGATATCCCAAGTTCTTGGGCAACTGAAGGTGAATTAATTTCTACCTTTTTATTATCAATGAAAATTTCGCCAGTGGATTGTTGGTAAACTCCAGATAAAACCTTCATCAATGTTGATTTACCTGCACCGTTTTCTCCCATAAGGGCATGCACTTCCCCAGGAAACAGTTCAAAATCGACATTATCTAATGCCTTAATTCCAGGAAAAACTTTTGATATTTTATTCATTTTAAGTAGGGGTTTTCGCAACTTTATTCTTCCTTTCTTTCATTTTTTCATAAATTATATTTATAGCTATTATCGTTCTAAATATAGAAATTCAGCTTCATATACTATTTATTTCCTAAAACAAATTAGTATTCTCACCAGGAAGAAATATAATTTCTTTAGAAGACAATGACCGTAACAACAAATTAAGAAATCCCTTACAATTTAATATGACAATTTCATTTATTAGCTGTGTTTAGATTAATGAAAATTTATAATTGAATAATTTCATCATTTAAAGTTAATAAAGGTCTAGGGCCATCCTTGGTTATATGATATCCATTTTCATATCTAAACCCACCCCAACTATTGTTGAAAATTGGTATATCAATTGCGAAAGTCATATTTTCCTTTATTAGTCCTTTATAATTAGAACTTAATATAGGTGATTCAAATTCACTTACTCCAATACTATGAGTTGCTGAATAAATATAACTATCCTTTAGCCCGTTATTCTTAACAACATTAAAAGCAGCATTATCAACTTTAAAACCCTCATTTCCAGGAAGTAAACATGACCTTGCTGCTTCCTGAGCTGAGATAGCAGTTTTAATAGCATTTCTTACTTCTGAATCAACATTACCTATTATAATCGGCCTGGCAACTGCACCGTGGTATCCTTCATATCGTGGTGCAATCGTTAACATTATTAAATCATTCTTTTTAATCTTATTAAAAGTTGCTCTTGTTAACGCAGAAGCAGTGTTTTCCCCAGCCGCAACCATTGTATCAATGCCCATTCCTTCCGATCCTAGTCTTCTCATCCTATATTCAATCTCAGCGGCTACTTCTCTTTCGGAAACACCTTCATTAATCGAATTGACCGCTGCTTCAAACCCTTTCTCAGCAATATAGAATGCATATTCTATTACCTTGATTTCATTTTGACTTTTAATTGCTCGAAGATTTGTCATAATAAATTCAGCGTTAATAATTTTTTTGTTTTTGAAATAATCAGCAATTTTTTGGTGAGTTTCAACAGGCATATAATTTAAACCTACTATACCAATAGTCTCTATTTTTGAACCTTCAGAAATTTCATCAAGTAATTTTTCAAACTTTTTAATTTCCGCTGAAGGAAACTCATGATCAGGTGATGCAAAAACATCGACTACTTCAATGTTTTCACAAGAAGCCGAAGCTTTTATAAGCTCTTCAGATTCTACTCCACTTAAAACTATTAATTCGCTTTTTAAAGGCAATAAACTAATCACTGGTTCAAAGTGCGGTTGATAGTTAAACAACCACCTGGAGTGTTCTTGTCCAAACACAGCTCCATCATTAGAATATGTAATAAGTAAATCTATTCCGTTTTTATCCATCTCATCTTGTACTTTTTTTTGCCTTTCAAAAAACTCTGATTTAGGTATAAATGGTTTTTCCAATGTTAATTCTCCTTTTTCCTATAATAAATTAGATAGATTTAATTTTTTTGTTTTAGAAAATAATCTACATCTTCTGATGTAGGCATTCCTTCTTGCGCTCCTACTTTTGTAACTGATAGTGCAGAAGCTGCAACCGCAAACTTAGTTGCCTCACGTAAATTTTCGCCTCTACTTAATTGATATGCCAAAGCACCGTTAAATGTATCTCCTGCACCAGTGGTATCAACTGCTTGAACCTTAATCCCCGGGATATGTTCAATAGTTTCTAATCCATCTGTGTAAAAAGCCCCTTCCTCTCCTTTAGTCATCACAACTTGACCACTACTTTTGCTCATTATTTGTTTGAAGTCTTCAGAGTTATCAAGGTTATGATCAAATATATCTAAAAGTTCATATTCATTTGGGGTTAATACGGTTATTTTATCAAGTTTCTCTTTGGCTAATTGTATTGAAGGTGCTGGATTTAAAATTATAGGAATATCAAATGAATCGGCTATATCTATAACACTGTAAACTGTCTCTATCGGTATTTCTAATTGCATTAGTATAATATCTGCCTTTTTAATAACAGATATTTTATTTCGAATTACCTCGGGGGTTAATAATTTATTAGCACCCTGTACTACTGCAATAGAATTATCGGATTCATAAATAATAACTGTTGCAATCCCCGATGAAACATTTGATATAATATCTACGTGTTCTGTATTAACTTTTTCATTCTTTAAATTCATAATTAATTGTTTACCAAAAACATCATCTCCTACACATCCAATCATCATTACTTCAGCCCCGAGCCTTGAGCTAGCAACTGCTTGATTTGCTCCTTTTCCGCCTGGCTTAACATAAAAGTTCTTACCTAACATAGTTTCCCCGAGTTTTGGCCAGGACGACACTTCTGTAACTAGATCCATATTGATACTGCCTATGACGACAATACGCGGTTTGTTCATGATAGCTAATCCTTTCCGTACTAAAGTTATATACTATAATTATTTCCTCATATCTAGTGGACGCATAGTTGATTCCCTTTTCTGAAGAAATAAATCTAATTCATGTGTTTGGGGCAACACCTCTTCCTCAGTCATTAATCGAATTAATTCTTTCATTGCCAGCTTCCCTATGTTATAAATAGGCTGCTGAATTGTGCTAATTCTAGGTACAGTTAAAGAACTCATACTAATTCCGTCAAATCCTATAATTGACAACTCATCTGGTACGACTTTTCCCCATTCATAAGCAGCCCTCAAAGCCCCTATTGCCATTAAGTCATTAGCAGCAAATATTCCATCTATATTCTTGTGTTTCATAAACAATTCTTTTGCTACTTGAAAACCACTATTTACCGAGTAATCTCCTTGGCCCACCCAACTTTGATCATACCAAGATAGTCCACTAACTTTATCTTTATAACCCCAAAACCTTTGGTTAGCTGTTTCAATATCTTCTGGCCCGCGGATATGACCAATATAATTACAACCTACTTCCAATAAATGTTCAGTCGCTAACTGTCCACCTTTCCGATTGTCAACATAAACAGTTGTGAACTCATTCATATCATTTTTTTCAATTCGGTCAATTAGTACAACCGAAATTCCTCTTTCTTTCAAATCATATACTTGGTTTTTCGTAATATTTTGTGAGTCGATTATAACTCCATCTACATAGTGTTCAATAAAGGACTTAAGATAATCTTTGAGTCTATCTTCCTTATCATCTGTGTTACATAAAAATACTTTATACCCTTCTTTATACGCAATATCTTCTACTGCTCTTGCTACCTCTGGAAAAAACGGGTTACTTATCGATGGAACAACTAACGCAACTACAAAAGTTTTTCTACTTGATAAACTTCGTGCAATTACATTAGGTTTATAACCCAATTGTTTTATCACTTTTTCTACTCTAGTCTGCGTATTTATACTTACATTTGGATTTTTATTTATTACCCTAGAAACTGTAGCAACAGACACGCCTGCTGTTTTTGCGACATCCCGTATGTTTACCATATAACCCTCCTTAACCGGTTTCAATTCAATTTAGTGTAATCGGTTACTATTTATAACAAACCAATATGTAACCGGTTTTATATTAAGATATTATTAAAAAGTATATTTAATGTCAAGTTTTTATATAAAAAATTGAATTTATGAATATTTTGCCTTAATTAAACGATTTCATTAATGACTATTGTAATCGATTACTATCCTTTGTATGCTTGACATGTAACCGGTTTTATAATATTATAATAATAAATCTTTTATTTGATGTCAAGTTTAAATTAAATATAAAAAATTATTAATAGGAAATGATTAACCGGTTACATATTATCGGTTGAAATCGATTACTTTATTTATTCATTTGACATGTAACCGGTTTTATAATATTATATTTTTTAAGTTTTCCATTAAATAAAGGAGGTTATTATTCATATGCGATTTACTAGATAACTTTTGGTCAAAAATTGTAGAGTGATAGAGTAGCTTGATTATTATAAGGAGGAGATTAGTAAATGAAAGTGCTAATGGTAGGAGAGTCATGGATAAAACATATTATACATATCGGAAGTTTGACAGTCAGAATATAATAAAACAGCCGAAAGCCTTGATATGGCTTTATTTTTTTGTCAAATTTTACATTTTATTATTGCGTAACATTTCGTAACATGTTATAATATAGGTATTATAAG